>SDBT01004708.1_pt1 | contig 23088 bp, 20 predicted proteins | sample 2277101 | NCBI WGS metagenome assembly SDBT01 (sample SAMN10404973, study PRJNA504765) | marine sediment metagenome | isolation source: marine sediment core GS10_PC15, 103 cmbsf | place: Arctic Ocean: Southern Knipovich Ridge | collected 2010 | reverse complement strand
CTTTTCGGATCCTTGAGCCATTCAATTTGACATATCCAGCCTCTCCGGCTATTTTGATTCTCAATTTCCTTTCTATTTTCGTTTTTGCACAGTTCTGACGGAGTCAGCATAAGGTTCCCAGATTTTGTGGTGATTGAGATGCAATGCCCGAGCTGTCAACATGAAAATCCTGAAGATGCCAGGTTTTGTAGTGGTTGCGGTTTTAAGCTGGAACGTGCTTGTCCCGAGTGCGGAAAGGTCAATCCTCCGGGCAGTAAATTCTGCAATGGATGCGCTCATACTAAACTCTGAACCACCGTTATGTTATAAAAGATTTTGAGCCCTTCGTTAAATTTCAGACTGCCAAAGTTTTTGAAAGTAATACTTGACAAGCCTTTCCTCATGTTATATCTGGTATACCACATACCAAATATGGAATACCTAATCAGGCATGACCATGGAGTTAAAAAAAATAAAAATCCCCTCAAGCTTAAGCCAGATAGCTTACACCCAGCTCAAGGAAAGCCTTCTGGCCATTGACGTCTTTCGGCTTCCCGATGATGAAAGGTTGGATGAGCGGGAGTTAGCTAAAAAACTTGGCGTGAGTAGGACACCTTTACGCGAGGCCATCAATCGGCTGGAAGTGGAGGGATTTCTAAAAACCATCCCTCGTAAAGGTATTTTTGTGGTGAAAAAATCCAAAAAAGAGATCATCGAAATCCTGCTCACCCGGGCCGCCCTGGAAGGGATGGGCGCCAGGTTGGCTGCGGAACTCGTAACCGAAAAAGATATCCTTAACATGAGCAATATCTTTTCATTCTTTGATCCACAAAAAATGAAGGGCCAGTATCCGAAATACGCTGAGGCCAACGTGCAGTTCCACGAACTGGTCCTTAAGTCCAGTCAGTGCGGGAAGCTTATAGAAATAGCCAACGGTCTCTTCGACCATATGCGCTGGATTCGTTTCCACGCTGTCTTATTTGAAAGCCGTTTGAAACAGGTTCACGAAGAGCATTTGAGCATAATCGATGCCTTGGAGAAACATGACCCGGATCTGGCTGAACGGAGAACAAGGGCCCATATCGAAGGGCTGGCGCATTTTATCGAAAAGGTGAATTTAAAATGAGACAACTTTTTTTGAGGTGAAAATTGATGGATGAAGTCTTAGTTCAGAGAAATAACTTTATTAGCCCGCCCTGCTCGGAGGCCTGTCCGGCGGGCGTAGATGTACCCAGGTACATTCGTGCGATCAGAAACAATAAATTCGATGAAGCCGTGGCTGTTCTCAGGGAGAAACTTCCTCTTCCCGTTGTTTGCGCGGACGCGTGTTTCGCGCCTTGCGAAGAGGTTTGCGCCTACAAGCAGTTTGGTGATCCCATTGCCATCCGGGCCTTAAAACGCGCGGCGGTGGATAAGGGAGGCGGCCTTTGGAAAGAGCGGAGAAACACGGCCGATTCCACCGGTAAATCCGTGGCTGTTGTAGGGGCCGGTCCGGCCGGATTAACAGCCGCTTATTTATTGAATAACAAAGGCCATGAGGTCACGATTTTCGATTCGTTCCCCAAGCCGGGCGGCATGCTGCGCTACGGTATTCCCGGCTATCGCCTGTCCGAGGAACGTTTGGACAGAGATATCAATGACATCCTCGACCTGGGTATCAGCTTTAAGGGGGGCATAAAAATTGGCCGGGACATGGAATTTACCGGCTTAAAAGAAAACTTTGACGCCGTCTTTATCGCTGCCGGGGCATCAAGCAGCTCTATAATACACCTTGAGGGTTCGGACAAGTCAGGATTGTTCTGGGGCTGGGATTTTTTAAGCGATGTTGGCCTGAGCAAAACATTTGACCTGAACGGACCGGTGGCAGTAATCGGCGGCGGAAATGTGGCCATGGACGCGGCCTTGACCGCAAAAAGGCTGGGCGCCGACGAGGTTCATCTTTTTTGTCTCGAAAAAAGGGAAGAAATGCCCGCACATGAATGGGAAGTCACACTGGCTGAAGACGAGGGTATTGAGATCCATAATTCATGGGCTCCCAAAAAGGTGCTGGGTGATCAGTCCGTCAACGCGTTGATCTTGGCCAAGTGTACCTCAGTCTTTGATGAAACGGGAGCGTTTAATCCGACATATGATGAAGACATTACCTTAAAGATCGAGGCCGGCTCCATCATTCTGGCAGTAGGGCAAAAACCAGACCTCGCCTTTTTAAAAGAAGGTGGAAAAATCGACCTTGAGAATGGATGCATCCAAGTCCGAGAGGATGAAGCCTCAACCGGTGAAGCGGGTGTGTTCGCTGGTGGAGACGTGGTCAGCGGACCGGAATCAATTATCAGCGCCATTGCCCATGGCCGAAAGGCCGCCGCGGCCATTGACATCTATCTTGGCGGAGACGGCAATATTAACGAAGACTTGGCCGAACCTGAAAATGAGGTGTTGATTTCAGCGGGCCTAAACCTATGCGAATTAAGAAACGACATGGACATGCTGAAGACCTGGGAGCGGGAATCGGGATTTGATCAAGTGGAACTGGGTCTTTCTGATGTGCAGATTGCGGCCGAATCGAGCCGGTGCCTGGAATGTGACGCACGAAGTTTTGAAGTAATCCTCAATACTGAATACTGCAAAGAGTGCGGGTACTGCTTGGAGGTATGTGGAGTTGGAATATTCGGACCGGCCGACGCCTTTAATGAAAAGGGATACAGACCGGCGGAGGTCAAATCGTCAGCTTGGTGTGTGGGCTGCTTCAAGTGTTATTTCGCCTGTCCTGATTTCGCCATCGATGTCATGGCGGCGTCTCAGTGAGACATTGGAGATGAAAAGATGAAAAGATTTTTAGAAACAGGCAATTTTGCCATAACCGAAGGTGCCATTCTGGCCGGTTGCCGCTTTTTCGCTGGATATCCCATTACACCGGCCACGGAACTGGCCGAGGCCATGAGCCTCAGACAGCCCCAGGAAGGCGGTGTATATCTACAGGCTGAAGACGAATGCGCGGCCATGCATATGTGCATCGGGGCTGCGCTGGGTGGTTACAAGGCCATGACCGCTACCTCAGGTCCGGGATTTATACTTTACGCAGACCCTTTTGGATGGGCCCTGAGCTGTGAAACACCCCTGGTGGTGCTGAATTCCGGCCGCGTTGGTCCGGTAAGCGGTATTACCGGGGCTCCGGGTCAAGGGGAGTTCTACCTGACTAGGTATCCGACCCAGGGGGGTAATTTCGAGACCATCTGTCTGGCCCCTAATTCCGCGCAGGAATGCATGGCCATGACTGTTGAGGCCTTTTACCTCTCTGAACGTTTTCGTATGCCGGTTATCGTGCTAGCCGACCAGCTTATTACGGACGGATTTGAAGACATCAGCGTCCCGGAAAACGACGATGAAATGAAAGAGATGGGATTCCGGGTGTGGCCCCGGGAGATACACCGCGGTCCCAACTTTTATCCGGCCACGGACGAGATTGATATACCGCCGGTGGTATTTGGTCACAACACCGGGGCTTTGTGTTCGGACTGGACTCCCACCGAAGAAGGATATGACATCGAGGAGGTGGAGGTCCATCATCAGCATGCTTACCGCCTGATCTACAAGGTGCGCAACAACCGGCATCTTTTCAACCATCATTATGAAAAAAAATTCATGGATGATGATCCGGATCTGATCGTGGTTTCTTACGGCACACCCTCCCGCGTAGTAAACACGGCCGTGGCCAAAGCCAGGTCACAGGGGCTTAAGGTTGGCGCTTTGAGGTTGATAAACCTGTGGCCCTTCCCAGACGAGCATTTCTCGCAAAAGACCAAATATCTGGTCGTAGAGCTTAACTGGGACGGTGAACTAGTCCGGGAGGTACAGCGGGCCGTGCTCAAGGATTCGACGGTAAATTTTATGGGGACTTGCGGCGACCTGCCTGCTGTCATGGACCTGATAGCGACCTTTGAAAAAATCCTTACCAACCAACCATTAACCCGCCAGGGTTGGAAAGTGGAGGCGTGGTAGATGGAATACAAATCCAGTACAATGATCGAAAAATATTTACGCCCCAGAAAAATTCCCAGTACGGCCTGCTCGGGCTGCGGCCTGGGCATTAATCATAAGATTGTGGTCCAGGCCATCATTGAACTCGGTATTGAAACTCAAGATGTTGTCTGGGGCGCGTCCATCGGCTGTGCCGGGCGGCAAACATTCGGCGCCTGGAAGGGTGACGGTTTTGCCGGCACGCACGGTCGGGTTTACGCCATTGCCCGGGGTCTGCGCATAGCCCTGCCGCCGGAAAAATACCTCATCCTCACAGTGGGAGACGGCGATGCCTTTGGTATCGGCATGAACCATCTCATCCACGCAGCCCGGTCAAACGCTGATATGACGGTTATCGTCAATGACAACCTGGGTTACCAGTCAACCGGAGGTCAGTTCGGCTGGACCACTCCTCAAGGTAGTAAGACTGATTCCAGTCCCTACGGCATGTATGAACCCAATCTTATCAGCCAAGATATGGACGTTTTAAGTATTCTCAAGGGAGCGGGCGCCACTTTTCTAGCGCGCCACGTAGGCATGGAAGGCCCTCTGGTCGTGGAAACAGTAAAGAAGGCCATACAGAACAAGGGATTCTCCCTGGTTCATATGCCCTTTCCCTGTCCGACTAACTTCGGGGCCAGGGCACTCGGTACACGGGACCAGGTCAACATCTACCGGTGGATAAAAGATCACGCCGCACCAATGGGTCAGGAAAAGGAAGATACCATATGGGTCACCGGCATCTGGCACGACGCGAGCAATTCCAGACCTGAATTCTCTCAACTGGTGCACGAAACCGTAGATAAGATCAGGAGGACCGGCAGAATATGAAAGAGAGGATAGAAATCGTCACCAGCGGATTCGGTGGACAAGGTGTGGTCAGGCTAGGTCAGATTATTGGTGAGACTGGCGTCAAGCAAGGTATGCACGTGACCATGCTAAAAAGTCACGGTACCGAGATGCGTGGAGGATACGTACGCAGTCAGGTGATCCTGTCCGAGGATCTGATTGACAGTCCCATGTGTGAATCACCCGATTATTTCATCGCCCTGTCAAACGCGGCGTATAAAAGATTCAAGGATTCTGTACCGGAACACGGTCTCATCATTTATGATCCCGCGTTTGTGGACGAAGAGGACCCCTCCCTCGCATGCACCCAAAAAGTTGTGCCGGCCAAGGACCTCTCCATGGAAAAATTTGACAATGCCTTGTTCGCCAACTCATTAATGCTCGGCGTGATGGCCAAGCTTGTGGAGGCGCTGGATAAGAACCTCCTTCTGGAAAGTCTTCTAGCCATCATCCCCAAATTTCACGAGCAAAACCAACAAGCATTTGAAATAGGTTTTGATTATCTTGATTGAACCGGATAAGCGACTGGTGATCTGAGAATTATGCATACTGTAAAGGAACTCATTGATGAACAAGCGAATCAGTATGGCCCTAAAGTCTTTATGATTTTTCCAGAAACGGGGATACGGTTGACATTTAAATCGTTACAAACGGATTGCCGGAACCTGGGAAAATATTTCATCAAGCTGGGCTTAGAAAAAGGTGATCGAGTCTCGTTCATGATGGGCAACGGTTGTCAGACGGTTAAGATATTTCTGGGGGCCATGTATGCCGGGCTTGTGGCCGGCCCTATCAATCTGATAGCCCAGCCTTCTCAATTGGAACATGTCATCGATCATTCGGAGACCGAGATGATCTTTTTCACCGGTGCAGAAAGGGAACGTCTGGAAAAAGCGGTTTTAGCCACGGACCGTGATGTGAAGCTGATCAGAATCGATAACGACGCCGAGACAATCGTGCCGGAGAATGAGAAGCTTTCCGGTATCACTCTCCCGCCTGTTTCAGAAAATGATCCGGCCCTGCTGCTTTATACTTCCGGAACCACAAGCTTACCCAAAGGTGTGCTCCTTTCTCATAAAAACCTAATTGCCGGTGGAAAAAACACATGCCAGGCTCATTTACTGACCGCCGAAGATCGGGCTTTATGCAGCCTTCCGCTCTATCATATCAACAGTGAGGTAGTCACGGTCATGGGTCCTCTAATCAGCGGGGGTAGTGTAATTGTACCGCACAAGTTCAGCGCTTCGCATTTTTGGGAATTACTTTTAAAGTATAACTGCACCTGGTTCAGTGTAGTGCCAACCATTATATCCTATTTAAATGCGTCTTCGGAGATAAAAAGAAAAGACCTGAATCTGGATCAGCTCAGGTTTGGTCGGTCAGCTTCAGCTCCCTTACCGCCTGCTCTTCACAGGGCTTTTGAAGAAAAATTCGGCCTGCCCATTATTGAGACCATGGGATTAACCGAAACGGCTGCCCCGATAGCCTCCAATCCCTTAGAGCCAGAGATGAGAAAATTCGGTTCAATTGGGATTCCGGTTGGTAATGAAATAAAGATTGTCGACCCTGCTGGAAACAGGCTGCCGGTCGGAACCGAGGGTGAGATCATGGTAAAAGGGGACAACGTCATGCTAGGTTACCACAACCAGCCTGAGATAATGGCCCAAGCCTTTGCGCCGGAAGGCTGGCTCCATACTGGAGACCTGGGATACTTTGATGAGGATGGTTTTGTTTTTGTCACGGGCCGAATTAAGGAACTGATTATTAAAGGCGGCGAAAATGTATCTCCCAGGGAGATTGACGACGTCCTGCACAAGCATCGTGCCATACTTGATTCAGCGACCCTGGGTGTGGCTGATGAGTATTATACAGAGGACATATTGTGCTGTGTGGTTTTGAAACCGGATTGTACTGCTACAGAAGATGAATTGCGAATTTTTTGTCGCAAGCAGTTGGGCGAATTCAAAACCCCAAAGAGAATAGTTATTATGGATGATCTGCCCAAAGGACCTTCAGGGAAGATACAGCGTAAAAAACTAAGTAAAATCGTTCAAGAAAAAAATCTCTATCAACTTTAGAGTGATAGAGTCTTTCCAATCTTTGCAAAACGTAACTGAATAAAGTTTTTACTAAATCCGGGGAAACAGTGGTTTTCATTCCCTGATTTTTTCCCCGTGAGGCAATTGTATGAGATATATAGCCTTTGACGCCAACCAATGCGTAGGATGCCGTATCTGTGAAATGGTGTGTTCAGGTACATGGCGTAAGGTGTTCAATCCGCTGAAGGCGGGTCTCCGTATCGAGCAAACAGAGTGGTACGGCCGCTTCAAGGCTAAGGTATGCCGGCAGAAACCGAACGCCGAATGTATCCAAGCTTGCTCAAAAGACGCATTATATTTTGATCCGAAACGACAGGTTGTCGCCTTTGATCGCAAAAAATGCGACGGCTGTGGAGATTGCCTCGCGGCGTGTCCTTATGGTGCTATTTTTAATTACCCTGGTCTTGAGTATGTCTTCAAATGCGATCTGTGCGGTGGAGGCAAGATACAACAGTGCGTCCTGGTCTGCCCCCGTGAAGCCTTGAGCGTGAAGGAGGTCACGTCATGAAAGGATATATGGGTAAAATAACCTTTGTGGATTTGACCGCCCGAAAAATATGGAACGAGAATTTCGATGAAACCTTTGCCAGGAAATATCTAGGAGGAAACGGCTTTGCTGTGAGAACGCTTTTAAACCATGTGCAAAGCGGGGTAGACCCCCTTGGCCCTGACAACGTTTTTATCGTCTGCACCGGCCCCCTGACCGGCACACTGGCCCATGGCAGCGGCCGCTCCGGGGTGGTTACTAAATCGCCCCTGACAGGTTATTTCATGGACAGCTATTTCGGAGGGGATTTCGGGTTGAACCTGAAACAATCAGGACGAGATATGGTGGTGGCCTTAGGCAAATCCCAGGAACCTGTTATTTTATACCTGGATGATGAACAGGCCGAACTGATCCCGGCCAAGGATCTTTGGGGATTATCCACGAAAGAAGCGCAGGACAGATTAACGGAAAAACTGGGCCAAGGAATAAGCACGCTCTGCTGTGGTCCGGCCGGAGAAAACCTGGCTGCGCTCGCCTGTTGTATCGGCGGCAGAAGGGCGGCCGGCCGAGGCGGCACTGGAGCGGTTTTGGGATCGAAAAACCTTAAAGCCATTTCTGTGCGGGGATCAAAGGACATACAGGTGGCAGATATTAAGGGTTTGCTCAAATTTTATAAAGAAAACCATGAAAAATTTTTAGGGCTAAAAAATCTAAACCAGATTGGCACCCCTTTCCTTGTAAAAGTAATTAATAGCACCGGAGGACTGGGAACCCATAACTGGCAGCGGGAAACCTGGGATCGGGCTGATATGATCAGCGGCGAACGACTTCTGGAAAATCACTTCGTCCGAAACGATGCTTGTTTCGGTTGTAACATAGGCGGGTGTACCAGGATATCGCGCTCCATCAAATCTCCCGAAGTTATGACCGAGGGCCCGGAATATGAAACTCTCTTTGCGCTGGGTTCAAACTGTGGTGTAGACGATCTGGATGTGATTATAGAAACGGATCGCCTGTGCGATGACTACGGCTTGGACACTATATCCTACGGCGGGAGCATAGCATTTCTAATGGAATGCTTTCAGCGGGGCCTGGTATCCGGTCAGGATACAGGCGGATTGGATTTTTCATTTGGAAATGGCCAGACCCTCCTTGACTGCACTCACCTCACAGCCCGGCGGGAAGGAATCGGTGGCTTGATCGCCCAGGGTGTTCGGGCCATGAGTTTAAAAATCGGGCAGGGTTCAGAAAGATTTGCCATACACATAAAGGGCCTGGAACCGCCTGGTCATTCAGCTAGGGCTTTAAAAAGCATGGGACTAGGGTACGCGGTTTCCCCCCGTGGAGGAAGTCATCAAGACGTCCGTTCCGGTTCGGAATATTCGATGAATCGCGATCAACGGAATATGACGGACGGAAAACCATTACAGGCCTACAACACGGCCAATTGGACTGCTGTCGGCGACTCCATGATCGTCTGCCGTTTTTGTGAAGGTGTCTTTGGCAGTGTACTTTCCCAGGCCCACGTGGACCTGATAAATCTAACCGTGGGTTGGGATATGACCCTGGATGAACTGGAGCGGGTGGGCCAGCGCGTACACACCATGGAAAAGCTATTTAACTGCCGGGAAGGTTTGCGGAGAAAAGACGAAACCCTGCCCTATCGATATTTAAACGAGGAAATTCCGGACGGAAATTCGAAAGGCCTTCGGACCAAACCTGCGGAGCTAGAGCAAATGCTTGATCAATACTATGAACTGAGAGGCTGGGACCAGGACGGTGTGCCCAGAAAGGAAACCCTGGCTGAATTGGGGTTGGACGATTTATTGAGTGTAATATGACAAAGGACCAATTGGAGAAGAACTAAAATGATTGAATTACGATCCATCCCGGACTCAAGGGAGGACCTGGACCAGTACGAACTGGACCATATTTTCCACTCGTGGTCCTTTCAACCCGGGCAAGCGCCAAAAAGAGTCGTTGCGGCCGAGGGTGTACGTTTTACAGATGAGGACGGACGGGAGTTTCTGGATTTCGCGTCCTGCTTTATCAGCCACAATCTCGGCCATAAAAACGAGAGAGTGGTGGAGGCCATTTGTCAGCAGGCTCAGATCCTCTGTTCCTTCGCTCCGGTATTTTCCACCAAGCCAAGGGCCCTACTGGCAAAGATGCTGACCGAAGTAACTCCCGGGGACCTGTCACGGACCTTTTTAACCCTCGGCGGGACTGAGGCTAACGAGGCCGCTATAAAAATCTGCCACCAGTTTACAGGCAGAAGGAAAATACTGGCCCGCTACCGCTCATATCACGGAGCCACGGCCGCGGCGATGTCTCTTTCCGTGGGTGATCCGCGCAACTGGGCTCAAACCCTGGGCGGGACTGAGACTGTTCCGGTCCCCCAGCCGTACTGCTACCGCTGCATGTTCGGGCAAGTGTATCCTGACTGTGAATTGCGATGTGTGAGTTATATCGACGAGGTTATCGAGCTTGAGGGCGGCGGTGAAAAGATAGCCGGTATCATCTTTGAACCGATTACGGGGGCCAATGGCCTCATAGTGCCGCCGGATGACTATTTTCCCCGACTGAGACAGGTGTGCGACAAGTGGGGCATTCTCATGATCGCTGACGAGATTATGACCGGGTTTGGCCGGACGGGCAAGTGGTTTGCAATGGACCATTGGGGTGTCGTTCCGGACATAATGACCATGGCTAAGGGAATCACATCCGGGTATGTTCCCTTGGGAGCGGCCATAGTAAGAGAGCAAATAGGGGAACATTTCAAAGACCAATTCTTCAGCCACGGCGCAACCTATTCTGGTCACGCCCTGGCCTGCGCCAGCGCGATCGAGACCATTCGAGTGTACCAGGAGGATGGTTTAGTGGAAAACAGCGCTAAGATGGGGGCCTATCTTTTCGAAAAGGCCCTGGAACTGAAAGAAAAACACAGGTCCATCGGCGACGTGCGCGGAAAAGGGCTTTTCGTGGGCCTGGAACTGGTGAAAAATACAAAAACCAACGAACCCTTGATACCTCTGGCGGCCAAAGTCTTGCCGGGTATGAATCCCAAACTGGAAGTGGCCCGGAAGCTGATCGAACTAGGCATGATAGCCATGGCCGCCAACCCGTCGAACATAATAACCATGGCTCCGCCGCTTATCGTGAAAAAAGACGAGATAGACGAAGGCATAGCCATTATGGATGAAGCCCTGGAGATAGCCGACAAGTACGTGGAGGCGTAGGGCGGGTCACCGTAACCGCCTCGGTAAAGGCTGCGGTTTCCTCCGGTTGAAAAGCGGGGATCTTCGACTAGTATCCTGTGACCAGTATCCAGCATCAGGCGACATATTGCACCGAAAGGACTTACCAAATTTGAAATCACGCTACCTGGCAGGATCAAGATTTTGAATTATAAAGACACTTAAGTGAGGTATGAAATGAGCATGAAACAAATTTATAAAAACGGTAATGTTGTGACCATGAATTCCGATGCGCCCGAGGCTACAGCCTTTGGAATTCTTGGCGATCGTTTCTTTTCAGCAGGCTCAGACGATGAGGTCGGGAAATGGGCCGATGAAGGAACCGATGTGATTGATCTGGGTGGGAAAACAGTAATCCCTGGTTTCAATGAGACACATAATCATCTATCCATGTATGCCACGACGCTACTGCACGCCGATTGCCGCACCCCGCCGAATCAGAGCATCGAGGATATTAAAACCAGGGTCCGGGAGATGGTGGAATCAGTGAAACCGGGTGAGTGGATCCGGGGGTGGGGGTACGACGACACCCTGATCTCAGAGAAAAGACATCTAACCTGGAAGGATCTGGACGAGGTAGCCCCTCGCAACCCCGTATATGTCTCTCACGTCTCCGGCCATCTTGCTTACATCAATTCCATGGCCCTTCAGATCGCCGATATCGGTCCCGAGACCCCGCAGCCGGATGGCGGTGAAATCGACAAGGATGAAAAAGGTGTCCCCACGGGGCTGCTTAAGGAGCTGGCTCAACATCGCCTGATCCCCCATATTCCCGTACCCGACGTCAGCCAGTTCAAGGAGATTTTGGGAAAAGCCATCGCTCACTTCCACCAGCACGGCATCACGAGCATTCATGACGGGGGCGTGGGCGTCCGTGGAACGGGGCGGTCCGTCATGCAATCATTTAGAGAACTTGAGACGGAAGGAAAGCTCTGTTTAAGGGTATATTTGACTGTTATCGAGGAGTTCTACAGAGACATCCTCGAGCTGGGCCTGGGCACGGGGTTTGGCTCCGAATACCTTAAGATGGGCTGCGTGAAACTCCTTCAGGACGGATCCATTCAAGGCCTGACCGGGGCTCTCACTGAGCCATATCACAACAAACCGGATCACAGGGGCGATCTGATCATGCCCCAGGAGACCCTAGATGAACTGGTGGAAAAATACCATTCCGCAGGTCTTCAAATCGCTATCCATGCCAACGGGGACCGGGCCATTGAATCCTGCCTTTTAGCCATGGAAAGAGCACAAAAACTGCATCCCCGCCGAGATCATCGGCATATGATCATCCATTGCCAGACCGCCACACAGGACCACATTGTCCGGATGAAGCGGCTGGGCGTGGTGCCCAGTTATTTTGTCAACCATGTCTACTACTGGGGAGATCGTCACGCATCCCTCTTCCTGGGACCGGAGCGTGCCGCGCGAATCAGCCCCCTCGCCTCATCCTTAAAAGAGGGGCTGATATTCACCCTCCATTCAGACCTTCCCGTGACCCCGGTTGATCCCCTCTTCTCCATCCACACTGCCGTGAACCGGATTACCAGGGAGGGGAAGGTACTGGGAGCCGAAGAGTGTATTTCCCCCCTCGAGGCTCTGAAAACGTATACGACGCATGCGGCCTACTGCAGTTTTGAAGAGGATATCAAAGGGTCGATTGAGCCAGGCAAACTGGCGGACTTTACAGTGCTGTCCGATAATCCTCTAACCATTTTGCCGGAAAAAATAAAGGACATCAAGGTATTACAGACTGTGGTCGGCGGTAAAATATTATATGAAAGTAATGAAAATGTCTGATAAATTTTGTAAAATTTTTCGTGATCAGCATATCAGACAACCCATCAAACATTGTTGCCATGGCCCTCGAAGAAGTCGATGCTTTCCTAGAAGAATAAAAAGGAGAATACATGATGATTCGAGAACGTTCTGATGTGATCAGCCCTTTGGAGGTGGCCAGAAAACAGGTGGACATCATTGGCCAATATCTCGATGTAGATGAAGGATTCTTGGATAAGCTTAAACAGACCAAAAGGGACGTGATCATTCATTTTCCTGTGAGGACGGACCGCAGGGATGGGTCCTGGTTTTTTTTCCTTCGGCACTGCGTCTATCCGGGTAACCGAACAGTATGGAAAGGAGGCATTGATCAAGGAACCTATAATGAGTTTACTAAACGACGCGTGAATGAATTAGTGTCTGTCCAGAAATGAGGAATTTTTTCGTCCAACAAAGAGATGGGGGAAAATAACCTTTTCCGGACGGGCACGAATTAACCGGCTCAAGCAGAAAGGAGGCATCGATCATGAAACCTGAAATAAGTTTACCTAAACGACGCGGAAATGAATTAACCGACTCAAGCGGAAAGGAGGCATCGATCATGAAACGATTTGCAATTATTGCTTTTGTATCATTCCTGGCCTTAACTATGGGCCTGACTATTAAAGAAGCGGCAGCAGCGGAAGGTAAGCGGGGGGGAACCCTTGTGCTCCCCACCGGTAACACACCCCGGCACCTAAATCCTGCCGTGCAGTCAGGAACGGCCACGGCCGTTCCCGGCACCCAGATCTTCGCAACCCTACTGCGCTTCGATGAGAACTGGAATCCTCAGCCCTATCTCGCGGAAAGCTGGGAGATCTCCAAGGACGGTTTGTCGGTCACGCTGAAACTTGTCGCAGGGGCGACATTCCACGACGGCAAGCCGATCACATCGGAGGATGTTAAGTTCTCGCTGATGACCGTCAAAGCGCACCACCCCTTTAAAACGATGTTTGCACCCGTTGAGAAGGTCGAGACGCCTGATCCACTAACCGTCGTAATCCGAATGTCTAAACCGCATCCGGCAATCCTTCTTGCCATGTCCTCGGCTCTCTTGCCCATTATTCCCAAGCACATATACGATGATGGCCAGAATATGAAAACGCACCCGATGAACTCGAAACCGGTTGGTTCCGGACCGTTCAAGCTCGTCGAATTTAAACCCGGTGAGCACATTATCCTCGAACGTTACGAGAACTTCTTCATCAAGGGCCGGCCCTATCTCGACAAGATTATTATTAAAGTGATCAAGGATAAAACCAACCGGTTAATTGCCATGGAGCGTGGAGAAACCCATATTATGGGGTTCGTCACTGACGCTTATGATATTCGCCGGCTTGAAAAGAAACCCTACCTTGTCGTTACATCCAAAGGATATGAGGCGGTGGGCCCCATTAACTGGCTGGCCTTCAATCTCAAGCGCAAGCCCTTCAGCGACAAGCGGGTGCGTAAGGCCATTGCGTACGCTATCGACAGGGACTTCATAACCAAGAGCCTGATGTTTGGCTTAGCCAAACAGGCTACCGGTCCCATCGTACCGGACAGTCCATACTATAACGGCAACGTGGAAAAATACGATCTAAATCTGGAAAAGGCGAACGCGCTTTTGGATAAAGCGGGGTATCCCAAGAAAGCCGATGGCAAGCGGTTCTCGATGTCAGTGGACTACATACCAAATGTACAGGAACAACAAAAGAAGATTGCCGAGTATCTAAAACCCCAGCTAAAGAAGGTCGGGATCGATGTCCGGCTACGCCCATCGCCTGACTTTCCAACCTGGGCGAGGCGCATCTCCACCTGGGATTTCGACGTGACGATGGACATCGTATTTAATTGGGGTGATCCCGTCATCGGTGTGCACCGTACATATCTCAGCAGCAACATCCGAAAGGGCGTGATCTGGTCGAACACCCAGAGTTATAGCAACCCCAAGGTGGACGATCTGTTAGAGCGGGCTGGGAGAGAGATGGACCCGGCCAAGCGCAAGGCGCTTTACGCCGAGTTTCAGAGAATCGTGGTTGATGACCTGCCCATCTATTTTATTAACATCCTCCCTAATTACACGATCTATCACAAAGACCTGCGCAACCCGCCCCTCACAATCTGGGGAGCGATGGCGCCTTTGGACAAAGTCTACTGGGAAAAACGGCCGAATTAAGGACAGCTATCGGGGCAGAGGGTGCGGTCGCCGTGACCGCACCCCAGCTCTAAAGGGAATAAATCAATGGAGGATCGACCGTGCAATTCTTAAGAATTCTCGTTCAGCGTGTTCTCTATGGTATCATCGTTATTATCGCGGTGCTCGTTCTGAACTTCTTCCTCATTCAAATAGCGCCGGGTGATCCGGCGGACGTCATTGCCGGCGAGATGGGCGGGGCCACGGAAGAGATGTTGGCTGATATCCGTGCCATTTACGGTCTCGATAAGAGTCTACCGGAACAGCTTTTCATCTACCTGGGCAAGGTGGCCCGGGGTGATCTGGGTCACTCTTTCTTCTTCGACAGGCCGGTTACCGAGCTGATCATGCAGCGTGTGCCAGCGACGATCCTACTGGTGATGAGCTCCCTCGTCCTGTCCGTCGTTATAGGAACGTTTCTTGGCGTGATATCCTCACGCAAACCCCATAGTCCTATCAGCCATCTCGTGACCGTGTTGGCCCTTATCGGCTACTCGGCACCGGTGTTCTGGACGGGGATCTTGCTGCTGATCCTATTCGCTTCGATCCTGCCATGGTTCCCTACCTCGGGAATGTACGATGTTATGAAGGAAGGAGGCTTCCTGGTCCATCAACTTGACATCCTACATCACCTCGTGCTTCCAATGACAACGCTGACGATCATCTACCTGGCTCTTTATAGCCGGATCTCCCGGGCCAGCATGCTTGACGTGCTGGGCTCGGACTACATCCGCACGGCCCGCGCCAAGGGGATGAGCGAGCGGACTGTGATATACAAGCACGCCCTCAAAAATGCGATACTGCCGGTGGTAACCATGGCCGGCCTCCAGATGAGCCGGATGTTTGCCGGGGCGGTGTTGGTCGAGTCGTTGTACAGCTGGCCGGGTTTGGGGCAGCTCGCCTATGAGTCCATAGCGCGTCGCGATCACACGACCCTTCTGGGCGTTTTGTTCTTCTCCACTTTGATTGTCATCATTGTCAATATCCTGACCGATCTGTCGTACGGATTGATCGATCCGCGCATCCGTACCACAGAGGCGAAGTGAGGAGGTCGTCACCATGGACGTCACTAATCATAGCGTAGCTGGCGATTCCTTCAAGATCGAGAATCCATTAGTAGAGACTTGGCGCATGTTCGCCAGGAACCAGGCCGCACTTATCGGCCTCAGCACATTGGTGGTCATAATCCTGATCACATTATTCGGGCCGTCGTTCTATCATGTTGATCCCTTTGACATTGTATGGGCGCCGCTTGCACCGCCGGGCGATGGGGGATTTTGGTTAGGTACAGATTATCTGGGGCGCGATGTCCTCGCTGGCATCATTCATGGGGGCAGGGCTACGTTCGCGGTTGGAGGGGCAGCCGCTTTGTTTACTGTCGTGATTGGACTTACTATCGGTGCGCTGGCCGGCTTTTACGGCGGTTGGGTCGATAATGTTCTAATGCGAATTACTGAATTTTTTCAAGTACTACCGCCGCTGCTACTGGCTATGGTACTGGTAACGCTCTTTTCTCCGTCGCTAGTTACAGTCTCGGTGTCCATTGGCGTCGTTAGCTGGCCAGGCATAGCACGTTTGACGAGAGGCGAATTCATGAGCATCCGAAAGCGGGAGTACGTCATGGCCGAGCGAGCAATCGGCTCACGAAACAACCACCTTATCTGGCGAATAATCCTTCCCAATGCTCTGCCCCCTTTAATCGTTACAGCCGCGCTTATAGTAGGAGTCGCTATTCTTTTCGAAGCCGGGTTGAGCTTTCTCGGTCTCAGTGACCCTAACGTTATGAGTTGGGGCCTGATGATTGGCTCGAGCCGCGACTATATTTTCGCCTCTTGGTGGGCCGTAACATTCCCTGGCACCGCCATATTTCTCACGGTGCTGAGCTGTAGCCTTATCGGTGATGGCCTGAATGACGCCTTTAACCCAAAATTGAGAGAAAGATGATAGAACGTGACATTGTCTTGGAAATAGTCGACCTTCGGGTTGAGTTTGAAACCCGTGCCGGTATCGCAAAAGTGATCAACGGTGTCAGTTTCTCCCTCGGCCCTGGCGAGATCCTTGGAATCGTCGGGGAGTCCGGCTGCGGTAAGAGTATGACGGCGCTCGCCATCATGGGCTTGGTGCCGTCACCAACAGGCAGGATTTCAGGAGGCAAGATCTTGTTGCAAGGCCATGACCTTTTGAAATTCAGCGAAAAACGCTTGCAGGATGTACGTGGTAACGAGATCTCGATGATCTTTCAGGAACCGATGACCTCGCTTAACCCAGTATTCAACGTTGGAAATCAGATCGCCGAAACAGTACGTCTGCACGAGGGCCTGAGCCGAGGCGAGTCTTTGAACCGAGCAGTCGAGATGCTACGTGCTGTTGGCATCCCCGCGCCCGAAAGCAGGGTTAAGGATTACCCTCACCAGTTGTCAGGGGGCATGCGTCAGCGTGTAATGATTGCCATGGCCCTTGCTTGTCAGCCCGAGTTGCTCATCGCGGACGAACCGACGACAGCGCTCGATGTCACGGTGCAGGCACAGATCTTCGATTTACTTCAGGAGCTTCAAGACCGTACTGGAACCGCCGTTATCCTTATCACCCACGACATGGCGGTGATCGCTGAAGTCGCCCATAGGGTCGTGGTCATGTATGCGGGACACAAGCTAGAGGAAGGCCCGGTGGATGAGATTATTACCAACCCCAGACATCCTTATACCCGGGGGCTCGTCCGATGCGTTCCCCACCTCAAAACAGACCCCGGTCCTGATCGAGAAGAGTTGGTGGAGATCCATGGTATCGTCCCGGACCCGAGCCGACTGGGCGTCGATTGCCCCTTTAGCCCACGCTGCAACTATGCCCTAGAGCTATGCACAGAACGTATGCCGCCCACCACCGAGGTCGGGCAGACCCACCGTGTTGCATGCTGGGTCGCGGGGGAAGGCCCATGACGGATCAGCCTTTGCTAAAGGTCGAGGATCTTTGCACTTACTTCCGTTTACGTCGGTCGCACTTGTTCGCGAAAGCACCGATCGTCTTTGCTGTCGCCGGAGTAAGTTTTGAGATTGCTCGAGGCAAGACTTTCGGGTTGGTAGGCGAGAGCGGCTGTGGTAAATCCACTACGGCGCTGTCTGTGTTGCGCCTAATTGAACCAACTTCGGGCTCGATAAAATTTGACGGCGTTGACGTGACCGTGCTCAAACCCGAAGAACTGCGGCGCTGTCGCCGGCGCATGCAGATCATCTTTCAAGACCCATACTCATCCCTGAACCCACGTGCCAGGGCCGGGGATATTGTCGCTGCTCCGCTCAAAATTCAGCGCATCGGGTCACCCCAGGAGCGTGCTGATCGTGTGGCGGAACTATTCACCCAGGTGGGATTACTGCCGGAGAATCGACGGGCCTATCCACACCAATTTTCAGGTGGTCAGCGCCAGCGGATCGCTATAGCACGTGCGCTGGCGTTAAGACCGGACCTCGTCATCTGCGATGAGCCGGTATCCGCCCTCGATGTGGCTATACAGGCACAGATTTTAAACCTTTTAGCCAGATTACAGAGGGAACTGGGTTTGACGTATCTCTTCATCTCTCACGATATGGCTGTGATTCAGCATATTTGCGACGAGATCGCGGTCATGTATCTCGGGGGGATCGTCGAGCAGGCGGACCGCCGATCTCTGTTCAAGCAACCGTCGCATCCGTACACACAGGCTCTGCTTTCAGCCGTTCCTACTATCGATATGGATGTCACCCGTTCGACCAAACGCCAGTATTTGAAAGGGGATCCACCCAATCCGGTTAATCCTCCATCTGGCTGCCGGTTCCATACGCGGTGCCAATATACAGAAGAAAAATGCAAGCGAGAGCGACCCGAACTTCGTGAGATTTACCCGGGCCATTTGGTAGCCTGTCATCTTGTTAAGCCGGGCGAATTAAACCCTGACCATGACATGATTTGATAAACCCTTTTTACCGAAGATTTGTCAGGTAATGTATCGCCATAATGGGAACATCTTTAATTTTAAAAACAGAAGGATAAAATGAGCAATATCGCAAGTAACGCCTCTAACGGGAGAGCATCTACAGCCGCTCAGACGAGGATTTTTCTGGCAAAAAAATCATCACCATGCACCCGGAACACCCCTTTGCAACAGCAGTGGCTGTAAAGGACGGACGTATTCTCGCCGTGGGAGAACTGGATGATGTTATCTTTTGGCTGAAAAACTCACCTTTTACTCCCTACGAAGTTGATACCACTTTTAAAGACAAAATCCTGATTCCGGGTTTAGTGGATGCCCATACGCATATCGGAGGACTATTTTACAGCGGCCATTTCGTGTCACAAATTCCCTGGCCTCGTCCGGAAGGAGGATTTTTCCCGGTCTATCCTGAGAAAGCGGACGTCTTGAATCGCCTCAAAGAACTCGACCAGGAAATTTCTCCAGGCGAATTACTCTTTGGTATTGCCTATGACGAGAATAAAATGGGGGGATTTCTTCATATCAAGGAGATGGATGAAGTTTCCACCAAGCGGCCGATTCTGGTTTCCAATCTGGTTTTTCACCGGTTTTGGGTCAACAGTTTCCTTCTTGAAAAAGCCGGTATCGATCCGAATAACCTGCCATCAGGCATTGAAACAGACGCGGACGGAAAGCCGAACGGAACCCTGATCGAAGGCAGTAGTCTGGCGCTCGTATTGCCAGCTATTCCGGAACTGACGAGCAATCTCGAAAAGCAGATTAAACACATTTTACCTCTGTTTACTGCCGGCGGGCAGACCACGATCTGCAATGCCGCTATGGGTGGCATGGGTGGCGGTGGTCTTCAGGACGCCATGAATACTTTCCTGAACGTTTTCTCAAAACCAGAAATCAAACTCCGATTGGTTGGTATGCCATCGGCGATGCGATTTCCAGAGGGAGAGTCATTTGATGATTTTATAGACCAGGTTAGAAAAGCTCAAGACCAGGCCTCTGATAAGTGTCGCGTCGGTCACGTGAAACTCTACCTGGACGGATTCATCATCTCCCGCACTTCCCCCTTTGGCTGGCCCGGGTACTGGGACGGTACGCCCGAGAAGCAGATGCAAAATGATCCGGAACTATTAACGAAGCGGCTCATCAAACTGCACGAAGCAGGTCTTTCCACGGCCTCCCACGCCAACAGCCTTCCGGGATGCCAGGTGGTTCTCGATGCCGTGCGGGAGGCGCAATGCCGCCGTTACCGTCCGGATATGCGTCATCGTATCGAGCACGCTTATAGCATCAATGAAGCCCAATTGCGGTTGGCCAAGGAATTAGGCGTAGCCATACAGTTTTTTACCACGCAGATTTACTACTACGGCGAGGCCCACTTGAAGCTTCAGGGCCCCAATCGAGCCCATCATATCACCCCCACCGGCACGGCCAAACGGCTCGGCGTTTCCTGGGGCTTCCACAATGATCCTCCGGGAACACCTCAATTACCGTGGATAGCCGCATGGGCTACGGTTCACCGCATGACCGAGAAGGGAACGATCCTTGGCTCGGAACAGAGAGTGACCGTGGAAGATGCGCTTCGGGCCATGACCATTGAACATGCATATCAGCTTCATCTGGACCATGAAATCGGTAGCATTGAATTTGGTAAAAAAGCGGATTTCTGCGTCTTGGAAGCCGACCCACTGGAAGTCGATCCGATGGAATTGAAGGATATGCCCGTCTGGGGAACGGTTTTCGCTGGTGAACTAAATCCGGTGAAGCGAATTTAGTCAAATGAAATCCCGATTCGAAGAGTGATTGCCCCTGTTATTGACTGGGACTTTATTACCTGGTGGTCTCATTAAAGTCTCTGGCGTAGGGTAACCTGAACAATCGTCCATATTTTCATTTCTACACAGACACGGCTATTACATGGATGATAGGGCCTACGTACTTTGTTGTTGCATTATTCGATCCCCCGGAAACATCCGAGTAGAATAGTATAAGAAAGATTGAATATCATGCCAATAGTAGGTGAAGAAATGGAAAAAAAAGTCTATATAAACTGTAGCGTGATAACCATGAATCCCGAAGCTCCGGAAGCTTCGGGATTTGGTATAATCGGTGATCGTTTCCAGATAGTGGGTAGTGACGCTGAAGTCCTTTCGTGGGCGGGCAAAAAAGTTGAAGTCGTGGACCTGGGCGGAAAGACTGTGGTTCCCGGACTAATCGAGGGTCACAACCATATGTCTCATTATGCTACGAGCCTGAGTCAGCTTGATTGCTCGACCACGTCCAACAAAAGCATCCAAGATATACAAATTCAGATAGCCAAACGGGTTGAGACCCTCGAACCAGGCCAGTGGGTTAGGGGGTTTGGGTTTGACGATACTCTTATAGCGGAAAAACGTCATATTAACAGGACTGACCTTGATGAGGCCTCGCCTGAAAATCCGATATTCATCTCACACGTATCAGGCCACATGGCTTACGCTAATTCCCTGGCGCTGGAAATAGGCGGTATCGGTCCGGAGACCCCCCAACCGTCCGGTGGTGAGATAATTAAAGACAACCGGGGCCAACCTACCGGATTGCTATTGGAGATATCGGCCATTATGCACGTGGGACAGCATATCCCTCAGCCAGATCTTGCCCAGACCAAGGATAACATTCGCCGGGCTGCGGATCAACTTCATCAAACCGGCATTACCAGTATCCATGACGGAGCTGTCGGTATGATGGGAACCAACGTAATTAGGGCCTATTCTGAGCTCGAGTCGGAGGGCGTCCTAACCATGAGGGTCTATATGGCTGTCGTAGAACCGACCTACCAGAAGGTCTCCGAAGTTGGGCTTATCCGGGGATTCGGCTCCAATTATCTGAAGATGGGCTCGGTTAAGACGTTTCAGAACGGGTCTATTCAGATTTTGAGCGGGGCCCTTAAAGAGCCTTATTACAATAAACCCGATCACCGGGGTGAACTAATCTATCCCCAGGAAACGCTAGATGCCCTAGTGGAAAAATATCACGGCCAGGGTTACCAAATGGCCATACACGCCAACGGTGACCGGGCTATCGAGTCTTGCCTGACAGCCTTTGAAAGGGCTGATACCGCCTTCCCGGGACAGAACTTGCGGCACCTGCTAATACATTGCCAAACCGCTTCTCCTGAACAGGTGGCCAAGATGAAAAAACTGGATGTGGTGCCCAGCTTCTTTGTCAATCATGTCTATTATTGGGGAGACCGCCACGAATCCATCTTTCTGGGACCGGAACGCGCGGCCCGCATCAGCCCCTTAGCCACGGCTATTAGGGAAGGCCTTTTATTTTCGCTGCACTCCGATCTGCCGGTCACCCCGGTCGATCCTTTCTTTTCCATGTCCTGCGCAGTTAATCGGATCACACGGGATGGCAAGGTCCTGGGAGAGAAAGAGTGTATCTCTCCATACGACGCTCTGAAGGCTTATACAATAAACGCGGCATACACAAGCTTTGAGGAAGACCTTAAGGGTTCGATTGAACCGGGAAAGCTGGCTGACTTTGCCATACTGTCCGATAATCCGCTAACAGTACCGTTCGAGAAAATAAAAGACATCCATGTGCTTCAAACAGTGGTTGGGGGACAATCGGTTTATAAAAAGGTTTAACCAATACATGACTACTGTCCGGTTGTTAGTTGGATAATAACAGTTGTTTACCAGAATCCCCCCTCTTCAGTTTTGTAACCGGCCTCACGGAAGGCCTGTAAAATGGGGATTTGCTCTATGAGAATGAGGCTTAAAATTTGTAGAATTGTGTAGAGACTTTGCTCCAAGCCGAGTCTTTTTTTTAGGATGGCCATGAGGAAATATACAGAAATGGCAATCCATATCTGAGTCTTGACCGCATTGGTCGATGTGCCATAGAAAGCCTTGATTCTTAGGTGCTGTTTGATCCATTTGAAAAATAACTCGATTAGTCACCGGGCTTTATACAGTTTGGCTATCGTTACTGGTGGCTGCACAAAGTTGTTAGTTAAAAAAGTAAATCTTTTTTCGGTTTCGGGGTCAAAAAAACAATGCGTCTTAATTTAGGAGGGCAATAGCCTTTACAATTAGTTAAGACGATTTCTGTGGTGATTATCCGTATGGTTTCGCCATTGCTCCTGATGGGAGCAATGGCTATGTGGCACACAAGGACAGTGATAGCGTCTGGATAATAGGGTACTAGTGCTGTCTTCGACTTATGTTGATCCATAATTTTGTAAAATCCTGAAATAATGGTCTGAACAGGTCGTTTCATTTTCTCTGGGGTGCACAACATCTTGTGTAGTGAACGATCATTGATCTGACATCGAAAAGTTACTGATATATTAACTATCCGTAACATCCAGCTTTTTCGAGAAAAGCAACAACTACCTGAGGTATGTGTTACCCCGGGAATCGAGGTCACAAAGACCATTGTTCCTAAGTTACCATCGGCATTATCTC
>SDBT01004707.1_pt1 | contig 23090 bp, 28 predicted proteins | sample 2277101 | NCBI WGS metagenome assembly SDBT01 (sample SAMN10404973, study PRJNA504765) | marine sediment metagenome | isolation source: marine sediment core GS10_PC15, 103 cmbsf | place: Arctic Ocean: Southern Knipovich Ridge | collected 2010 | reverse complement strand
AGTTTATTGTTCATAATTAAAAGAGGAGGTAGACCTAATGCAAGCATACTGTGTGAAATGCCGTACCAAGAGAGAGATGAGGGATGCTAAGGCGATAACCATGAAGAATGGCAAGCCGGCAACTCAGGGCGTGTGTCCTGCGTGTGGGACTAAGATGTTTCGGATACAATCGAAAAAATAGCTTCCCGTTCCGGATACCAGTTTTGGTCAGGTAAGGTAGGGCAGAAGGGGTAGATACAATGTGACCAGTATCTATCCCCTCAGCCTACCTATCGAGGTCTGACTTTGGCACCTTTATCCTGAGGTCGGGTGGATTACAAGTATTCTTGGTACCAAGAATACTTGTATCTTTTTTAACCTCCCATTCCCAGCGAGCAATTGTGCCCTCGGGTACTCCCAGAATACCGGCCACCTTTTCTTGGCTCTCGCCTGCATCATGCAAGGCTAAAGCTAGTGACATCTGCCTGCGATATCCAGGGTGAATGCGGTTTGTTCATCGACATCTAGAGATTTAAAATAATAATACAACTGTTAAACTTACCACTTGACAACCTTCCCTTTTTATTTTATACTTTCTGAAACTAGATATAGAAAAACGGGGCAAGCAATTATGCTTGCCCCGTTTTATTTTGCTGTGCAGGGAGGTGACAATGATTCAAAAAGTGAGACTCGTCCGGATCGCCCAGGGCTACCACTGTTATCAATTTGCGGCTATGGTTGGAATCCATCCTAATACGTGGCATTTTATCGAGTTTGGCAAACAAAAGCCATCCGAGAAAGTGATGTTGCTGGCTAGTCAGATTCTGAAAAGGCCGGTCGATGAACTTTTCATTGATGCTGAGGAAGCACTTGTGGAGTGAGTTTTGCACCTGAGGAAAAGCAGCTGTGACCGATAATAATGGAAAAATAACTACCAATTGGCGGAGGATTGGTGGTGAACCGTCGGCCGCTTGGCGGAAATTGTGCTCCAGGATTCTTAAGAGAAGGGGGGAACCAGCGAATACTCGCCAAGATTCGGATAATGGAGAATTAAAAAATGGAAACGAGCGAAACGTACCGCACGAGTGATCTGTATATCACGGCTTGGCTTTTATCGAAGGGACTGCAGCTTCAAGGGATAGACCGCCATAATCCCCGGCGCAGTGAGTTTATCTTTATAGACAGGGAAGATAGGTCCGAGCTTGTCCATTCCTTTATGGTGGGGCAGGCTACAGGCAATCTTCCCGATTTCATTTATTACATCAGGAAAGCGAAAAGGTTATTGTATTCTGAGGTGTGAATGAAACCACCAAAGCCCCGGCGATGAGACCAGGGGCTTCGGCGTAGGAGCTGCCATTTGAATAGCTCTAATACTGATGATACCAAACCTGGAGATAAAGGTCAAGCACGACCAAAATTTGACTGGCCGGCTCTTCAGCATGCACTTCAATTCTACCAGGATAACCATCTGTGCTGTGTCCCTGTACCGTTTGGGAAGAAAGAATACAACTTCCATCATGCTGGCGAACAAGGCTGGGAGCGCTATCAGAAAGAGCGACCTTCCCAATGGCAGATTGACCAGTGGTTCACGGAAGATAAGCCCACCAGCATTGCTATAGTTTGTGGCGGTGTTTCTAACGGATTGGTAGCCTTATGCTTTAATGCTCCCGATGGCGCAGAGCTTTTCTTTGAGAAAGAGCGTTGGGAGAAGCTACTCTTAGCAACCTTCGTAGTTCAAACCTCAAGAGGCCACCATATTTACCTGAGGTCCTCCACTGAAATAATCAGTCAGGACTTTACAAAGGATGGGCAGGAATGTTGGCTTGAGATACGTTCTGACGGTAGATACATTATGGCGCCACCATCTAAGCATCCGTCAGGGCCGGTTTACAAAAACATCGGTGTTGAGAAAATACACAGACCAAAAGACCTTCCAGGATTTATTACCAAGAGGCTATCTGAGCTCGGGCTCAAAGCATTCAAAGCCTCGAAGAAGGCTAAGCCACCTTTAACAGAGTTAGATAGAAAAGTAGAAGAGTTGCTAAGAAAAGACCTCACCCTGGACCAAATAGCCAAAGAGGTAGGGGTAGACAGGGAGGAGGTGAAGGCTTCCCTTGACCATATCGATTTGCCGAAGCTATTTTCTGAGGTGAAGGGCGAAGGCAGGTTTGACCATCCTTATAACGATGCTGACACCCCCTATCGACTGTTAAATGTGAATAAACTCACACTCACACAAGCAAGCAAGAAATATGAAGAGATTTACGCAAAAGTCAAGGCAGAACACGCTGAAGGGGATGATAAACTAGCGGCAGAGAAATTGCTCACCAACTGTGCTTTTATGGCTTATTGCGCGGACCATGCTATTGCCCTATCCGAGCCTTATTGGTGGAGTGAGGCTTGTATTTTTACTTCACTCGGCGAACCAGGGAAGCGCAAATACCACGAACTATCTAAACCTTATCATACAGACCGCAATGTATATACCGAGAAAGAAACCAATGACAAGATAAAAGCAGCCGAGAAATCGCTGGAGGAGGGGAAAGGCTTTCACACCTGTAAATTCATTCAGGAGAACTTGGGCTTTGTTTGCCCTGAGGATTGCCAAGTAAAAAAACTGAAGGGAATTACCTCACCGGCGGGATTGGCCAGGGTATTAGCAAAGAGGGAAAAAAGCAACAGATATTTAATCACAAAAACAAATGCCAAAGGAGAGGTTACCAGTATAACGGTTGATCAAAAGCGCCTCATCGATGACCTCAAACAAGAGTTTACTTTCATGAGCGTTTTCGGGTTTGTTCGGGATGACATTCTGGTCTACGAGAATGGTGTTTATACCTTTAATGGTGAGAAGCTAATCCGTGAGGAGTGTGAGACAAGGGTGCCACCACCATTTCTTACCACGCATATTTGCCATGAAATAAGAGATAGAATAGCCGGGACCACTTTCGCTGATAGAGAAAAATTTAACACCCAGAAATACATCGTCAACCTGGAGAACGGATTACTTGATGTTAAAACTAGAGAGTTACTACCGCACACACCGGCCTTCCTATCCACAAGGCGAATACCTGTTACCTATGATCCACAGGCAAAGTGCCCCAAAATCCAGGAGTTCCTGAGTGCCATATTGAGGCCAGAGGACATAAAGGTAATATTGGAGTTCTTCGGTTACATATTGATACCGGATTACTCCATACCCGTTGTGCTCATACTGCTAGGAGCAGGCAGCAATGGCAAGACGCAATTGCTGCGCCTGCTCGGGCAGTTTATCGGTCGGGGAAATTATGTCTCGGTTTCACTGCAGGACATCGAAAATAACTCCTTTGCGACAGCCAGCCTTGAGGGCAAACTCCTTAATATACAGGGGGACCTTTCCTCGAGGTGGCTTAGTGGGGTGGGCATGTTAAAGCAATTATCGGGGCAAGACCCCATCACCGCTAACCGGAAATATCGAGATCCTCTCCATTTTGATAACTTCGCCCGGTTGGTTTTTGCTAGTAATAAACCGCCAATAATCGAGGAGGACACTCTGGCAATTTGGCGGCGAATACTTCCCTTAAATTTACCCAATGTATTTGAGGGCGAGGAGGACATAAAGAATTACATAGACACGATCCTAACACCTCAGGAGCTATCAGGTCTACTGAATTTGGCCCTGGATGGGCTGCAGCAATTACTTAGCAAAGGAGATTTCAGTTATCAGGGGAGCTACAGCGACCGTTACAGGCAGTATACCATCGCATCTGACCCCGCCAAGGCCTTTGTGGAGGAGCGCTGTGATGTTGGCGCGGAGTTCAAGATACTCAAGGATGAGCTTTACGAAGCCTATAAAGTATTCTGTGATGAACACAGGGTTCAATTAAGCGGCAATAAGCAGTTTGCTAAGGAATTGAGGCAAGTCCCAGGGTTAAGTATCACCGACAAGCAGTATCAAAAAGACGGCGTGAGAGTCCGCTGGTGGCTGAAGATTCAGCTAAAGGAGAAAGAAGAAGAGGGGGAAGTTAGAGCCGAAAACAGCCCCAAAACTGAAAAATGTTCTGTTTGCGGGTTCACTGACTTTTGGAAAAGAGTAACCGGGGAATGGGTCTGTAACCACTGCCACCCGGAACCGAGGGGAGATTGATATGAAAGTCTAAAGTGCACAATCATCATTGTGCAGTTTGTATCTAAGTGCACAATCTCTTCGTATTGTTGACTTAACTTCACCAAGTCACAAACAGCAATATACCATACAATAGAGAATGATTGTGCAGTTGAACCTAAGTGCACAATCATCATTGTGCACTTCGAGAACAAGTAGATTGGAAAGGGGCGGTGGGAAGTATAAAAGAAATGAAACAGAAAATGGGAATACCGGTCCTGAAAGGAGTTGTTAAGGACAACCAGATTTTTATCTGGTGCCCCTTCTGCCGGAAATACCACATTCACGGTTTGGGGGGTCAAGACCCAGCTGTGCTCCATCATCGCGTGGCCCACTGCAGCTCGGACTCCTCTCCATTTCTAAAGACGGGATACTACATTAAAGTGGTGATGGCAAGAGAGCTTAAAAAGGAGGTAACTTATGGACAAACTACAGCTGACATTTGCCTACGAGAAACCGACCAAAAACACGGTCAGATATAAAGAGGAGTCTCACAGCAGCCGGGATGTCGCTTGTGGCACTCTCTATGTCCAGAAAGAGGTGCGGGGAGATCCACCGCCACAGAGGCTGCGGGTGACTATTGAAGAGGACATCAATGGCAAGTGAAATTAAGGTAGCCAGACCAGGGGTGGTCCTGAGAAAGAGAGTAGCCAGAAAGCCCAAGCGTTGCGTTGCTTGTGGCTGCCCTATTATGCCCGGGGAGAGCTACTGGGATAGAAAGTGTAGCTGGCAAAGGTTTAGCCAGCCAATATGTGAAAAGTGTAGCTGATAAGGAGGATATAAGATGACAGATAAAGTGCTAAAACGAACAATGTTTGAAACCTCAAGGGTACTGGAATACTTCACCGAGCGGGAGCTCAGTTATCAAACAGGGCACAACAAAAGCGACTGGCCATTAGTAATATTAAAGGAGCTGATGGACAATGCCCTGGATGCCTCTGAGAATGCAGCAATAGCTCCAGAGATAAAGGTAGAGATGCACCACAGTGGGGAGCATTTCTTCACAATAGCCGTAGAAGATAATGGTCCCGGGATTCAGCCCGAGGTAATAACCAGGATACTGAACTTCCAGACTCGAACTTTAGATAAAGAAGCCTACGTTTCACCAAGGTGGGCGGTACAGTACAATAGGCAGAACTTTTAAGCTATCATTCAACCTTAAAGACCAACTAGCTCAACCCCCTACTCCTAAAGACCAAGCTAACCTGATTCAGCCTCAATATAAGCCTCATAGCATCAATAACTAATTCAAGGAATGGATGAATTTATGGATCAGCTTGTGTTCATATCCGGTTCAACTGCCGTTCAAATGGTGGTTCAAATGCTGTTCTTTGTCAGAGCGAAGAGCGCCTTTCGTTTTAACTTCAATAAGTCTAGTAACACCATGTTTGGTAGCTTGTACATCTGGAATACGCCGGCTTTTGCCTATTGGCCTAGGCTTGCAATATCACGGAAGATCAGCGCAAACTTTCCACTTTTGTTTGGTTAGTCGTTGAGCCACCATCTTGACAGCTTCGTTGTGGGCACTTTGGCCTACTTTTGCTCGCTTGGCCATGCTTTGATCTCCTCACAAGTTACTTTTAAAGCTACGGCCCATGTAGCCTACTGTATTTCTTCCGGAGACTATTCACTTTTATGCGGAACTTAACTAAATCTCGAGTCACATTTTTTAAACAGCTCAAATCAAACTAAACTTCCTTTATGCTGCGTTTTTTAAATACTAAAAAGACGATGAAATAGCAACCAGCACCTACTAAAAGTGCTTCAGTAAACCCAAAGCTTATGGCTATCACTATAGTCATCACCGAGCCCAATACAGAGCATATGCCATTAATCCCCCACATCCATGGGATGTGGTTTTCCATTTTCATCTCTTTTAGCCATCTTATACCCAAGGGGAAAGGGAATCCCATTAGAAAACCCAGGGGGGTCAATATGACAACCGTGGCCAATAAGCGAATTGTAAGACCTAGCCCCAAAAGATGTTTGAAGATGAGAGGAAGGAGAACAGTATAACTAAGCAGCACAGCCACAATAGACACAGCGGCAATGGCTATCCCTTTGATTATCTTATCTGAAGTAAGCCGCCCGCTATACATGCTACCCCCACCTGCCCCTACCAAGAGGGAAAATAATAAGACTGCCAGAGATAACACTGGTTGGCCGAGAAAGAGCACAAATCTTTGGATAAGGGAAATTTCAATTAGCATGAACCCTATACCCAGCATTGAAAATAGCACAACGGACTTAAGTAGGTTTTGATTAAAGCCTCTCTTGCTCTCCGAACGCATCTTTGTCGGGAAGGATCTCCTCTTCCAATACAGCAGGGGTACCGATACCACCAGCAACATCATAATAATTGACAACCAGAAAACCAGAGACACAGACTGCGGTAATCCCTCTTCAAAATTGTAAAAGAATGGACTATCGTCTGTTACCGGACTAATATCATAACCCCGCTCTCTAACCATCTTGTCTAAGTCATTAAAGTCTATCTTTCCACTGCCTAGCGCCATAAGTGCTGGGTTGAGCGCTCCCACATGGGTGATGTAAGGGAAGTAAGAGGAAATTGGGTCATACCCGAATTGGTCTATTGCCTCATATCTCAAAAACGCCTCTGCTGGCTCAAATGGTGTTTTCTTCAACACAAATACAGGGTACTCATCCGAGCCCACCATGTAAATCTGCTTCATCGCTATTGTATTACTGACACCCCTTTCATTGAGAGCCGCCAGCGAGATGGAAAGCAACCTCAATGTCTCAGCATCGTCGTGAGACACAACCACCAGACGCCCCTCATCAGTCAGACGATCCAAATAGTCACTGATGGACTCCGTGGTGAACAGAAAATTCTCGGTCAAGGCATATCCCTCCAGACTTCGGCTGCTGCTGGTAACGGGGAGGCTAAGCATGATAATGTCATATTTTTCCTTCTGGCGTTTGAGGAAATTTCTTCCCTCGTCAACAACTATATCTACATTATCCAAGTCGGTATAAATACCACCGTTATACCATGAATATTCACGAACTATATCCACCAGATCCTCATTTACTTCAACGGCGGTGACCTTACGGACTCCTCCCATTAGCGCCAGAAGTATGTCCCGTCCTCCGCCCGGCCCTATGACGAGGGCATTATCTCTTTCTTCTTCCTCCAAGAAAAGAAAGGGGAAATATCCCGGAAAGTCAGCCTTTAGGCTGTTGACTGCGGAACCCGGAGCGTTAAAATCACCGCTAAATCTGTACATAGGTGTTCCGGCTGTTCCATCTATGTAGATGTCCCTATGCTCCGGATAATCGCTAAACTCCACTAAATCAGTGCGGCCAAAAGCACTCCACCTCGTCTCGATTATCTTCCCCTGGAAAGTTGAAAGAGCATCGTGAATTTCCTTGGCTGGGTTGGCTCCGATGGGTATATCAGGCAGGTAAAAGCCAGTCAGGTTTGCCCCTAATAGGACAGATACTATCAAGAAGCTGATGGAAGATATTATCATTGCCCTAATGTTCCTCTTCAGCACCCTCACCGCAAAGAGCAACGCTGCCACTGAAGCGACGACGCCAAGCAGAAAACTAGTACTTATGCCACCGAGGATATCTAGGGTGAGGATGACCCCGAGAGAGCCAGCAGCTGCCCCAACTAAGTCCACGCCATAAATCCGGGCACTGATGGCAGGAAACATGCGGAAGACCTCTGCCAGGAGCACACCGGCGAAGAAAAAGGGGATAAATAAAAGGAAACAGTAGAGCAGGATATTATCCCGGATGTTATCTATATAGCCAATCTGGATTATGAGTATTACGGAAAAGGGGATCGTCAGCGAAAACAGACTGGCAAACAAGGCTAAGGAGCCAAATCGGTTATGCCCGCTTGGTATTTGTGGCCTGAAGAAGTAAACGAAAATGCCACCAACACCCAGCCCCAGTAAAGCTAAACCGACAACAAGGAATACATAGTGGTGAGAAAGCATTACAGAGAGGAGCCTGGTGAGGGTTATCTCAAAGGTTAGCAGGCTAAATGAGATGAGAAAAATGCCGCCCAGCAAAATCCACCATGTTCCACCGCTTATGTGGTCATCTTCTTTCATCGGGAACTTGGCTTCCTCTTTATCCTTTCTCCTTCTCATGATATAGCCAGCTCCAAGCCCAGCACATAATCCTTGGTTACGCCATATTTTAATCCTCTGAGCCCTCCGGCATTTTCACCGACATTTCCTCCGAGGGTACAGATATTTGTGCTCGCCGGATCTGGCGGATAGAACAGCTGTCTTTCCTCTACCGCAGAGCAGAACTTAGCAGTTATTACACCGGGCTCTACAAGCGCGGTGAGGTTATCGGAATCAATTTCTAGAATCCGATTCATTCGCGTGAAGGGCATTACTATCCCGCCCTCAGCGGGTACTGTTCCACCGCTCAGTCCGGTTCCTGAGCCTCTGGGGACTATTTTAAGTCCGTTATCAGAGGCGAACTTGACCAAGTTTTGCACGTCAACTACCGAAGAGGGAAATGCCACAAAGTCGGGTAGCCGGCCTGGCACGAGCGCAGCATCATAAGAGTAGCTCAGCAAATCCTCTGGCGAACTCAGAACATTTCCACGCCCCACCAGAGTCTCAAGCGCTTTGGCAAGCTTCTTTCTATTGGATAGTTGCAAGGTTAAGCCACCTCCTTATCATCTGACCGCATCCCATAAGCGGTGGAAGTCGTCCTAGCCATATCTTATCGCTCCTCGTCATAATGGTCAACCATTGCAGGAGGAAGGTGGAATCGGGCGTTAAGAATGTACGTCTCAGCTTCCGGGCAGGGCTAATGAGCGTAGTCGGTGCTGATGATATTAAGTGGAGTTGCTGGGATTGGCAGGAGAACATGGCCAATGTGAAGGTTACACGGTACTACAGTTTCAGGGGTTACAGTTTATAAATCAGAATACAGCGCCACTCCACTAAGAGCGGACTGCACCCTCGCTGTCCCAACATAAGGATGCTCCGCCAGCGTAGTGCCGAATAGTCAATTTTAGACCGCGAGATTTCTCTTCAACGACTTCAAGGATTTCTGCAAGGATTACTTTGGCTTATATTCTGGAGCCCTTCTATATGGACTCTTATAGTCGGCATCCTTCAGAAATGGACACGAATCACCGCACTGTTTCAGAAAGCCTCGTTTAACGGTGAAACTGCCATCGTCTCATTCAACAAGTGCACCCACGTGCCTTTTTTCCACAGTTGGACGCGGCGTTTCTCAACAATTCTAGCTATCTAAGCTGCCTTACCAATAAGCGACTTCAATATTGATCTACGGTTGTCCCTTTTCTTGGCTACCATGGTAAAAGCTCTGGGAACATCCGCCATTAGAGACTTTGATTGTTCGGCGGCATCAGAGTAAAATTTTACGATTTTCTCTTCCATCCCTATAGCTTTGCCCAAGGCATCAGAATAGCTTGCCCCCTCTGCCAGTTTAGTTTCAAACGTATACTCATCCGGATTCAGATTAAAGGCAAAGCAACCTTCAATGGCATCAGTAATAACTCCGTAGTACACCCTTTCAACCTGCACGATATTCTTTCTGTTCTCCTTGGCAAAAGAGAGCAAAACATCCACATCTTTGGCGTATCTCCGAGATAGGTCTTCGTAGAACTTTGCCGATTCATTCTCAAACTCCTTGGTAAGGCTAATGACCTGAGAACAGGTATTTAGTTTCACTTACAGTTATCTCCTTTCCTATAACCACCTTTGGATGACAACTTTACTTTCAGTGAAGAAGCGAACAGCCTCTTGACCTTGTGTATGTAATATCCCAAAGAATGAATCCTTCATACCACTGAATGGGAAGAATGCCATAGGCGCTACTATTCCAACATTTATGCCAACATTACCGCTGGTAATCCTGTATTGAAATTCCCGAGCACTTTTACCGCTTGAGGTAAAGATAGCATTGCCATTACCAAATGGATTGGCATTAGATATCTCTATTGCTTCATCCAGGTTTTTCGCCCGCATAACGCTCATTACTGGTCCAAAAATTTCCTCACCACCTATTTTCATATCTGGTGTAACATTCTCAAAGATAGTTGGACCCAGGAAGTATGTTTGAGGATAGTCACCAGCAATCTTTACCTTCCCTCTGCCATCAAGCCTGAGTTTTGCCCCTTGTTGGATACCGCTTTCTATATATCCCAGTATATTCTCCTTTTTCTCCTTATCACGCACCGGCCCCATTTGAACTGATTCATCAAGCCCGTAACCAATAATTATCTTGGATGCCATATCAGTAACTGCATCCATAAAGTTATTGTAGAATCTATCATCACCGACAATAACAAGAACAGCACCTGACAAGCATCTTTGACCAGTATTGCCAAAAAATGACGTCATGAGAGCTGGTATGGTTGCACTTACATTGGCATCTGGCATTATTGTCATGAAGTTCTTGGCACCACCCTGGGCGATAACTCTCTTACCAGTTGCACCGCATCTCGAGTAAATAACATCTCTCGCTGTTGGAGTGGAGCCAACGAAAGTTATCCCGACAATGTCCGGATGGTCTAACATCCTATTGACAACGGTCCTTCCGCCATGAACCACGTTCCACACACCTGGCGGGAAAGCAGCTTCCTCCGCTAACTCAGCCAGCCTTGTATGACTGTTGGGGACTTCGCTCGAGGGTTTGACTACAATGCAGTTTCCAGTAGCCAAAGCATATGGTGCTGACCAGAGTGGAATCATGAATGGGAAGTTAAACGGGGCTATTATCCCGAAAACCCCTAAGGGCGTTGGAATGACCCATTCATCTATGCCGCTGGCAATATCCTCTGAGAAGTAGCCCTGCATCAATGTAGGAATCCCGCAAGCCACTTCTACATTCTCGATTCCGCGCCTTGTTTCTCCTCGAGACTCATCTATCGTCTTTCCGTGCTCCTGTGTCTGAATTCTGCTAACTTCCTCAAAATGTTCTTCCAATAACTCTTTCAATCTGAAGAGACATCTTGACCTGGCAAGGGGAGTTGTTCTTCTCCAGTCAGGAAAAGCCGCTTGGGCTGCTTTTACAGCGGCATCTATCTCATCTTTGGTTGAAATGGGGACTTTGGCAATCGTCTTACCTGTAGCCGGGTTCACCACATCTCTAATCTCACCTTTAGATTCAACCCATTCCCCATCAATAAAGTTCTTGAGTGTTACTACCTCTTTTATCGGTTCCTCTAAAATCGCCATATTCTTCCCCTTTCTTAATTGTTTTATTGTGTCACCCAGCAGACAAATTACATCCTCTGCCTCCTTCTAACCCTTTAGTTTAACGGGTTACCCGTCCCGCGTTAGTCAGGAACCTTTAAGCCGGCAATACCTAGACTGCCCAAAAGTGAGTAGTTACTTGCCCTCCGTCTATTGTTCGTAAGCTAAGTTATAAAGTTCTATTATCTCTTCCTTTGTCGCCTGACGAGGATTATTCGCCGGGCTACCACTAGCAATAGCAGCTTCGGTCATCTTAGGGGCTAATTTGCCTAGTTTTTCTTTATCTACACCCAGCTCTCGCAAAGAAGGCACTTTAATGTCCTTTATTAACCCTTTGACCGCCTTAGCTCCTAGCTCAGCGGCTTCTAGATCGGTTAAACCACTAATATTCTCCCCCATAGCTTTAGCAATATGCGCATACCTAGTTGGATTTCCAATCAGGCTAAACTCCATAACTACACCCAAAAGAGCTGCATTAGAAGCTCCGTGAGGCACATGGAAATACGCCCCTATGGGTCGTGACATCCCATGAACTAAAGCTACCGATGAGTTGCTAAAAGCAATGCCCGCCTGAAGTGCCCCCAACATGGTTTTCTCTCTCGCCTCTACATTATTTCCATTAGCCCAAGCCTGCCTCAAATTGCCGGAGATGAGCTCAATGGCGGAAAGACAGAAAATATCACTCATCGGCTGAGCTTTCACCGAAACATAGGCTTCAATAGCGTGAGTAAGAGTGTCGATTCCCACGGCTGCGGTTAGACCACGAGGGCATGAAAGAGTCAGCAACGGGTCTACAATAGCTACCTCAGGGATAAGAAATGGGCTGCCGATAAGCATTTTGACATCCCTTTTGGTATCGGTAATGATAGTAACCACGGTGACCTCACTGCCGGTACCAGCAGTTGTGGGAATTGCCACCAGGGGGACACCTCTTTGGGGAATCTTGCCCAGTCCCTTATAGTCTTCAATTGAACCCGGATTGGTAACCATTACTGCAATGGCTTTGGCGGTGTCAATAGGGCTGCCCCCACCCACAGCTAACAGAAAATCACAGCCGTTTTCTTTGTAAGCCTTAAAACCTTCCTTGACAAAATCCGTCGTTGGTTCAGTAGAGACTCCGTCATATATGGCAAATTGCACCTTACTCTGCTGGAGTGCCTGCTTCATACCCTCTAATATCCCCAATTTGACCATAACTTGATCAGTAACAATCAAGCCCTTTTTAACCCCTAGTTTCCTGCATTCTTCTCCGACTTGTTCTGATGCCCCTGAGCCAATAATTACTATTCGCGGAATACGAAATGTTCTGGTTGGTAACATAACAACCTCCCCTATTTTTTCATATTTACATCATTTTGCAATGAAGCTGGGCAGCCATGTTGCCAGCGGAGGGAAGATAACGGTAATAAGTAAGCCTAGCAATTGAAGTGCAACGAAGGGAACAATACCCCGGTAGATATCCAACAGCTCTATTCCTTTGGGCACAGTGCCCTTGAGATAGAATAAGGCGTAGCCAACGGGCGGCGTTAAGAAGGAAGCCTGCAAATTAATCGCCAGTATCATAACGAACCAAAGTGTATCAAAGCCAAGCGAGTCAGCTATAGGCAGGAAAATTGGGAAGGTGATATAAATAATCCCAATCCAGTCAATTAAAAAGCCCAGAATGAAGACGATGAGCATCATTATCATGAATACGGCCCACTTGCCCAAGAAGCCAACCGCCAGTACTGCATTCGTCACTACCCCCCCACCGCCTAAACCAAGGAACACAGCGGTAAATACTGAGGCACCAACAATGATGGCTATAACCATGCAATTGGTTCTTGTCGCTGTCCAGACAGAGTCCGCCAGCTTCCTCCAGGTAAACTTGCCATAGGCAATCATCAACACGAGGGCAAGGAAGGCGCCAACTCCAGATGCCTCAGTCGGCGTAGCCACTCCTAACCAGATTGAGCCCAGAACCCCGAAGATAAGTACCAGAGGCGGCACCATGTTCACCGCAACCAACCTAACCCTTTGCCTTACCGGAACAGCTGCCCTTTCCTCAGCGGAAAGCGCCGGTCCCAATTTCGGATTGCGGTTAGTCCTAACTAGGATGTAAATGAAATATAGGATTCCCAGGACGACACCGGGGCCGATGCCACCGGCAAATAGCCTTCCTACCGATATCCCCGATTGGTCTGCCATCAGCACCAGCATTATGCTCGGTGGGATAATGATGCCAAGAGTCCCGGCGGCAGCCACGGTTCCCGTGGCAAGGTGCTTGTCATAGCCATGCTTTATCATGACCGGAATAGCCAGAAGCGACATACTAACCACCGTTGCCCCCATGATTCCGGTGCAGGCAGCCAGAATTACCGACAGCACCACCACTGCCAGGGCTATTCCCCCGTGCACCGGACCGAACAGATACAGCATGCCTCTAAATAACCCCTCGGCAATACCACCCCTCTCCAAGAAAGTTGCCATCAAGATAAAAAGAGCCACCGCGATTAGAAGATTGTTTTGCATGATATCGAAGGTTCGTCCCATAAGCAAGTACCACGCCTCGGGTCCCCACCCGATAAGAGCAAATATCACCGCCAGTCCGGCAAGAACAAAGGCAATGGAATGCCCCATTAATAGAAACCCCACCAAAATGCCAATAAACATAAGGGCAACTATAATTTCGGGGGCTAAGTCAATCATAAGCGCACCCCCTTGACCACAAAGACGATGTTTTTAATAAGGTCTCCCATTGCTTGCACAGCCAGCAAGAAAAATCCAATAGGTATTAATGTTTTCGCCGGGTAGAGGGGAGAATTAAAGGCGCTCGGAGCTCTTTCCAGCATCTCCCATGAGGTCTGGGCAAAGATTGTTCCCTGCCACAGCCAAATGGCAGAAACCAGCCCCAGGAAAAGAAAGAAGTTGACGATCTCAAGAATAGCCTGTGTCTTCGCCGAGAAGCGCAAAACGATGAAATCAACATTTACATGTCCCTTGTGTAGTAGAGTATAGCCCAGCGCAAGTACAAAAACCCCGCCAAACACATAGCGTAGCATCTCGAATGTCCATACAGTCGGGCTGCCGAGCACTCTCCTCATGAACACTTCATAGACTGTCAACGCGACAAGGACCAAAATAAGCCAGCTAATAATTTTGCCTGACCGTTCGGAAAAGTTATCAATATGCTTAACTAGCGGTATGATTACCCTCACAAAAAGCCTCCCCCTTACGAAAGCCCCGGAAAGCTGTTACCCCTTCCGGGGCTTTCTCTGGTAAATCTACCATTTCACCGGGGCTTGCAATTCTTTCAATGCTGCCCTAAACCGACGCTTCACTAGGGGGCAATAGGATTTTCTATGTAGGGGGTTCCCAGCTCCCAAAACCGCTGCCCTTCCATCCTAGCCCGAACCGACCTTTCCAGAGCTATGACATCGTCATAAACTCCAAGTTCTATGGCAAGAGCTTCCAGTTCGGCATACATTGCGTCCAGTTTTGGAGGGTTGCGCCCAAACATGAACGGGTATTGTGCCTCCCGCCAGATGGCGAAGTCTTTAAAGTACTTCACCTGAGAGAAGGCTATCTTGGCGTGGTCGGGGTTTGCCTTGGCATCTTCAAGTAGATACTCATAGGAGAGTTCCTGTATCCTCTCCAAGGTCGCATCGTCCAGGTGAGTCCTGATGATGCCAGCATCCTCAAATTTCCTGGTGTACTCACCAGAGCTATACTCAAAGTATGTCCAGGCCCACATCATGGTAGCCATGGCCGCTTCCTTGAACATGAACTGAACTTGATCAGGCAGGGCGTCATAAGCGTCCTTATTTATCATAACGCCAGACACCGGACCCGGCTGGTGCCATCCGGGGAGAACCCAGTACTCAGAAACCTCCTGAAAGCCCATTGACCAGTCAACTTCCGGGACGGAGAACTCACCAGCGTCTATCGTTCCCCGCTGAAGTGCCATGTATACCTCGGCACCAGGCATGAAAATTGCCGCACCACCAAGCTCGTTGAGGATTCTAGCCTGGTTCCGCCCGCACTGCCTCATCTTCACATCTTTATAGTCGGCACCCTCATAAATGGCTACATGCGAGCGCATACCAGACTCCGGACTAGTAACGGAGTGGGGAAACCAGACTATATTATATTTGGCATAGAGTTCCTGGGACAGTTCCAGCCCACCAGCCTGCCAGAACCAGAGCAGATAATCAGCCGGGGTTAACCACTGAGGGGTAGAAGTTATGAGAGAAAAGGCGGTGTTCTTACCTTCCCAGTAACTTGGCCAGTCGGTACCCATCTGAATTGACCCTTTTGACACGGCATCAAACAGCTCAGCGGATGTGGTTACCAGCGTACCACCCTCATAGTATGTAATTTCGAGGTATCCAGCGGCTAGGCGGTTCATTAGGTCACCAAAGTATTTATCACCGCGCCACAGGGTAATGGCGGGCGCCCACATGGTTTGATACTTCCACTTGGCTACTTCCACCTCTGGTGCTGGTGTCGGGGTTGGGGCTGGTGCTGGTTTGGCACAACCAACAATAGCTACACTGACCACCAACAAAACTGCTACTATAGAAAAAAGCATCTTTCTTTTCACCAATTTACCTCCTTATAAGAAATTAGTCACCTGGATAGCTAATTTTTACCTCATTTTCCACCCCCTTCTGCGACTAAAGAGTCTCTCCGCTTACTCTTCACAATCTCCTCGTCTTTTATAAGTAATCCCCCCTTAACTAGTTCATTATGTATAGAAGTACGAAACACTCCTGCCTGACTATCAATATTTCCAGAATTCCTATCCCTTCACCGGAAGGCGGGATGCCACTTGCCCAATTCCGCATAAGGTTGCTCATGGGAGGGGCACCAGCTCCGCACCAGTCTGCACCTAACTCTCCCCTGGCAGAGCCCGCCATGTTCGTCCAAATACCAATCTTAGTCTGCCCATCACTTTAGCTACCTCTGAACGAGTTTAGAGGACTATTACTTCCCACATTTCCGTGTCCTTTTACGGTCATTCTCTTTTTTCTCGATAGTTTAACGATTGTTTAAAAAGTCTGATTTATTTTATTGCATATTTCAAGCCTTTATCAGACCATAAATATTATAATGGTTTATTTTAACAATAAAAAATGGAAATGTCAATACCAATATCGACAAAATTTTACCTAATTTATTGTTATGTAGTAATTAATCGGTCAGAACTAATAATATTGGATACCATTATTATTTTATTACGAAGATAGTATTAACTAAACATGGAATTATGGATACTATATTTGACCATTGTAAGTTATTTTGCTACAATAAAAGCGGTGGGTTACTATCTCTATACCGTTCTAAGTGTTGGAGCTTTGCCCCCAGAGTGCTTTTCGGAGGAAGGGGATATTCAAAGATGTTGGTCTTTGACAGGTGTGGGTACTAAAATTTTTACAACCTACCGGCATATCCACTATTCTCGTGGATGGAAAGCAGAACAATGGATGAATTAGACCAAAAAATACTAAGTGAGTTAGAACATCAAGGTTTTCGCAGGAGTGCTACTCTGGCTCATATCCTTGGCGTAGGGGAGAGAACTATACGCCGGCGAATAAACAATATGATCAGTAACAGGGTTATTAAGATAATAGCAATCCCAAACCCTGTATTATGCGGATTTAGGGCATGGACCAAAATTGGAATTAAAGTAGCCCCCGAGTATTTAAGTCGTGTGGCTCGTGCGCTTGTCGAGCACCCTTCAATATACTTTGTGGCTTATGCCCTTGGTAGGTTTGACATTATCATAGCCGTGCACTTTGACACCATTGACAGGCTAACATACTTTGTAAATTCTGAGTTAACCAGAGTTAAGGGCATTCTAAGTACCGAAACGTGGATGTTTGCGTCTCCTAGGAAATATTACCATTTTTCCTGGCCGGCACCTGTTTTCGAGAAGACCAAGAATGCATGGGAGCCTTATCGTGAAGTTGCTGTTAGCCGTAATCGTTACGAAATAGATGAAGTGAACCGAAGGATACTTAGCATTTTAAGGGAGGATGGACTCATCCGTCTGGCAAGTCTGAAATCAAGGTTAGGCCTAGCCGAGAGTACGATACGAAAACGTATGAAAGATATGTTGGCTAACGAGGTGTATAAAGTAGGAGTCGTACCCAATCCAGAAATGTTGGAAAACGAGGCATGGGCAACGATCGGAATTACTATAAATCACCAATATGCTCACAAGGTAATAGATTCTATAATCAAATATTCAGCTGTGTACCTCGCCTCAGTCTCTCTCGGTAGATTCAATATAATAATAGCCGCTCGTTTTAGCAATACTGATTTGTTAAATCAGTTTATCACGGTGGAACTCTCGTCAATACAGGGAATTAGTTCTACAGAAACCTTCTTACATAATAAGCCACTTAAATATCATAACATTAATTGGTTTCACCTTATAAATCGCCTTGAAAAAATCAGACTTAGCTAAGGAAAAATAATAAAGAAAGATGGGTGAAAGGTAGCTAAGACTAAGTGACTGGTGGTGAATAATGAGCCGAGTGCTAACTGATGAAGGACATGAGGTAGAAACTACAAATAATGCCAGTGATGCCTTAGATAGGCTTAAGCATGAGAAGTATAACCTCATCCTGCTGGATATCAAACTGCCCGGTATGAGTGGTATTGAGTTATATAGGCATATTCAAGAAATAGCTCAATCTTTACGCAGGAGAGTGTTGTTTATCACCGGTGATGTTATGGGAAAAGATACCGAAGATTTCCTTTCTAAGACCAAAGCCCTTATATTACTAAACCCTTTGATACTGAACAGTTGAAGAAAGGCATAAACCGTATGTTAGCCCAGAGTACGTGGAGATAAACTGAACAAAACATCGTTGAAATCCGCGGATAGTGGCAAGCAACAGGAGATGCCAAGGCAATTTCCAGGAGTGATCAGCTACCGCAAGTTGGCGAGTATTGAGAGGTAATAGTTGACGCACTCCCTTGCCACACAAAAGTCTATAATGTGCAGTCGAAAGTTGAAGTTGAGTTAACAAGAGCTTGTTTTGGTACCTCGTGGCACATTTTGACGAAGTGTGCAGCAGTGAACCTGGGAACCCTTGCCTGGGGGGCAGCGTTGGACTTCTCCCGGGTAGTTCTGTTTTATAGACTCACCCAGTTACTTGCTCACAGTTCCCGGCGATTCAAACTATAACTATAACCAGACGCACTAGAATTGAAAAGTAGCGGGGTTGCCAGGCAATGCCGAGGGAAACTATGCCGGTGGGGTGAGGAATTTTGACTCAAGACTTCATCGCTCTGCGGGAGTAAATCGTAGCACTGCTGGTAACGGCCAGCTCCTTTTTCTCCATTTCGCAACAACCTTATTGATTAAGGCCATGGTTAATGTTATACTAGAGCGGAAAGGAACTAACAATGAATGCTTTCACACCGACTTTCACATCTACCCCCTTATTGCCTCCCTTGCCTAAATTCTTGGCAGACCTGTTGTATCCACCGGATCAGGTAAAGGCAAGCAAGACTCAACAAGAGGTAGACGAGCTTGAAGCTACCCTGGATGCCCATGCACAGGAGATAGAAGAGCCAGTAAGGGCATTGCGTATACCAAGCCCCCTCTGGATGGAGGGCAAGGAAGTAGTTAAAAAGATTGTCGCTTACCGGCCCGGTTATAGACCAGAATTAAGTGTCCGATATATCCGCGATAAAAGCAGGGATGTTCCGGAAGCCAAGGAACCTGAAGGCCATGGTTCTTATGTCTTAAGTAAGATTGCTGAACGTGATATTCCTGAACCTGAGATTCCTGAAAGTGAAATGCCCAGAATCGGGGCATTAAGCATAGATTAACTTACCTCCTCGATGGCAGCCAACACGATGTATGGCTCTTCAAGTATATCCTTCCCAATTGAGACTATCACTCCTTGGACCCGGAGAACTTTCCCCTCATACTGCTGGTCAGCGGCCACCTATTTTCTTCATACCCATCTCAAGTGTTATATTGCCACCCCACTTCATCTCTGTTCTCCCTTCTTTTGTTCTTGTGCCCTGAGGGTGTCGCATATCTAATCCTCCTTACCGCTCCTTCGGGTCTGGGCAAGCGGCTTGCCTATGCCAGTGGGAAGGGAGCAGACGGCTTGCCCTTTGGCTCGCCTACCCTATACGCAGTCCTAGTTCCATGGCGGCTGGAGGAAATCCTCACCCAGCAACTTCGCCGCCTTCTCACAGATGACCATGCCCGCGAGCTGGTTTCCTCCCCAGGGTGCACGCCAAACCTTGGAGCAGAATCGGGCGACCGCTCGCCAGGAATAGTCTTTATCAACCCTCAGTTGCCGTATTAAGTTGGCGTCCTCACGGTTAACTTCGATATACTGGCGAAAAGACGCATGGGTCTTATTAGCTCCATCCGCAAGGGCAGTGAGTTCGGCTGGCGAGAGCCTGCGCAGTTGAGAGACCTCAGCCTGGGCCTCCTTAGTTCCAGTACCGGCTGCCGTGGCTTTGTCCAGAGCATTGTACGGCGTAATCCCACCGGCCGCCAGCCGTAGCACACGGTCCCAAGTGACCAAGATGGCCGCACCCCCCTTAGCTTCCTTTATGATCTGCTTGTCATCAGGGTCAAGCATCTATAACCAGAACCAGCGGTTCAGGAACTTCTTTACCACAACTAGGACAGAACCTTGCTGCCCGGGACAGCCTGGTGTCGCAGTGAGGGCAAAGAAGCCTGATTCGCACCTTGAGATGCTTAATGGTAACTCCACCCTGGATAGGATCCACATCATCAACTTCAATCGCCAGGGCTTCTGATATGCGACAACCTGCCCAGAATAGCAGGCGAATCAACAGCGCGTCCCTAAGACAAACGGCTGCCTGCGCCATGCTTTCCACTTCTTCTGGGGTCAAGTAAGCCTTTGTGACCATTATTTTATTATAGCATCTATTCTAGGGATATAGGGTCGTTCCCTTAATGAAAATAATTGATATAGTTTCTTTCCTTTATCATAAGGGCTTATTGATAGAAAATGATACTGTAAACTCATTTTGAAGTTTGCACTTTAACAAATACAGTTGGGAATATCAGCGAATAGGAAAGCTCCGGTATTTTCTAGCTGAAAGCTGATTGTCTGATTGTCATAAAGCGAGCTTTAGCCCTAGCTAGGGGGGGTTATACCTACTCTAAAATAGAGGGGGATAAAATCAACTATGATAGAAACTTCACCTAGCTACATCAAGCAGTTGCTAACGCCTAACGGCAACAAAAAACAGGGAAGGCGAATATGGAGCATAGACCTAGAAACTTGCTGGCTTCCATTCTTACACGCAACTAATGTTATGGGTGATACTGCTATACCAGCCGAGGCTCTTGGCTGTCCAATCAGGCTGTCGCAGGACAGAGACGGGGCAGTCAAGTTCTCAAAGAGTGGCAGACCCGTAACAAAGGTAGTGAAAGAGATATCGCAGACTGTAACGCTAGTTCGGGAAAATATGGTAGCCAATCTTCAAAGCTATACCCACGAAGTAGCGGAAAGCAAAGCTAACCAGTATAACGCCAGCATTGCCACAGCTTTGAAGGCTGGAAAGCCAATTATGGACAAGGACAGACTAGACCTTGACCGAGCCGTCAAAGCACAGATAGAGAAGGCGTTACGAGAAGCGGAAGCGGAAGCCAAGCAAGCGGAAGCCAAGCCAGCAGAAGCCAAGCCAGCCGATACCAGACAAAAAGAGGCGGTTCACGCCTGAACGGGGGTCTAACCCCCCCTATCTAGGGTTAAAGTTAAAGAAGGGGGGTTTTATGCCTAAAATACCTCAACCGCCAAAGTGGGCTATACCTTCCCGCCAAGCCAAGCTAGTTGAACTATTCAATAGAAGTGGTGGCTTCTGCGTATTCGGACACCTGAATTGCTTATATGCTGAACATCATTACCACTTGTTTATTGAAGGCTTAATAGCAGACTGGAAGGCTGACGATAGAGAAGCAAGCAAGCTGGAATATACGCTTGAGTCTAAACGCCTACACAGTTTGTCAGAGCCTAGTCAACCATTAAGAGGTAGGTTCTCAGCTATAAGTAAGGACATTTGGAAGTCAAGCCAGCCACTATACTATCTTGATGGCTTAGGCGTAAGCGGTTTAACCCTTCAGGCGTTTGTCAGGGTTAGGATAGCGTCAAGCTATATGAGGCTATATGTCAATCTTGGTGAAGCGTTAAGGGGTGTTAGCAAGTCTAAAAAGCGTAAAGCCATCAGATATGGCAAGCCATTACCGAAAACTATTGAGCAAGCCATAAACCAGCTTGTCAGGCGTTCAATTTTAGACTATCTCCACTGAGGCGGAAAAAGCGAAAGACACCGCCAACACTGGGGGTGTTTTTTGCTTTTTTACCGAACCTTTCAGGGGGGTATCTTTAACTTTCAAACCGACACTTTCGGGGGGTGGTGCAACAAAGCACCGCCCCCTCTTTTTATGTAGTTATGGAAAGGAGGTGAGAGCTATGTTCAAGTTGCCTAAGTTCACCCGTAAAGCGCCATCGCCTACTGAGCCTCCACCAGCTCCCCCACCAGTTCGCTGTCCAAAGCCACGGGAGCTGGTTCCATTTTGCCAGTGGCGGTTGGGAGAAAACTGCGTCAGTAGCGATAGGCACTATCTGTGCACCGGCGTTTGGGAAAAAGGCTTAGGGAGGTAGGAAGCAGTTGACAATAACTATTAAAGGAAAGGAGGTGTAACGTGGCAAGAATATTCATCGTAGATGGCACAACTTATCCAGACCCAGGGCCCGAGGTGACCCCGGACCAGTTCAAGCAGATGATGGCCGGCTTTTTACCCGAGATGGCCACCGCCGAGATGGCCCAGGAAACCCAGGGCGAAGACACTGTCTACCGCTTTAACAAGCGCGTCGGTGTAAAGGGGTGAGACTATGGGCAGTAGAATCATTGGCCAGTGTAATACCACCAACTTCAAGGAACTCGAGCACCTTAGTACTCTAATGCACCGAGGCGAAGAGGTAGACCTGACTAACCTAAGCAACCGGCAAAAGGCAGCAGTAACCGTGCTGCGCCATTTTCAGTTATGTGGAGTGTCTTTCGATGTACTATTGAAACTCCGCGAAGTCCCTTGTGTGGGAGATGCCGGATAAAGGGCTAGCCTTCGAGTACAAACTGTTAGACTCACACGATAGCAAAACTCGTGGGATCCTACAGACTATGGCACCAAGGAAGGTGAACTTGCATGGGTGATATTGCTGAAATTCTAAAGAGCGTCCCTGAGGTAAAGCTCAAAATTATACCCCTCACCTGGGAGCTGCTTGACGAGAGCGGTCATATCGACATAAAGAAGGCATCCTACAATAGCAAAGAGGTCGATGCCGCCTTAGAGGAAGCGGAGAGCTATGCCCAGCACACGGGGAGTGCTGTCTCTCATCTGAAGAATCTTCTTCGATAACAGAGGTAGAACGAATGTTTGACTTGGATACCCTGCACGCCATGAACGAACGTGCATACGAGGAATACAAACGGAAACAGCCTACTACTCCGCTGGAAGGATTAAGAGAGAAGCTGCGCAATGCTCGCCCTCCCTCTATCTCTATACTCCTGGGCGTCTTCCGTAATGCTGAGACTTACAATGACTTTGTGAAGCTGGTCAGGGAATACCTTCCGGAAAGGGAGAAGGAGATACTGGAGAAGCCTACTCCCCACGAGCAGATGGCATGCTTCGCCTCGCACTTTGAGGACCGGTACCTGCCGTTGCATCCTAGCTTTAGGGATGAGATGTGCGAAGA
>SDBT01004706.1_pt1 | contig 23095 bp, 38 predicted proteins | sample 2277101 | NCBI WGS metagenome assembly SDBT01 (sample SAMN10404973, study PRJNA504765) | marine sediment metagenome | isolation source: marine sediment core GS10_PC15, 103 cmbsf | place: Arctic Ocean: Southern Knipovich Ridge | collected 2010 | reverse complement strand
ACGCTCAGCCAAGCGGCTTCACATCGGGCAAGTGTTCGTCGGGTTCCCGAAGAACGTCGCGTAGATGTCGACGTCGAACGCGCAGATGTTGTTGAACACGATGTCCAACGTCGCGTTGTTACCCTGCGTACCAGCGAACCAGTTGACCGAAGTCGGTCCCTGGTCGTAGGCGAATGCCGAGTCGATCAGCAAGCCCGTGAGGGCGCCGGCGTCAGTGAAGTTGAAGTCCTCCAACTGACGCTGGTTGAACGTCACCGACTTGATGATCGCGCGGCCATTCAACGTGCAGTCAGCGGCGTTCACAACCACGAAGCTCGCGGCGTGAATGTCGAAGAACTGCGCGATGGGCGACACGGTCGTCATCGTCACGTTCGTTCCTGCCGGCACGTTGACCGCGTTCGGCAGGGTGGTCCAGTTGCATAGCTTCGGGACCGAGACACAAGCGGGGTCAATATTGAGACCCTGGTTGGCTGTCGCTTCGTCGCAACCAGCCTGTGAAAGATAGTGGGCCGGAGCAGCGCGTCCACCTGTGCTATGCGTGGGTGCTCCAAATCTGTATTTTCTGGCCATTGTCTTTTTCCTCTTTGTTGGTTCCACTCACCTGAGGAGGCAAGGGGGTTTGGGTCTGTTCCGACGCCGGGGGGCTGAATCGGCCCCCCTTTGCCCCAGGTCATCTCCTGGCTACCTCATAGATTGGCTTGCGCAAAAAGCGCGATCCGCCAATCAGTTCCTCGGGAACTCGAACGACGGATTATTTCTTGTCGGGCTCAACACCCATGCTGTGGCCGCGGCGGTAGCCGTAGCCGGAGAGAACACCAGTACCGATGGCACTGAGGGTTTCGGAGAACTTGCCGCCCCACTTCATCATGCCAGCCGCCAATGCGCCGCCGCCAATGATGAGGTCGGCGTCAATGCCGCTGATCTGCTGAGACTCTTCGACGGTCTTGGTGCCGCGATTCTTCTCCGAGTCGCCCATGTACCAACCCATACCAAGGGCAGAGCCGACGGTGACAAGGTTGCGCATCATACCTTCGCCCTCGCGCTTGGCGACGTCGTTGGCACGCTTGGACTTGGACTTCAGGCGAACATAGGCCTCCTCAAGTTCTTTGTGAGAAAGGCGAGCTTTGACTGCTGGGGTGTTTGCCATTTTCTTTGATACCTATTGGTTTCTTTTGGTTGGTGATCGTTGGCCTTTATCGCAAAAGCCGGAAATCGAAGTGAGGCAATCATAGCGCAAAACCTAGGACAATGGAATGCCCGTATGCGCGAAAACGACCCCCCATCAAAAATCGGATACATACCTATTTTCAATGGTTTCAGACGCTTAGTACCCGTGTTCCACATTTGTATCCAGCATGATAAAATGGTCAAGCATGAGTTTCGCGAACATTTCCCATTCGCCAGAAGTCGAATTGCCAGACCAGGCGGATTACGATTGCCCCCCGGACGTCATTTCTTTAATCGAGGAATACCATCAGGGCCTCCACACGGTCCTCGTATCCAAACAGACAGGGCGCGCCAAGTACAAACCCATCGGAAAGATCGAATGTCAGAAAAAGGGAGACCGCCATTCGCGCCCTGAGGCGACTCCGGACGAACTGGCCGAGTACGTCATGCAGTGGATCCAGTACGAGATCGAAGAAAGTGACGAACCGGGCAACTATCGGATGTCCCTGAAGGGGCCGCCAGGCAAAGGTCGCTTCGACAAATCCAAACATATCGACCTCCGCGACGAAGACGGAATCGCGCGCTCCAAGGACATGCTCAATGAGGGCGATATGCTGGAACAGCAGTCTGCCTACATCGGAGAACTCCACAGCCAACTGTCTGGAATGGTCGATCTAGTGCTCGGGAGCTACAAGGTCGTAGTCGGCGAGAACCGCGAGATGATGAAAATCCTCTCCGAAGCGACCCGTAAGCACGGGGAGATCGAAGCTAACCGGCTCGCTCACCAGCTCAACATGAAAATCCACGAGGACGAGGTGGCTGCGGAAGACGCGGAGTCCGAGCGCTCCATGCAGAAATTCCGAGAGGGCCTCGGCGTCTTCAAGGACACTAACGCCGCCGAGGAGCTGATCCGCGCCATCGCCAAAAAGATCAAAGGCAAAGAAGAGGCCGAAGCGAGGTCCGCTGCCGCTGCGTCAAGCGCGCCAAGCACGCCAAGCACGCCCGCAGCCGCGAGCCCAGTGACGGACGTCGTGACGACTGATGCGACAGGGGCCAAGGAAGAGGCCAAGGAAGACCCCAAGAAGAAAAAGAAGGGCGCCAAGAAGGCCGCGAAAAAGGGCCGCTTCAAAAAAACAAAGGGCGCTAAGGGCGCAAAAAGGGAAGAGCCCGAAGAGGAGCTTGAAGATCTAGCGGACATCGACGCCGAGACTCGCGAGGAGGGCCGACGGATGGTGATGGAGCGACCTCTCGTCACGGCCGCTGAAGCCTTCAAGATGAGCGTCAATCAAAAGAGCCAATGGGGACTCCTGCGAAAAACGCTCACCGAACAACAGTCGGATATCCTGGACGAGATCTTTGCGGCCACCACCGACGACGAAGTCACGGCGCTCGCCCAAAAACTCTTCGAAGCAAAGGGCCTTCTAAAACTGGGATCTCTGCGTAAGAACCTCGACCCCCAGCAGCAAGCCCTCATCAGCATGGTCATGAGCGAGGTCAAAAAATGAGCAGTAAAGAAGACCTGATCAAACACCTCGAGCACCTCCAGGCGCTAGTCGAAGATGACTACGTCATTTCAATGACGACCGTCATCCTCGGCGAGAATGATCGCGTCATTGGAAACAGTGTCGGCGAGCCGATGCCTGCTCACGGCATCCTGCTTCTGCAAGACATGGCCAACGAGATGCGCGAAGAGTTCATGGAGTCACCGGTGAAACCATACCGGCGCCTCCGGGCATTGGGACCCGAAGGCGGCTTCATTGTGGCCGGCGAAGACGGTGAAGAAATAGACGACGGCGGCGAGGACGAGGACGAGGACGAGGACTACTAGCTACTTGCTGCCGGCGATGCGCCCCATCGCCATGGGCATCGGCCGGCGCGACGACGCGCCCCCCTGGCCGCTGCGCTGTATAAAGGTCTCCAGCGTCATGTACTGCACGGCCGCCTTGAGGTCGTGGTTCTCAACACGCAGCTGCTGGACCTCCGCGATCAGCGCGAGGACGAGACGGCGCGTTGGGTCGGGCTCATCTTCTAGGGACTCAGGCAGGCCTACGAAGTCGAAGAAGTGAAGTCTCATTTCACCTTCACCCTTTGCTCCAGGCCACTTCAATTCTTCGCGGGGCTCTGGTTCTTCCTCTGCCTCTTGCTCCGGGTCAGCCTTGGCTTCCTCCGTGGTTTCCTCCGTGGTTTCAGGGACTTCGGCTTCTTCGATGACTTGGTTTTCGGTTGACATGGGGATCACGTACTGTATCCTTCTCTTGCGAATTGCTTCGGTTTTTTCGTGGTCATCTCAGTGACCTCAGCAGTACTCGGCTGATAATTCCACCTTAGAGAACTCCGTCCTACCAAGGTCGGAGTTCTCTTTTTTTATGGGTTAACTTTAGTGCTTAACTTTAAGGGTTAAAGTTAAGCACTAAGCAGGACCCGTTGAAGCCGTAACTCCTGCGTCTTCTGGCCACCGTTTTTTAGGGATAACTTCTGGCTCCTTGTGGCGTCTTTTTTGTCCGAAAGCGATGATGCCAATTGACGTAAAAAAATCAGCACTATCCCTCTCCCTGCAACGCTCAATAAGTACACAACTTTTTTGGGGATCTATATGCCCGTCTAGGACGCGTACTTTGTTGGGACATTTTACGCACTCCCACGCGTACTCGCTGGGCGCCCAAAGTTTCTCTATTTTTGACAGCTCAACGTAGTCCATCTCAGTCATACAAACGGGGCAGTCTTGCGACCATTTTTTAGCCTTAAGAATTTCCCTTAAAGTTTTCCTCTTACTTGGACGTGCCACGCGCCTTACTTTTTACCCTTAACTCTGGGACTAAACCAAATGCAAGTAAGCTCACATTGCATTTGTATGACATTGTCTTAAGGATGGTTAAGGACGTTAAGGATGTAGTACATCCTGGCTTTAAACGTCGTTCCTTCACACCAATTTCCACTCACTTAACTTAAGGATATAGGGACGTAGTTTCACTTAAAACCCTGTACAATTTAAGAAGGGGGTTGAAAGGTTAAAAGGATGTTAAGGCCCCGTTACGTCCACCATCCTTAAGTCGCCTCTAGCATATGTTAGCTACACGGGAACGGCATATTGGTTAAGGATGTACGAAAATTCTACGTCCTTAACGTCCTTAATATCCCCGAAAATTGACTGCGCGGAGTTCGCACCGTCCGATAATGAACAGTGCGCGCGGCCCGTGCGCAGTAAGCAGGACTCGTGCCATATGCAGTTATGCATTTTGAGTCCGGATATTACGATGGGAGACGATCCAGGTCGGCACGGATGTTGCTAGTTCTTTTGGTTCGCTTTCGCTCGTAGGCGCTCGAACCACAGCTTGTCCGCTGCCCTCGATTCCTCGGGGGTGTGGACCGGGTCGTCGGCCATCATCTGGCGCAAGAGGCGCTGCTCTGCCGGGCTGAGCATGTCGAACACGCGTTGGGCGCACAGCTTGAGGCTCAGTCGGTAGTCTTTCGGCCGGTCGTCTTTTTCCATCACGGGACAACCGTATCAGGCGATGTCCCAAAACGTGACAGCGTGACGCGCGCAAGGCAAAAAAATGACGCGCCATTTGGCGCGCCTGTCACTGACCATCCTCTTGGAGCCGCTAGTCGTCGAGGCCGAGGTCTTCCTGGCCGCTGCTCCAGCGCAGGCCGAGCACGTAGCTGCACCCGCCGGACTTCTTCTTGCGAAGCTGAGGGAGGTCGGAGGCGAGGCCGTCGATGAGTTTGCTGAAGCCACGGCGCCCATACTCGCTCTTGCCGCCGTTGAACTGGTTCATCTGGATGCGCAGCTTCTCGGTCTTCACCTTCCCGTCGCCGTCCTCAAGGACCTCACCGCTCTCTTTGATGAAGAAGTAGAGCGAGTTCTGAGCGAGCTTGTACTCTTGGATGAGGTTGTCGCTCGAACGGATCTTCGGCCATCGGCCGCCCTTGTCGTAGAGTTTGCGCGCGCCCTCGATGGCCCAGTTCAGGATGCCGGGAAGCTCCTTTTTGAGCTTCGTAGCGAGCATGGTGTCTTGCTGGTCGATTGGGACGATCTCGTTGAAGCCCAAGATCATGAGGCGCCGGAAGACGGCGTCGGTGACGTCGCGGATGGTGGGGAGGTTGTTGGTCGCAAAGAGGTGCTTGGCGGTCGGTGAGTACATCTCTGATCGCGTGTACTTCTGGTCGATCTGGATGGCGTCACCTGTGGAGACGAGTTGCTTGAAGCCACCGTCGGCCAGGACCGTATTCTTCTTGAGGTCGGCGACGCAGTTGAGGGCTTTACCTTTGATGGGGGCGAGCTTGCGGCTGTCGTCCATGTCGTCGGGGGTGATGGAGCAGGTGTTTCTGACGCCGCCGACGAGGGCGATGGCGATATCGCAGACCTGACTCTTGCCGGTGTCGGGCGCTCCGAAAAGGATCATGGCCTTTTTGTAGTGAGCGTGCGGCATAAGGATGTAGCCGAAGAACTGTTGGAGAGCGTCTTGCTCCTCCTTCATGTCCGGTAGCCACTGGTCTAGGCATTGCTGCCACAGTTCGCAGGTGGCGCCAGGCGTGTAGTCGATGGGGATGAGGCGGTCGAGGTAGTCACCGCACTGGTGGGGGCGCAGTTCACCTGTCGTGAAGTTGAGGACGCCGTTCTTGAGAGGGACTTCAGTGATCTCCACTTGGTTCCATCGGATGTTGGGGATGTGATTTCGCGTAAGCGCGAGCGTTGCGGACTCTTTGAGGTCTTTGGCTCGCAGCTTGGCGAAGGTCGTGTACTGCATGCAGAGCTTCTCGACGAACTCGCGCGAGGTCTCGTTCCAGCAGTTGTTCGAGTAGATGTAGACGCAGCGACTGTCGTCGCGGCGGAACTCGTATTCTTTGCTGAGGATGTGAGACATCATCCTGGGGCTGCGCTCAGAGTCGCCATAGCCAACGATGCCCTCGGCGTCCTCGATGAGTGCGCCGAGGCGATGTTGATTATTGGTCTGCTGCTCGGCGGTGTTGAGGCTGTGGCTCATCACGACCTGCTCTTGGGGCAGGGCGTCGACGATGCTTAGGACCTTTCTCTGCGCCGTCGGTCGTAGCGATCCAGACGGAATCTCTGGAGGGCGTTGGCCTTGGTGGATGACGGTGACTTGGTAGGGCTCCTCGTGGCCACCGTAGCTGGCAGCCTGCTCCTCATTGTCTGACCATGGGACCTCGGTATGGCGGTACATGGTCGCCGGGTTGACGCCCTCTGGGCGCCGGCTAGCGTAGGTGCTATCGAGGAGCTTGCCTCCCCACGGCCACTTCGCGCTGTTGACCGAGCCGAGCGTGCTGAAATAGAAGGTTTCGAGCTGGCCTGGGTCCCATGGCGGGTCACAGGCGGCGCCCCATTCTTGCAGGAGGCCGAGGAAGGTGAAGTCTTCGACGGCGAAATCGTTGCCGACGCGGCAGGCGGCCATCGTCTTTTCGTGTCCCTCACCGCTATTGCGGATGGCGGGGCCGATGGCATGGAGCATTCCGCGGGCACGCTGTACGCGCCTGTCGATCGGAATGGAGGCGACGTCGGCACTGTCGATGTTGGTACGGGGCGTGTAGACGTACTGTTCGATGTCGAGGCCAAAGGCGCTGGCAACATCGGAGAGTTCGTAGGCAGCTTGGAGGTCGACGTGTTCAAGGCGGACCTTGTAGGGCTCGCCTTTGTTGTGCATGAAGCCAGGCATGCGCATCACGCGATTGAGGTTGAAGACGCTCTTGTCGGTAGCGAACTTCTCAGCCAGGGCTTTTTGGGCTGGGCCGAAGTGGTCCTTGGCTATGCCATTGCTGGCGAGCCAGTAGAAGTGGTTCCCGCGCTTGCTCCGAACCACTATAGAAGGAGGGAGCTGAAGGTGGTCGGCCCGAAGATGGTCGGTGTCGTCGTCGACAAAGAAGGACCGGATGCGGTTGACGTCCTTGCCACGCAAGCCCATCCCGTTGGTGCGGTTCACGCAGACGAAGACGCCGGCGCCCTTGCGATTCATCTCGATGAGTTCGTCGACGACATCCTCGAAGCGGCCGTGGATGACGCGCGTGAGGCGCTTCTCTTCCGCTATCCGCGTGCTGACGTCATGCTCGGGCTTTACGTCGTAGAGTGTCTGAAACGAGAAAATCGTCCCGTCGTCGTGGGACGAAAGCGCGGATAGGAATTGCTGTGCTTCTTGAACATCGATCATGGTCTGGCTTCGCGCCCCTACTTGGGGGCTTGAAGAAGGCCGATTTGGCCTTTGACTTCAGCAGCATTCCACGCGCGCTCATATTCACGAAAGGAACGGGTTACTCGGATACCGGAATTCCAGGCCGGCCACTCACGATATAGCGCTTGGTAGCGCATTCTGGCCCAGTTGGGTTTGTACTCCCGGGCCATACATTGGTTGCAAAGGTCGTTGAAAGCCTTCTGCCGCTCCTCAACCGGCTTGGGCTCGACCTTCACAAACTCTCCAGGTCGAAGTTCGACGAGCTGCTCGTTGGTAAAGCGGACGTCGACTTGGAACTGGACGGCCCCACATACGGGGCACGCGCGCATGCGCATGCCAAGCATGGCATCGCACTTCTTGCAGATCTTGTGGGGCGCCAAGGCGGACCCTTTGCGCGGTCTCTGCTCACGTCCTTCGAGGCTGAATGCCTCGTGCTCGTTCACGAACCCATGCGTCTGCGTACAGTTGGCGTGATCCAACACGAATGCGAAACGTTTTGCTTCATCAGGGCGCATAAGTCGACCGACCATCTGCTTGAACATCGATCGACTTCGCGTCGGCCGTGCAAGCACAACACATTCAAGATGGGGCAAATCCCACCCCTCGCAATTTCCCATCACCGTTACGCGTCCATGTCGGCGGGTGATGATGAAGGTGCTCTCGACGTTGCAGCACCAAACCATCTCGTCCTTCCACTCAGGCTCGAACTCGAGGCGATCTCGCCCGAGCTGCTGCTCAGCTTTGTCCCCGTTGACGTTCAGGAAATAGATGGGTTTTGTTGCTAGCGGACCATTCGACTTGGGGCCGCCAAGGGATGCGTGCATGCCACGCGACACAGCGAGAGCCTGAAGGTTTGAAAGCATGCTGTAGTTGGTGTTCGATATCCGCACGCTCCCGCCAGGATCGATGCTGTCACCGTGGTTTCCATCTGCGCACCAAAAACCGTTGAGGAGATTCCACAGTTGCTCCCTGTCCAGGCCCCACAGATCTTCGGCGAAATCCTTGTTTAGGTATCGCTCGATCGGGTAGAGACCAGATCGCTCCTGGCAGCCAGAGCCGGTGCCCCTCGGGAAAGAGTAGACGTTGTAGGGCGTGGTGGAATGCTGGGTGGGGACCAGAGTTCGCGTGATGGAATCAACGCCCATCGATGCGATCGTGGACTCAATCTTTTTAATGATGGTTGAATATCGGTGGGATTGAGTGAGCTTGTACTCAACCCCTCCTTTTAACAACTTGTCTCGAGACCCGTCACCGATCCAAAATCCGATGAACCAACAATCATCGGGTGTCAGCTCATGGGGAAGCTTTGTCCTGAGAGAGTACTTCTTCTCAAACCTTCTACTGGCTTCCCCGACCGACCCTTCATAGGAGTAGCCTTTGTTCGCGCGCAGATGATGCGACCGGGCTGAGATCCTCCTACGTTTTACTTTTTCGGTCACGTCGAACTCTTGGTCGATGGTGACCTCATGAGGGGCAGCCGCTCCGCTGACTGGAAACCAGAACCGCTCCCCGACAAGGTCAGATGCCTTAGATGTCTTGAACTCGGTGTAGCCGAGGCGGGCTGAAGACTTCTTGGAGAGCATTCTGTGCCCCTCCGTTACGCGGATGTTCGCGTATCTGCCGCTGACTGAAACCATCCGCTCGTTCACATCCCGTCTTCTCTTGATGATGTCGATGGGCTTCGCCCAGGTGATCCGCCTGTCGGGCCACCAGTTCGCAACATCGTGCTCGGGGCTGAGGGTGTCAATCCCAGCCCATCCACCGCTCGTCAGTATCTCCGTCTCGCTGTCCAAACACAAGATGCCGACGTTGCTAACGACAGAAATTTCTCTGGCGCGAAGTTGGCGCAGGGACTCTTCGCGCTCCTTGGTTGGTGTCTTCGCATCGATGTGCGCGGCTGGGACTCCAGCTGCTTTGAATTGCTCGACAATCTTGATGGACTGCTCGACGGAGGGGGCGAAGACGACGGTGACAGCGCGACAGTCGCTCACCCTCTCTACACCCGTGTACTCCATGATGCGGCTCGCCCAGTTCTCGACGAGGTCTCCGCGCAGGACGGTTTCCTTCATGGCGGCGGCGAGATCTCCTCGGTTGTAGTCTCCGCCTGTAACTCTTACGTCACTTAAATCCAGCTTAATTTTAGACCCAAAAATTACGGGCATAACTAGGTACCCCATATCGATTAATTCTTGGGTGGAAATAATATGGTGTAAATCGTCGTAAACTTCGCCAAGGCCTTTTCCGTCCATGCGGTAGGGAGTGGCGGTGAGGCCGATGACCACCGGGGATTTGTACCGTTCGATGATCTTCTTATAGGTCTTCGAGGTGCTCCGGTGGCACTCATCGACGATGATGACTTCGGCATCCCAGTGGTCGCGCTTGATGAGCGTGGAGATGGATGCGACTTGCACGCGGCGCGTGGGGTCTGTCTTGGGGTGGTTGGCCTGAATGATGCCGTGTTGGATGCCGAACTGGTCCAGGCGCGCGGAGCACTGCTCGATGAGTTCCTTGCGATGGGCGAGGAAGAGGCATCGGTTGCCCTTGCGGACGGTGCCTTCGATCATGGCGCCGGCGATGGTGGTTTTGCCTGCGCCGGTAGGCGCGACGAGCGCGACCCTCCTGATGCCCTGTGCGAGTTTCTCGCGGAGGCCTTGGATGCCGGCCTTCTGGTAGTCGCGTAGGGAGATCACGTCGTGCGCGGGCTCCGGGTCTGAAGTTGCATGCGAACGAGCACCGTACAGGTGGCCCATGGGTGGGTCAAGGTCTTCTTGGGGGAAGGTTGAAGAAAGGCTTGACCGCGCCGTTGGTGAAGAGTACGGTGCGTCTTAGGTGCACTAGGGGAGGGCCACGGTGATGCATACCGACCCGTGCTGTCTGGTAGTAAGGTTCTAGCTACCCATGACTGGGAACCGCGAAGGACGAAGTCAGGCCCCAACCCGTTTTTTGTACCTAGAAGGCCATTGTATGAAACCCTGCACCATCTATGGGTGTGACGCGGCGGCGCCACGAAACTCGAAGGTATGCTTCGAGCACATCAAAGCCGGACTCTTGCGCAACCCGCTCGAGGTCAGCCTAGATCGTGGCGCCCCCTCTTTAACCTTCACCAACCATACGGATGGGGAGGTCAAGATTAGCGCGACCCTTTATTCGAATGGCGGACTTTGGACAATGGGTAAATTGATTAGCGAGGAGATCGACAATGAAGTTCTCGCTGGTCTGGTCAGGGAGGCCAATGGTTTACCGGCCAATAAGTCTTGGGAAAAGGATTGGATAGCAAAATGAAGAGACAATGCATGATGATTGGCTGCCACGACATGTCGCTGCGCAACTCGAAGAAGTGCATCCGTTGCGTTCGGGAAAAGGTGAAGCCAAATTATCCTACGCTACAGGATGCCTACAACAGCGGCACAACGGGCGCTACTGGGGCTACCGGTGATACGGGTGCTGATGGAGCCACGGGCGCCACGGGCGCCACGGGCGCCACGGGCGCGGTGAACCCATGGACGTTCCCCGTCGACACGACGGGGACCGCGGCTACGACGGCCTCGGTGACCACAACGGGCAGCACGTCCGGCCCTTGGATTACGTTCAGATGATCGCCTGCACAGCTACAGGCTGCGACGCCAAGTCGTTGCGCAACTCGCAGTTGTGCATGGCGCACGTCAAGCGGAAGTCTGAGATTGGCCGAGAGATTCGGGGGATATCTGAAAATAGCTCTGTCGATTGGCAGAAGCTGAGGGAGGCCGCGCTCGAGGCTTTGGAGAGGTGGGGACACGATCCCAAGCGGTCCTCGGAGACCGAGGGCATCAAGTGGCGCGTCTGGGACAATGGTCCCTACCCGGTGGTCATCCATCGAACAGCGGTGCCGATAAAACGCGATACGTGGGATGAGAAATTGAACCGGTACAAGCTGGGTCACCAGCGGACGCACTGGAGCCGTCCGCTAGATACGGGCTATCCGATACCGGCAGCATGGACATCTGGCTACCATTACGCGTACAAGTCGAAGGTGAAGAAGTGAAGGCCTGTCGCACCTACGGCTGTGCAAATAGGGCACCTCGCAACTCGACCATCTGCTTGCCCTGCATGAAGAGGGGCTTCCAGCAGGACGGCATGTTGATCATCGATGGTGTGGGGCCACCGCAGCCTGGGAGCTTCACGATTCGATCGGGATCGGCTGTGGGAGGTAAGTCCACTGGCGGGGATATCACGATCACAACTGGGAATGCCCCGGGTAGCGGGCTGGCTGGGGACATCATCCTCACCACGGTAACGTCTGCCCATGAGCAGCTTGTGGGTAGGCTCCAGGGGGTCAAGTTGAATTCACGTCCGTAGGGGCGAAAGGAAAGAGCATGGCGAGAAACAAGAGTGAGAAAGAAATTGTATCAGATGTAGCTCTGGTGAAAGCGGTAGAAGCTTCATCCGAGAAGATTGGGGACGCCTTTGAGCGGCTCCGACTTAGGAGCGGACAGCTGAGGCGCCAGCAAGATGAGCTGGTGAATACGTTCTTCGACAGTAACAAGATGGTGAAAAACATGATGGCGACCATGGCCGCATGGGGATGCCAAATGGCCTACGAAAAGGGACTGGAGATAGAGGTAACCGATGGCGAGAAATAAAAGCCAAGAAGAGATGAAGGCGCTTGCCGTGCGCAAGCACGAATGCACGGCGATGGTGCGCGCGGAGAGGAGGCTCGTGCGCAAGAGGAAGCGCAAGCTGAGTCCCAAGGAGCGCAAGAGGCAGCAGAGGTCCATGACGACAATGGCTGTGGCAGTCGGTTACCTTTTGTTCGGTGGCGCAAAACAGTAGGACTCAATGGCGCGCAACAAGAGCGAGAAGGAGATTGCGGCCAAGCCGTGGGATGGGCTTATCCCACGTCGTCATATGCTGACCGGGACACGTCCACCGTCGTCCCGAGACGATGACTACTCGGTGGGCTCTATCTGGATTGATACCGCCGGTGCCGCCTATGTCTGCACCGGTATCCTCACCAACCGTGCTGAATGGGTTAGGCTGGGTAGTTCGAAACCCTTTTTTGAAATCGCGGAAATGACGAAGGAAGAAATCAATGCCCTCCCATCCATCTAAAGAAGAGCGACCGAGAATAACGATTACGGCCGAGCGGCACGACGAACTGGTGGCCTCAGAGACACGCCTGAAGGAACTTCATGGAGCCGGCCTCAAGGCGCTGGAGCTGGTGGGTCGGACCATGTTGGAGCTAGCGCGCGCGCGTCAGGCAGGGCGTCGTCTTGCCGAGATGCACAAGGTCAAAAGGGCTGATGTTGAGACGCAATGGAGAGCGGCGCGCGACGCCTTCCGGCCCTGCGAGAAGACACCCAAGGCGCGGGCCTGCTGCGTATCTCAGCCTTTGCGTGTCCAATGGTGTGGCGCGTGCTGTGCTGCATGGGATGCGCTACACGAGGCCGGTGAGTGGCCCGCCATCGAGGCGGGCACACTGCTGGGGAGCGTGGCGGGACGATGAGTGCGCGAGGCGAACTTCATCCGACAGAGATCATGAAGGTCCTGCGGCCTGAGATATACATCGGTCCCGGCATGGTGATCGACGAAGAGATTTGAAAAACATGGCAACCTACAGACACAACAGTATCGGGCAGGCCTTTCCCTATCCTCAGGGGACGGTCAAGCACTCAAACAACTGCGCTGCTCCACAGCAAGAGGTTCGACCGCGCTACGTTGACATCCCATTCTTTATGGAGGGAATTGAGCGGGGTAAATGGAAGGTACTCGAGCTAATGGGTACGGACGTGCTTATGGAGGCCAGCCAGATCGCGCCACGGGAATTTGTGTTCGCTGGCAGTGCGCACTTGTGGCTCATGCCGGATAGCAACATCGGGGGGATGGCACTCGTCCGGCAGCCCACACCGCTCGATACGTTTCGCTTGGGCGCGCCAAACAAGGTCTCGTGGCCGACGATTACTGTCTATGCTGCCATCGTCATGATCATCGAAAACCGCTGCCCAGCGCGCAACGCACCGTCAGCTCAGTTCATCGCACGGCTATCGTGCGTTGCGGTTCCCGAGCCGCCCTTTTAGAGAGAGAAGAAGATGAGTAAGAAAACAATCTACGAAGACAAAGTCCTGCGCCGCGAGATCGAGATGAAGGCGGCTAACGACTTCGAGGAGAAGCTGTCGGCCGATGAGATTTCGATGTGCATCCTGACGATGGAGCGCAAGCGTGTCAGCTTTTTCGCGGACCACCTGTGGCCGAACCGTCGGATGGGGAAGCTGAGTTGGTCCCTGACGGCAGATGGTCGCCGCGCTATCGCGCATCAGAACGGACTCGCTGGTATGGACCCACCGGAGTTCGAGGAAGCGGCCGACGGCGTACGCCCGGAGGTTTGCCGGGTAAAGGTCTACCGCAAGATGTTCTACAACAATGGGCAGAGCGTCCACCTTTGTGCCTATCACGGAGAGGCACGCTGGAGTGAGTTTGTTGGCCTCAAGCGCAATGGTGAGGTGAACTCGCAATGGAAGCAGCGGCCGTACAATCAGCTTGCCAAGTGCGCTGAGATGCAGGCGCTACGTCGGGGGTTCCCCGAAGGCGAGATGCTCGACGATGGCGGGGAGGTAATGGAGGATGACGACGTACCTCTCAATGAGGTTGCCGCGCCTCAAGCGGCATCAGTGACGCCTGCGCCGACACCGGAGTCAGCGAACTCAGTGGAGCCAGCGGTGACGCAGCCAGCGCCCGAACCAAAGGCGGATGCCCCGCCGACGGTGGATGAGCTTCGGGCTCAAGCGACGCCGCTATTGAAGGCGTATTGCGACAAGCTCAATGAGGGGCAAGGTCTGAGCTGGAAGGCAGCCTATACCAAGCTCGCTGGAGTTGTCGGGGACAAGCCAATGGAGATCAACGATTATCGGGTTCTGATGGCGTGCTTGCGAGAGGCGCTTGAGGGGGGCAGTGCCTAAGAAGGAAAGGCGAGGGTTCGACGGACTGTTCGGGGGCATCAAGGATGCCTTCGACAGTCTCGACGATTCCTTCGAGGTCATCGAGAAGGGCATGGATGAGGGGTTCATCGATGCGGGAATGGAGAGCACGACTGCCCGCGGAGTTTCAAGGCAGACGGTGCATGGAGAGGGCTACGAGATCCGCGTGACGCGAGCCAAGGAAGGTCCAGCCGTAATCGTGATTGCTAGCGACTCCAGCGTGAAGATCATCGTAAACGGAAAAGAGATTGGGGCTGCCTGATCATGCTTGATCTCACCAACCGTGGGGAGACCTTCCTCTCCGTTTCCATCCTCATCGCCATCGCGCTGATGTTGATTTTTGGGGCCAAGTAATGGCGAGAAACAAAAGCGAAAGAGTTGCCGCGGCGGCCCAGCCCGTCCGATTCACGTGTGGATTACCTGGGGTACACCCAATGAAAATCTACGGACATCAGACTGAGGGTCACTACATAACCATCAGGGACGATGGCACGGGCGTCGCCATCGACATTATTCGCAACGATGTTCCCAGCGCGCCAGTTAATGTGGTGGTCAATGGTGTACCCGCCATTCTAACGCCGGGGTCGTACTAGTGGCGCGCAACAAGAGCGAGAGACCCCAGCAGGCCGTGCGGCTTGTACTCAGAAATCTAACCCATTACTACATGCATCTGGAAGCGGCCAAAGTGACACTTGCGCCGCTCAGTGAGCATGTGACCCCCGGGTTGTCATCCTTCGACGCCTTGTCAGAGGACCCCGAGATTTATCGTCTCATGTGGGAATCCAAGCTGGAGCTGGTTTTTAAAGGTTAGTGTTGATGGCCCGCAACCAATCCGAGCAATGGTTCAAGACCATCGTCGCGGACCCGCCTTGGTACGAGAAGGGTGGGGGGAAGATCAAGCGCGGTGCCGACCGGCACTACCCGTTGATGAAGACGCGGGACATCATCCCCCTGATGCAAACTGTTCTGTTCAAGCACCAGCCCGACCCGCAAGGTGCGCATCTTTATTTGTGGGTGTCTAACAACTTCCTTATCGATGGACTCGAGGTCATGCGTGCGTTAGGGTTCCGCTACGTCACGAAGCGGACGTGGGCCAAGGACCGCTTCGGGCTTGGGTACTACTACCGCGGGCAAACCGAAGACTGTCTCTTCGGCGTGATGGGCAAGCTCCCGCCCATGAGCAAGAAGTACTCGACCCTTATCGGGGGAGGCCTTGTGAAGCGGGGTCGCCACTCGGCAAAGCCACAAGTGTTCTACGACGAGATTGAGAAAGTAAGTCCAGGTCCACGCCTGGAGATTTTTGCAAGAGGTCCCCGGTCTGGATATACGGTATGGGGCAACGAGTCAGGCGCCGAACTATAAGGCGCGAGAGCAACGATGAAGGCGTAGGAAAACCTCAAGGGGAGTTCTGACGAAAGCGTACATCGCATTGAAAGCAAGTAAGGGGACATAGACATGGGCAGCAGAAGAAAACAGACACGCCGTTCGATCTCGGTGAAGGGCATCACCTATCAGCGAATTAAGGATTATTGCGAAGCGCAGAATCCACCGAAGAGCCTCAGCGGGTACATCGAAGATATTGTTCGAGACGATCTTGACAAGAAAGGGGTGCCGGTCCCTAAAGCCCTCAAGGAAGTCCCGCGGGCGAAGAAGAAGGACTTTGAAGATGATCCACCCTGGGGCAACCACTTCACGTTTTAGGATCGTATGACGATCGAGCATCCCAAGCCCATCTTCAACTGCGACCGCTGCGGGCATACCGAAGAGATGGAGCCCGCATGCCGGCCCCATGCATCGCCAGTTCTGCCTAAGGGTTCGCTTTCACTTAAAGCCTATGTCGCAAGTGATGGAGTGCATTCTCACTTTCATATGTGCACGAAGTGCAAGGATGCTTTCGTGGTCTTCATGACGCCAGTCGGAGCAGCGCCGAAGGCTCGTAATCAGTCGGAGGCTGGGTCTCAAAAGGCGCGGGGGGACGCTGAGTTTTTAGCTCAGAAAGATATCCGTTGATGCGAAAATCTTCACGGAAGGACAGCTATGCACCGAGCAAATATGTGGCAACGAGGTCGCGTGGAAAAGTATGCAGCGGGGGAGCTGATGATTGAGGAGCTGATCCCCGAGGATATTGAACAACTGCACCAAGATGTAGGTGCGCAAAACAAAGGAAGAGAATGGAAGAAGAAAAGAATCTAACTGAAGTGGAGGTCGACTGCCCGATTCACGGGATGACGTGCGCGCTCACTTTCACCTACAACAAAAAAACGTGGGGAAAGCGCAACTGCTTCAAGTGTGCAGCCGAGATTTTGAATCAGGCTGTCGACGAGAAGCAGGCTGAGTTCGTGGGGAACTCGACGAAAGACTGAGGCGGCTCTCTGACGGCGTGCTCGACATCTTTGTTGGGCGCGCCGCTCAGGCTGCACGCACTTGCAGGGGCCAGGGCGCACTCGACTGCATGGTCAAGATATGTAACGATGGTGACGCCACCGCTACCTCAGAGGCAAATCAGATGCACGACGAATACGAACTGGAATATTACGAAGCTGGCAGCGGGTGGCACTGGAAGGTGACTGCCACGGGAAACCACGAAGTCATCATCGACACGCAAGGTGAGCAGGATGGATTTGCATCGAAGGCAAATGCGGAGCGTAACTTTGCGCTTGTTCAAAAGGTGTTACTTGCGCTATGAGTCGGAGTTTCGATGAGGTCTACGACGATCTTGGAGAGATCATCGATAAGCGTGGGCTGAGTGGAAGTGAGGTGCATATGCTCTATCGTTTGTTCTGCACAAAACTTCACGCGGCGATGGAGCAGGGCGAGACGGATTTGGTGATGGTATCCTTAGAGAAAGTGATTGGAGATGGGCCGACGGCGGAGTCGGCGGCGATGGGAAGATGGGGCCCGAACTGATGGGCCCGACAGAGGAAATCTAATGGGTTTGGTGTTCATTCAATGGGCGGCCTGGGTGCTCGTGCCGGGAGCATTTCTGATGTTCGTCTGCGAGACGGCGGAGAAGTTCGGGCACAGCGTTATTGGTCGGGGTAGCGGTGGCTAAGATAGGAAACAGTCACAAGGCGATCACGCACTGGACGCCGATGCATGTACTCTCGGGCATCATCATGCAGAAGAAAGGGCTGACGGTAGGGCAGGCGCTTGCTGCATCTCTGGTCTTCGAGTTGGCTGAGAATACCGTGGGGCCCAAGCTCGGCATCACGACGCCGGAGGGCGCCAACAACATGACCCTGGACATGGTCTTCAACATGGTGGGCTATTATCTAGGCAAGAAGTTATGAGTCGAACCGACGTTTATTGGGAGCCGGCCCCGTATGGGAAGCTCCTGCACCATCCCTACAACGAAGAGTTCCTTGAGAAGTTGAAGGCCGAAGTGCCCGACGAAGAGCACGGGTGGCGTGGAAATGGCCGATGGGTCTCCGACGCCTATGTGCGTGAAGTTGAGATCTTGATCAACAAGTTCTTTGGGGAGTAGAACCAGACTGATGAATCGTTACAGCCAAGCCGATCGGGAGCGCGCGCTCGCACTCCACAAGAGGAAATGGGGATACCGGCGTATCGCCCAGGTCTTCGGCTGTGCTGAGTCTACGGTCAAGAAGTGGGTCGAGCGCTCAGACCAGGCCAAGCATCCGAAGCCAGACCACCATCCGAAGAAGCGGAAGGCAGCGATTTCGTTCTATCGGAAAAACAAGGGCTCGTCGATTGCCGGCACTGCGAAGAAATATGGTGTGCATGCGAAGACGATGGCGCGCTGGCTCGCGTCCGACGGTATCACGACCCGGCGGAGGCCTACGCAGTACTCGCGCAAGCGCATCTTGAGTGACATTGAGAAGGGGCTAACGGGTGCAGATATTGCGCGCAAGCACGAATGCTCGGAGTCCTATGTGAGCGCGATCCGCAACAAGCGGGTCTAGGCTGCTGCGCGCAGGAGATAATATGGACGCATCAATTTCATGTAGGCACTGCGAGCTACCTCTTACCCCGACTGAAGACGGCTACCGATGCACTACGCCGGGTTGTACGAGGCCGGGGCATCTCAAACCATCGGGTGGTGCCGGGGTGGTGATTGTGGGGGCGCCCGGCGTTGACGGCGGTACCAGAAGAATCAATGTCAAAAAAGAATAAAGACGGATATGACGGGCCGGCCAAATATGTGGAGAGCTGGCAAGACGGTTATAGGAAAGGCACAAGGGAAGGTATGGAATGGTGCATTCGGACGACGATGGAACTCGAGACGATGGCGAAGACGGACGCGGCGAAAGCAGCGTTGAACCACATAGCGAAGGTCATGCAGAAGGACCTGGACCGGCGCCAGCCTCCAGGGCCCGAGAAGTAAAGCCCTGGCGGCCAGGCGCTCCTATAAAGGATGTCGTCCCGCCGCCTGCGAATCGCGGCGATCCACTTCCCCCAGAGTCCATGGTGCTGCGCGAGAAGATTCGCCACGAGGAAGGCCTTCGTAGGGTGGCGAGTATGAAGCCCCTAAAGATAGCCATGCGTGGGGTTCCTGCATTCATTCTTCCTACGAACGAGGAAGATGAGGCGGTCATCGATGAGCTGATGCGTCGCAAGATGCTGGATAAAGCGGTACGCAAGCTGGGTTTCAGCAAAGAGGACTCCGAGCGCCTGATGCGTATCGAGCGGATGCTGGTCGAGGTCCTCAAGAAAAGCGGCCTGTGATATCCTCGTCGCATGGCCAAAGCACTTCCGCTCCTTCTTATTGGTGCAGCATTCTTGCTGATGAGAAAGAAGGGCGGGGGCACTGGTGACGGCACTGGGACCGGCAACGGCACGGAAGACGGCACCGGTGACGGAAACGGAGCTGATGACGGCAATGGAGATGATGACGGCAATGGAGCTGACGACGGCAATGGGACGGACGACGGCAATGGGAATGGCGCTGGCACCGGCCCCGGTGGGCTAGCGCCCGGTCCGGACACGGATCCCGGTCCCGGCACCGGGCCCGGAGGTCCAGGGGGCCTCGCACCGGGTACGGACCCTGACCCCGATCCTGGTACCGACTACCCGCCAGTCACGCCAACGCCGACGCCGGGCAGTAGCTATAGGATCGCCTTTGGGGATACTCTGTTTGCAATTACCGGTCTCGCGTATGGGGTAGGTTCCGGAGGGACGCGCCTGTCTCTTTCCAAGCAGGTCAACACCCATCCGATCAACGTCGCAAATGGGGTCTACATCCAGCCGGGCGGCAATGAAGGGAGCTGGTACCCGGCGCCCCTCGGGCGTCTCAGTTTCAATCCGCCCTATCAGCTGATCTACTTCCCGGTGATTCCGGGATACTGACCTCTGTGATACCATCGGGCCATGGCATTCCCGCTTCCGCTCCTTCTTATTGGTGCAGCATTCTTGCTGATGAGAAAGAAGGGCGGGGGGTCAGCCGGTACTGTGCTGCCTTCCGGGGCCGGCGCGACGGGCGACGGCGACGGTAACGGCGATGGTAACGGCAATGGAGCCGATACCGGGGATGGCACCGGAAATGGTGCCCCGTCAGATGGGATACCTGCTCAGAGCGTGGAGCCCGAGACGGAGCCCGAGACGGAGCCCGAGACGGAGCCCGAGACGGAGCCCGAGACGGAGCCCGAGACGGAGCCCGATGAGGAGCCCGATCTCCCCGACCCGCCGAAGCCTCAGTACCACTTCCTGGTCTTGCCATTCGCTATGGCGCCTCCCCCAGGGCCTGGTGACCCTCCGCCTGATCCTGACGCGCCTCCGCCTGAGCCTGAGCCGGCCGATCCAGGGCCGCCCCCACCGCCGCCGGCGCAAGGGTCGGACGTGCCTGAGGGCGCCTACTGCTCTGACGTGGCCAACTGGGACCCCGCGTGGGTCGCCATGGAACTCGAGATGCTCGCGGCCGTGAACGCGGTTCGCGCATCAGGTTTTAGCTGCCCTGGTATCCAGCAGGCTCCGGTGCCTCCCTTGGTGATGAATCCTAGCCTTCGGTGCGCAGCACGGAAGCACTCAAAGGACATGGCCGAGAAGGGGTACTTCGCGCACACGAACCAGGAGGGCGAACAGTCCTGGGATCGCATGATGGCCGCCGGATACAATGGGACAGGCTTCAGTGAGAATATCGCGGCCGGCAGCCCCCAGATTCAGCACACGATGGAGCAGTGGCTCACTTCCACGGCGGGCCACTGCGAGGCTCTGTTTGACCCCGTGATGAAGGATATCGGTATTGGCTACTATCCGACGAACGCTGGCCTTCAGTTTTACTGGACGCAGAACTTCGGTAAGTACTAAGCCCCAGGTACTCCTGCGTGGTCATCCCGGTCGGGAGTCCGGTCGTACAGGGAAGCTCGCCGCCCTGCGCGTCGAGATTTTTTAGGTCGGCATCGAGTCGTGCGATGGCCATCCGAGTGGGTTTCACGCGCGCACTGTACCCTATGGTATGGTGCAAACCGTGATCGTTGCGATTGATTACGACGCAACCTGGTCGGCGGATCCCGAGCTTTGGGAGGCGTTTTCCCAATATGCCCGGCGCCGGGGACATATCGTTGCTCTGATCACGAATCGACCGGATAATCCGACCAATCGATCTGAAATCGCTCTGGCGGTATCGGGTCACGTCGACCACATGATCCTCGCAGGGCCGATGCCCAAGCGGGAAGCGGCGGCCCAATTCGGCCTCCGTCCCAATATTTGGATCGACGATAACCCCGTGACTGTGACCGAAGGGCTTCGACTATGAACTTCCTCCAAGCATTTTTCCGTTTCTTCGGCCTCCATATCGAGCCGTCCTCGCCCCCAAAGGTGCCCGCACTTGGCGCAGCTGACATCGAAGAGGCTGATGGCCATGACGAGTATGAAGGCCTTCTAGGGAAGGAGCCGTCGACCAAGTCTCCAAAAGAGTGGGGAATGGACGAGGTCGAACTGGCCTTCAAGGAGGGCGATCGAAGCGATGAGGTCGAGGCTTTTCAGAAGAAGCTCGAAGCACTCGGCTATGAGATGAGTCGATTCGGAGCTGATGGAAGCCTTGGCGACGAGACACTCTCGGAGGTCAAGGACTTCCAAGATGACCATGACCTCGCGTCCGATGAGAATGCCCTGAAGGTTCAAGGGGTCGGCGCGAAGACCTTTTCCGCCATCAATGCGGCCTTCGAGGCATTGCCCAAGGCTGCGGCGGTCATTCCGCCCACGCCGGCTCTCGCGTCACCTCCAGGGGCGTCGGTTCCCCCTGATGTCACCATCGGGGCCGGCATTCCCTTCATCGACATGCGTGATACGCACAGCGGCAAGAAGCGACCGCGCCGTCGTAAGAAAGGCTGGAAGGATGTGAAGGGCATCACGCTGCACCAGACAGCGACGGTGCTGGGGACCAAGCCCTCGCGCTATCGCAACGTGGCTTGCCACATTGGTGTTCCGAGTGACGGCAGTGTCCTGTACGTCAACTCGCTCGAATGGATTGTTTGGCATGGTAACGCCTTCAACAACAAGGATGTGGGCTTCGAGATCGACGGCCACTTCGCGGGCATAGAGACGCTGAATGAGGAGACGGGCGAGTGGGAGCCGGACCTCAATACCTACTGGAAGCCCAGCTCAAAGCCGGACAGGAAGCCGTTGTCCGTAACAGACGCACAGGTCGAATCGACGCTTGAGGCTATCAAGTGGGTGATCGATGAGGTAGCGCGTCACGGAGGCAAGGTTGAGTACATCCACGCGCACCGGCAGAGCAGTACGTCGCGCGTCAGTGACCCAGGCGAAAAGGTTTGGAAGCTGATTGCAATCCCGGCCATGGAGCGCTTTGGGCTCAAGGATGGCGGCAAGACATTCAAGCTCGGCGGCTGGACAATCCCTGAGGCTTGGAACCCCGAGTACACAGGCTCGAAGTACCGGCAGTACAACTAGCTTCGTCTACTCTTGAGCAGGCAGGTGGTTTTGCACTATGATGGTGCTGCATGAAACCGCCAGTTGCGCTTCTATTCCTGGTGCCGCTTTTGATGGCGCGCCGCGGCGGTGGTGCCGGCGCTACGGGTGGATTTAATCTCAAGGTCTACAAACCGGTGGCGAAGGAGGGGACCCTCAGGAACGGCCCGACCGCCCCGGCGACAGCTGAGCTGTTTGAGGCGGCCGCAGTCCACCTTGGTCTCCCGAAGTCGTGGGCTCACGCGGAGAGCTTCCGTAGGCTGCTGGCGTCGGAGTCGGGTGGGCGCGTAGGCATTCCGAACTTCACCTATGGCAACACCATTGGGAAGCACCCAGAGAAATGGCCAGCGATTTGGAATGATCTTCGCAACGGCATCTACAAAACGAACTCGAGCGCTACGGGCCTTGGGCAGTTGTTAGCAAGCAATACGGACAAGTTCTATCCGGATGGTCGGGCGGGCATCGGCGACCCATGGAATGAGGCGGTTGGAATGCTGGCGTACATCAACAAACGCTGGACTTCACCGAATCGCGCCTGGGAATGTTACGAGGCGAACGTCTGCTTCAGCGGTCCCGGTGTTAGCGGCTATGGAGCGAAGACTTGGCGGGGCTACTGATTGACCTCAGACCCCGCAAATGAGACCCTGAATTTGCACCATGGGACGACCTAATTCATTCTGGGCGCCTTGTATTAATCTCTGTCAGGACGGGATCACAGGGGCGACAGGCGCGACGGGGGCGACCGGGGCGACCGGGCCTGGGCCGATGGGTGCGACTGGAGCCACGGGCGCGACGGGTGCTACTGGGGCAGATGGAGCCACGGGGGTAACTGGAGCGACGGGTCCGACGGGTCCGACGGGTGCTACTGGGGCAGATGGAGCCACGGGTGCCACTGGGGCAGATGGAGCC
>SDBT01004705.1_pt1 | contig 23096 bp, 19 predicted proteins | sample 2277101 | NCBI WGS metagenome assembly SDBT01 (sample SAMN10404973, study PRJNA504765) | marine sediment metagenome | isolation source: marine sediment core GS10_PC15, 103 cmbsf | place: Arctic Ocean: Southern Knipovich Ridge | collected 2010 | reverse complement strand
TTTTTTGCATGAGAGGAAACAACCCCCTTGATCCCCCTTTTTTAAGGGGGAATTGCAGTGATAGCAACCGTTTACGCCATTTGCCGTTGATCTTATTTTTAAAAAACCTACCCCTCACAGCCCCATCAAGGGGGAAGGGATTTCGGGCTTGATCAGGAGTATCCGTTTATCAGTCATAAAGCAGTAATCGAGAAAACCATCGGTTCCTTCCCCCTTGATGGGGGAAGGTTAGGATGGGGGTGATCTGAGGAACATTGTTGAGCCTAAAAACTAAGACACAATTATATTATGGAATTGTGATTATATGTTCTGTTATCACTATAACCAACATCTATGCAAAAACAGGAGGGGATATGGATAAGTGGAAACACATTTACATTGCAAACCCAATGCCCGGTGAGGGATATGGTTCCGCTGGACCTGCGCTGGCTGACTTCGACGGCGATGGCGATCTGGATGTTATGGTGTCGAGACGCAGCACCGAGTCAGCCTACTGGTATGAGCGTATTGACGATGAAAACTGGGTGGAGCACGAAGTGGGAAGCGCACCGGAACTTAATTCGGCGCTTGGAATGGTGGCTGTGGATGTGGATCATGACGGCAATATGGATGTAGCGACGAACCGCGTCTGGTTCAGGAATCCCGGAAATCTGGCTGAGAAACCGGATACTCCGTGGGAAATGAGCAAGTATGATGGCGGAGGGCATGACGTTCTGGCTGGTGACATCGACGGCGATGGCTGGGATGACGTTATCGCGGACATCGGAGCTTCATGGTTTCCCACGCCGAGTATGGAGAAGGTTGATACTGGCGGAGAGGGAGACTATCACGGCGGCCCATCGCCCAAAGGCGTTGGCGATCTCGACGGAGATGGCGATAATGACATCGTTCAGCCTGGTAGGTGGCTTGAGAATCCGGGAAATGGGCGTGGAGAATGGAAGAAGCATAAATGGGATTATGAGCCTATCCCGAATGCGACCTATGGAACCAGCATCCGATCCTGGGTTGTTGACGTGAATAATGACGGCAAGAACGACATCGTATATAGCGACTGTGACACCAGCGATTCCCACGTCTACTGGGTCGAGAATAAGGGCAAAGGCGATGAATGGGTGAGACACAAGCTCCCCGATCCTCCTGCTGCTCCCGGAAGCACACCCGGCACAGGCTCGTTTCATTCTCTGGGCGTGGCGGATTTTGACAACGACGGTGATCTGGACATCTTTGCTGGTGAGCAGGAAGACGCTACTACCCATCTGGTTGATCAGGGAATCCTGCCCATGAAGCGGCCGGGAATGATTGAGCGCGGGGTGATCTGGGAGAACGTCGGCACCAGAGAGAATCCGGTCTTCGAGCCAGTGGTGTTCCATGTCGACAATCCGGGATTCCATGAGGCGCAAATTGGTGACGTGGATGGCGACGGCGACATGGACATTGTGGCTAAGATATGGAATAAAGACAGTCCTGGATATACTCTCAATTACTGGAGGAATGACAACGATTGAAATATACACACGTTTTATCACTTGTGATTATCACGCTGCTGGCATTGACAAGTCTCGCTATGGCATACAGGACGGTGGAATTCGTCTCGGAGTTTGGCGGCAAGGGCGAAGCTCCGGGAAAGTTTTCCGATAAGACGCGATTCGCTTTCGACAAAGATAACAATATTTACGTTGCGGATACAGAAAATCGCTCTGTCCAAAGGCTCAGTTCCGACGGTAAACCCATCCTGGAGATCGTAGAAGTTGATGGCTCTTCGTTTACGCGTCCTATGGACGTAGCAGCGGACGGAGACCTGAATATCTATGTGGTCGATTGGAAATCTGTTTACATCGAAGGCACAGATTCCCCCAAGATTTTCAACTACGGACCGTGCGTGCATAAGTTTTCACAGGATGGCAAATTCATCGCATCCTTCACACTGGAGGATTTGAGCCAGAAGGCTAAGGAAAGAGAGCGGGCCGTTGCTGCTGTTGATATGGACGGCAAATTCGCGTTAATGATCGTTCCCGAAAAGACAGATAGAGATTTGTATATCTCCGCTGATACCCAAGGCAATATATACGTTCTGGATCAGGACTCGATCTATAAACTGAATTCGTCCGGGGAGGTCTTACTGCAATTTGCCGAACGCGGCAGCGGGCCTGGTCAGTTGGATAAAGCCTCCGACATTGCTGTGGATGAGAAAGGCAACGTCTACGTCGCCGATACGGGGAACCATAGAATATCGAAATTCAGCCCGGATGGCAAATTCCTGTTATCTTTTGGCAAAAGAGGCGAAAAAGATGGCCGATTTATGGGCGATCTGCACGTCACCGCGGCATGGGGTGGCACGGTGCTGGTAGCGGATTCCGCAGAATATGAGAAAATTCTCAAAACATCGCTTAAACACAGAAAACTTATCAATTCCACCATTCTGGTGACAGGACAGGATGACCCTCTTATACCCAGGAGGCGGGATTTTGGGACGGTGATAAGGCGTGTTCAGAGGTTCGATGAGAATGGCAAGTTTAAGGATAAGATACTATACAGGATCGACAAGCTGGACCCGGAGCTGCGGGATATGGAATTTAAGGTCATGGATCCCGTCGGCAATCTTTATCTGATAGACAAGGATAGATTAGTAATACGCAAATATTCGGCGGGAGGTCTTATTCAATGGGCAGAAGTTGAGAAAACCCTGACCTGTCGAGTTGAGCACAGCGAAAGTCGGTATCAAATAGATAATTTTTATAACCCCAACCCCTCCTTCGATTTTGATGAGCGGGAGAATTATACCTTGACGACCGCTGTGCTGAAACTTAAACATGATGTGACAGAAGCATTTCGCGTTTCCCTGACCAATTCCCTGATACATCTGAATGCCAGAATCACAGATCGCTATCCGGGAGAATACGAAGATCTTTATGGGTACGTACAGGATGATAAAGCAACTGATAAATACATAGCCGGACAGATAAGAATAGATTTCAGCCTCATTCTTGATCATGATCCCTTCAAATATCGTGTAGGAGATCTGTTCGTATATTTTGGCGGTGGCAAGTATGATTTCGATGTAGTAGCTACTGACATTGATAATAAGAGGCATCTTGACCAGAACCTCTGGTGGGCTGACTGGGCAATTGGCTTCAGGTATGATATGGGAGATTCACTGAGATTTTCTCTTATCGCTGCTCAACATCTGCCACCGAGGTATATGAATTATGAATATATATATATAGATGAATCGGGAGAACTCTACGCGACAGGTTCCTATAGCGGCGAATCAACTAGAATAATTATATCTGTCGATGGTGCGTTTTAGTGGTTTGATCGGTAAGTTCGTATTGCCAAAATACCCGTAGGGACACGTTGCGCGTTCCCGGGCACAAACTTTTTGAGACAATGAACAAAGAACCTAAAGAAAGTCAGACAGTTCCCAAACTCGCTGAGCTGATCGACGTATCGACTTTGCAGCAGATACAGGATTGGGCAGCCAGAACTGCTGGTGTGCCAATACTTATCAGGGATGCGAATGGATTTCCTGTTACAGTTCCAAGCATGAGCAGTGATTTCTGTAATCTGGTGGCGGGCGCAGGACATACAGGCGAAGAGTGCAGAATATCGAACGTGGAAGCGACTGCTGCTGCGATCGAAGCTGGTAGACCTATAAGATACACCTGCCACGCTGGTCTCACTCAGTTCAGCGCGCCGCTTCTGGTTGCAGGGCAGCTTGTTGGCACTATATCAGTAGGCGATAGACCCCTGGTTCCACTTAAAACGGAGGATGTGGAGAAGCTGGCGGCCAGGTTGGAGATCGACCGCGAGAGGCTGCTGGAAACGGCTCAAAAGGTGAAGATATGGTCGGATGATACCATGAACTCCACCATCAACTTTCTCTACTCATTAGCCAGTACGCTCCTCACACTTTGCTATCAGGGGTACTCCCTGAATAGGAAGGTGCGCGAATTGACGGCGCTTCTTGAAATGAGCGAACTTCTGACCTCTGCGCTGGGTTTGCAGGAGGTGCTGGATCGGATAGCCAGAGGGATGGTGCAAATGTTGGGGGTCAAGTCCTGCACTATTAGATTGCTGGATGACGACGGGGTGGAGCTGATACTAAAATCTCTGTATAACTTGAGCAAGGAGTATTTGAGCAAAGGGCCCGTGATTTTAGAAAAGCATCCTGTATGTCAGGCAGCCATGCAAGGTGAGGTTGTGGTTGTGCCCAACATCTCTACAGACTCGCGCTTTGGCTATCAAGCGGCAGCCATAAAGGAAGGTCTCCGCTCCGTACTCTGCGTGGGACTGCTGGGCAGAGATAAGGCTATTGGCACAATACATCTCTACACCAGTGAACCGCATATCTTCACCAAGAGTGAAATAGCGTTAGTTCAATCCATAGCTAACCACGCTACGGTGGCAATCGAGAATGCGAAACTATATGAGGAAAGCGTGGAGAAACAGCGTATTGAGCAGGAACTGGCTCTGGCAGCAGAGATTCAGGCGGAACTACTCCCTGCTACGAACCCCGATCTGAGTACGGTGGATATAGAGGCCAAAATTGTCCCATGCAGGCAATTGAGTGGAGATCTCTATGATTTCCTCGATCTGGGGAACCAGCATACTGGATTGGTCATAGCGGACGTATCTGGCAAAGGTGCGCCAGGCGCGATCCTCATGGCAACCACGCGTGTTATACTTCGGACACAGGCGCAAAATACACTCTCAGCAGAAAAAGTTGTTGATAAAATCAACAATGCCTTGTGCGCGGATACCAGACCAACCGAATTCGTTAGCATGTTCTACAGCGTGCTGGATGAAGCAGCAAGCACGCTCACGTATACGAATGCAGGGCATAATCCCCCGATACTCTTTAGAGGAGATCAGAACGTCTTCCTGGAGGAAGGTGGCATCCCATTGGGGATCATCGAGAATGCTGCATACGACTCAGGGCAAACGCAACTTGCGTCCGGTGACGTTATTCTGTTTTATACGGATGGTGTGACAGAAGCTATGAACGATGAAAAGAGAATATTCGGCGTGAAGCGGCTAATACGAGTTGTCCAGCAAAATCTAGCATTGGATGTTAAGAGCCTGATCGATGTGATCTATGGCGAGGTACTCAATTTTGCCGCCGGCGCGCCGCAGAGCGATGACCTGACCCTCATAGTCCTCAAGGTCAATTAAATACCTCCGGATAGCCACCAATTACAACGCCCCTTGATTTGATAACAAGGGGCGTTGTAATTAATTAAACCTAAATAAACCTAGCTAATTTGTGTTCAATCTTACCGATCGGTATATCCATCGCGATTATACAGGCAAATTCCTACTTACCATGAGGAGTCAAAACTCAAGAAAGTAGAGATTAGCTGGTCGTAGACGTATCGCAGAAAATAGGTTGGCAGCCCGCCACGTCCCGGTCATAATTGCACGCCTCATAAAATGTTTGAGGTCCCACCGGATTTCCAATTGTCTTGCAATACCCGAGAACACTCTCGTCGGATCTGGCTCTGAACAAAGTAATTAACTTCGGTTTGGTCCATTGCTTCTTCATATTCTATCTCCTTGCCATTTTTTTTCGCCGTTTACACCCTCAACAAATTGGAGTTAAATCCACTGTTCCATCTCGCTTTCGCAATATGTTATTTGGGGGCTAACCATACCCAATATATCAACACTGCCCATGCTATCTAATCAACCGCTATTCATAGAACTATAGAATATATTTTTGGGAGAGTCAAGGATCTTTTGGTAAAAGATATTGTCCCAACATTTGATATACCAGCATTAATAATATTAGTAGAATTATAACATAGTAACTTCCTGAAGTCAAGCTTTTTTTTCAACGTAATCTACTGAGCCTATAGGAATCACTCATTTTGCCCAAAACACCTGATTTATATTGGTTAATCGTCAAATCTTGTCAAGTTTCTGTCACGGCTTCTACCCTGGCGTGAGCCACCTGGCAGAAATAATCCACCATCGCATCCAACTCCCCTGTCTCCAGATAGGCGTGTGCCGGGCACCACAGACAGAGGTTTATCAACTCACAACTCCGGCAGTTTTCCGCAAACTCTTTCCGCTTGGACCGGATGCTTCGCACCCGGGGAACGAATTTGCGCCAGGCATCAGTCAAGCTTCCTTTGCTCAAGTCATAGACACAATCCGGATGACAGAGCGAGGAACAGGGGCGGAAGAGACCATTGTAGCTCAGGTGGAAACTGCACGTGCCTGTTCCACAGCAAAAAACATGGTCATCTGTGGTATTGGAAGCTTCCGGAACAATACGTTTGTCGCACGCCTGCTCCAGAGCTTGATAACGTTCCGGGTCTGAACGTTCCAGTGTAATTATCTCTTCAGGAGAAAGCCTCTCAGATATTATCTCCTCGTTTCTCACCAGATCGCCGTCGTATCTCAAATGAAGAAAGGGATCAAAGCGGAAGAAATCCTTGGTCTTTTGGCGACAGAATCGGGCGATCTCGGGCATCTCATGGACATTTGAGCGCAAAGCCATGGCTTTAAGTCGAACTTTGACTCCGCTCTCAATAAGGAGATCGAAACCTTTCATAAAGCTGGCGAACGAGCCGCGTCTTCGGGTCACGCGTTCGTAGGTCTCCTCGGTCACCCCATAGACTGACACCTCGATATCTCTGGGTGGATACTTTCTAAAGAGTGCAACATGCTCCTTTGTGATAAGAGCCGCGTTGGTAAAGATCGAGAGCAACAGCCCTTTTCTCTTCAGGTAAAGATATATATCGGAAAAATCATCCCTTAAGAACGGCTCGCCACCGGTAACCAGGCACCAGAGAGCGCCCAAAGAGACAGCCTCATCTACTATATCCTTTATCTGCTGAAGGGACATTTCATCTTTCTTTGCCGCTTCATCTCCTGCCGGGAGGTTAATATAGCAGTGCCTACAATTATTATTGCAGCGAGCGGTAATTTCCATGCTAAAAGCGGAAGGAACTCGCTTAATCCGCACCTTATCCCAAAGCGGGAATTCGGTCAAAGGAATAGATGAAACGTTATCTTTACTCACGACGTTTACCTCCTTACAACGGGACGAGTGAACCGCTGTAGATTGAATAGCAGCGGGCGAAGGATTCCTATACGTGAGAGGCAGGCTATCAGCAGCCGCTCCGGCCCCAGCCCAAAGAAGACCAGCTTTCCATCCCGCTCCACACTGGTTACATAGCCAAGAATCCCTGGTTTCGGGACAAAACCATCAGGATCAAATACATTGTCTCCCTTTATGAGGAAAAAACTACCCGTTTCCCCAACTATTCTGTGGACTAACAACTTCCCGTTTTCTGAATGAGCAAACGCCACTACATCACCAACATGAGGACCCCCACCAGACAATGGTGACACGGTAATCACGTCGGCATCCCTTATAAAAGGGAACATGCTGGCGCCTCTGGCTCGAAATCTGAATGGCACTCCTCTGCCAAGCACTGACTGGAGGAGTTCAAGAAGAGCCTGCCCGGAAAGGGATAACTCGCTCCCTTTTATGCTGGAAATAACAGGCTTATCCCTCTGATATTTCAACGACCATACTCCGTTTGCGGAGTTCCTCCACAAACCCAATCACATCCTCCTCTATTTCGCCAGCCGGGGCTTCGAACTCAACAACCAGTTCATCCACTATGCCTTTCAAGCTTTTCTGACCATCCAGTCGCTCCCAGATGACCTTTCCTATATCGTTCAGGGTGAATAACTCGTCCTCCATATCCCCTATACCAGCGGTCAGAGGCACAATGAGCATCTCGCCCTCAATCTCTCTTGCCACAACATCCTCCGACGGTGCATAGACGGCTACAAGGCTAATCTTTGATTCCATGAAAACCTCCTGTCAGTTATAACTACCTGCCATAAAACTACTGGTCAAACGCTTTCTGGCTTTGGGTTGGCGCTTTGTCAGGAAGACTCTTTACCCTCTCTTCCCAGTCACTTACCTCCCAGGCCATCTCGCCATTTTTAAGTAAGCCCACATATCTGGCCTGCGCATGGGCGGCCTCACATAGATATTCCACCGGAGTATCCAGCTTTCCATGCTCTGTCCAGGATTTTGCTGGACACTGTTCGCAAAAGCTCTTCAGAAAGCAACGAGCGCAACGGGCCAGATAGTCAGGATTCGTGGCTTTTGTCTCCCTTACTTTCGGAAAGAAATTCGTCAGGGCGTCTTTAAGAGAGCCATTCCTGAGATCATACGCGGTATCGGGGTGCTTGAGAAGCAAACAGGGCTGAAAATAGCCGTAAGCATCAATACAACCTTTCCTGGATCCTGCCCCGCACGAGAAAAGCGTGTTGCCTGGTGGTCTCATAAACCTGGAACTGAAACTCCTTACCGCCTCAAAATACTCTTTTGGTCTTCTGGTAAGGGTTTCCAACGCCTCTTCAGATGAAATCCTGAGATGTTTGATAAGACGATCCTTCTCCTCTGAATCCCTGCGGCAGCGGAGATTGAAAAACATAGAGTAAGAGGGAGGAACATCCATCCATGTGAGAGTGGATGCCCATTCCGCGAACTCCTCCATCTCCGCCTTGTTGGGTGGGAGAAGCGCCCCCTTGACCACGAAAGGCACTTTATTCTCCAGCAACAGGTTTATGCCACGCCAGGCCGCCTCGAAAGAACCAGGATTTCTGGTTACGGCTTCGTATGACTTCTTCTTCATACCATATACTGTGATCTCTATCTTCCTCAAAGGTCTGATTCGGGCAAAGAGTTGCGCCAGATTCGGCGTAATAAGTGTGCCATTGGTAAAGATAAGTACCCTAAGACCAAGCCTTCTGGCAAATAAATACAACTCCTCGAAGTCCTCTCTTAAGAGAGGCTCGCCACCGGTAAACCTCACACCCAGACAGCCCAGAGCGGCTGCCTGTTCAAGTATATCTTTTATATCCTCAGTAGAAAGCTCTCTCTCCATAGCCTCACGGTCATCAGCAGGCAGATTGATGCAGCAGTGAATACAGTTATTGTTACACCGCTCAGTAAGCTCCATGTCCAGATTGCCTAAGAGATATTCTTTGCCACTCCAGAGACCAGATTTTTCTGTTGTCAGATCAGTGAAGTAGGGGCTTTTTCCCATCTCATGCCCTTTCATAGACGCTCCAGCAAGTCCACAATCCCGCCGCTTAAATCAAATTGAGCAGAATAGCAGGGAACTTCGCGTGCAATTTTCTCAACGAGAGATAATGTTTTATCCCACCAATCGGCAGTAGCAAGAGGCTTAATCATACAGGACAGAATACGCCTTACTACCTCTTTTTTATCATCAAGGAATATGAGGTGGTTTCCCTGTGCCTTTTCCAAGAATATTATTGCCGTTAGCGGCGCGGAATTTGGTGATACCTCAGGCACCGTTCCATGACTCCAGTTGCCATGAATCTTATATCCCTCTGGCCATCTTCTAACAATCATTCTGTCGTCACACAAAAGCTCGGACTTGTCCTTAAACATTCGCGTTATACTAGACTTGCCTGCGCCGGAATTCCCTACAAATAAAAGTCCTTTGCCGTTAAGAGCAATTCCACTGGAATGCAGGTAACAACCCTCCCTATCAGCCAATACACGAGCCAGGAGGATTTGGTCGGTAGGAAGATAGGTAAGTGAATGTAAACCGCCTTTATAGAAGCCTTCCTCGCCGTCGCTGTAAACATCAATCCGGGTGTGATCATGGTTCGATACAAACACCTTGTGAATATGCTGATGTCCCGCACTGCCGGTAATCCCTACATATATCCAGCGATTCCCCTTCCGATAGATGGCCCAGGGAACCCTTCGATAAATCTCTTTCCCCAGATCCCAGTCGTCAAGCTCAGGAAGAGAGAAGTGGTGTCGAATGCTTATGTTATCCTCTCCCGGCCCATCCACCTGAAAAAGCTTGAATTTGGGGACAAAAGTAGTATCTGTTATTGGCAGGTCAGAATCCACCCGAATTGTAATCCCAGCAACCTGATAGTAACGGCGGTGGTTCATCTTCCATTCCTCCCTGAACCTCCTGTTCTCCTTAGCCACATCGCAGAGATAATCTACTTTGGCTGAGAATCTCCGATGCTCCAGATAGCCATAAACGGGGCACCATCTACAGTTACTTCTGATTTCACATGAACCGCAGTTATCCAGATACTCTCTGCCGCCCTTGACCTCGTCTGCCAGTGACGGGATAAACTCCTCCCAGCCCTCCGTGAAGCTCCCCTGTCTCAGGTCATAGCGCATGGCAGGGTCCTTGATGTAAGCGCAGAAAGCCATCTGACCATAGGGGTCTATGTGAAAGTCGCGCCTATTGGATATACAGCCGGCAAAGAGGAGATCATCTCCCTCCGCACAAACATACGTATGACCAGACGCTTCTTCGGTCTCTTTTTCCGTTCGCTCCTCAGCATCCATAACCGGTTTATCGAGTTGTATAGCTTCCTGTGGATCAAGCCTCTGACATATTATCTCCTGGTTTTTTTTCGGATCACCATCGGCTGAGAGATACAGCCACGCCGCCCCAATCCTCCAATGGCGACTGAGAGTCTCCGCGAGACGAGCCATATCGTCAAACTGATGATAGTTATCTGTCATGGGTATAACCTGAACAGTAGAACCAGCTCCGGCCTCCTTCAGGTAGGCAAAGCCGCGCATGGTGGCTTCAAAGGATCCTGGATTCCGGGTGATGTGATCGTGCACCTCTGCAGTAGCGCCGTAGAGAGCGACCATCTTATTCCCTTTTCTCTTCATGAGTTGTGCAATCTCAGGGGTAATCAGACTACCATTAGTGTTCAGGGAGTAAGCTACAGATTTTCTGGTGATATAATCAAAAATCTCTGCGAAATCGGCCCTCAGCATCGGCTCGCCACCAGAGATAGACCAGCGCCGACAACCCATTCCTCGGGCTTCGTCCACTATCTTTATCAGTTCATCCAGACTGAGTTCCTTCTGTCTTTCCTGAGATGTCGGTGGAATCCTGAGCCAACAGTGACGGCAGTTATTATTGCAGCGATAGGTGAGATCAAGTGTTCCTTTTAGAGGAAGGCGGGGAAGCTCTTCTATTTTTTTCGATTCCAAATATTCTGACATTAAAAACTCCAATATCGCTAAAGTTTCCGCAAAACATCCACAATCCCACCGCTCTTATCAAAACGAACAATATAGCAAGGAACTGTGTGTATAATCCTCTCTACGAGAGTCAACGTTTTCTTCCACCAGTCATTATCTGCAAATGGCCTCACGAGGTAGGACAGAATCTTCCCCGTTATATCTCTCTTGTCGTCGAGAGGGACAAGCCTGTTCTCCGAAGCCTGCTCCAGGAATAGTATAGCTCTCAACGGAGCAGAATTTGCCGATACATCCAACAGATCCCCATTACTCCATGTACCATGCACCCTAAATCCATCCGGCCATCTCCGGATGATATTTCTTTCGTCACATAGAATTTCAGCCTTATCCTTCAGCATGGTTACCATGGTAGTCTTGCCTGCGTCAGAATGACCAGTGAAAACCAGCCCCTTGCCTTCAAATATGACGCCGCTGGAATGCAGGTAACATCCATCTCTATCACTCAGCAATTGGGAAAAGAGAATCTGGTCGGAGGTGAGATTGGTGAGAACGTCTAAGTTCCCCTTCTTGAAGGAATCTTCGTTAGGGTTGTATATATCGGCCTCGGTATAGTCATGGCTTAAAATCACCACTCGCCACAGATTTTCGCCCGCGTCTTTGGGTAAAATCCCTACATATGTCCAGGCATCCTCCCCCTTGTAGATAATCCAGGGATTATGTCGATGAATTTCTTTCCCCAGATCCCGGTCGCCAAGATCGGGAAGAGAGAAATGATGTCTAATGATGATGGTATCCTCTCCCGGTCCATCCACTCGGAAATTCTCAAATTTTGGGTGAAAGGTGGTATCTGTTATGGGAATATCAGACTCGAGCTGGACTGTTATCCCAGCAATTTGGTAATAGCGACAGTAGTCACCCTTTCTTCCTACATCAACCACCACATTCTCCCATGAAAGTATAATATAAGCAAAGAAACACACAGTGCATACCGAACCCTCGCATGGCCATTATAAAGGAAATACACTGATACCTCTGGCTCGAAACCTGACATGAAACGAAGCAAGGAAAATCAGTCTATGATTGCTTTATTATATACGCATCTTATATTTATGTCAACTCATTTTCGCCTATCTTCAGATTACCGACAGCCAATAATGAATATCCTCACTATGTAGATCAACAGATAGCAAATCTTCTATATTCCCACGTTCCAATGTAGCAGAAACCGTGCCAATCTAGTCTTGCCTATGCTTGCGTAGGATAATTCCCTGAAATATAGCATTCTGCTGGCTACAAAGTCCTCTCAGAGTTGGTAACAATAAGATTGCTTGAGGTGGATCAAAATGTGACACTGGCAAAGCATGTATAGATAGCGAAGGAGATAAGGTACACTATGATATTGCAAATGTCAGGTTTGCGGCATACTGCAACATGATATACACTGCAACATCCCTCAGGATGATGAGAAGTCAATCATTTTTGCTTGTGTTTCGTATTGAAAGAATGTATAATTTCAGAACCAAGCTCTCAGACACCAGAAATTGGTGCTGGCGAACTTCCATATTGGTGCTGACGAACTGCCATAGAGGATATAAGGAGATTTGGAATCCATGCAAATTCAACCTGTGTGCTTCATAATATTGATAGCAATGATGGTGATATTTGGTGCGACTGCCAGAAACGCTCACGCCAGGGCATATTCGCCCTGGATTACATCCGAGCATATAGCTGACACTTCGTCGCTGGAAGCTTTTCGACAATTCCCAGCGTGGAAGGACAAATCAGGTCAGGATCTGGCGCTGGCGGTCTGGCGGTACTTTGCTGACACGGAAACCGGCGTCTTTCATTACCGACCCATCCGCGAAGGTACTGACCCGATTGATTGGGAGTTCCGCATGATCCGTGATCCTATTAAAATGCTCAATACTTATGGCTATGGGTTCTGCGGAGCGTTCGGACCAACGACGGCAGGCTTGTTCGAGGCAATGGGATTTGAGCAAGCGAGATCGGTGCAAATTCCGGGCTGCAATCATAACGTCACCGAAGTTTGGTACGATGGCGATTGGCACTACTTTGATACGGATCTGCGCGGGGTGTTGTTCAAACGCGATGGCAAAACTATTGCCAGCGTTCAGGATACTATCGATCAGCCGGATCTATGGACTGATCCTGCGCGCAAAATTGACCCATTCTTCCCGGGTGATTCCGACATATCTCATTATGCCAGAAGCTACAGCGCTAAACCAGTCTCCTATTGCTATCACTGGTTCCACGGCGGATCGACAATGGATTATGTGTTGCGAAAAGGTGAAAGCCTTACGCGCTGGTGGAGGCCGCAAGGCGGAAGATGGTCGCACCAGGATGATGATGCCGAGAATGACTGGTGGAAGCGTTTGATAACAAAAGAACCTTATGGCGCTAAGGGCAATCATCCCAGCTTTAGCATCTGGACACATGGCAACGGGCTGTTTGAGTATAAGCCAGCCCTGCGCAGAGGTTCAGGAGATTTTGAGGATGGCGTCTTTGATAAAAGAAACGTCGCATTAACAGATGACGGATTAACGCTGGAATCCGACGGTGAAGGTGAAGCCATATTTGAGATACTCTCGCCCTATGTAATAGCGCCGCTGGTTGGCGCTCTGGATGATCGGAGCGACGATAGAGAGGCATCAGTGATCACCTTTGAGTCCCGTGGAGAGATACAGGTAAGCATCTCGCTGGACTACGGACGATCATATATACCGGTCAAAACAGTGACAAAATCGGGAATAACCACTTTAGATCTGACTCCCTACCTTCGCGAGCGTTATCAATATCTGGTCAAATTTACGCTGAAAGGGCAGAGGGAGCTTACGCTCCTTCGATCCCTGAATATTCGTACATGGGTGCAGGTCGCCCCGATCTCGCTTCCCCGACTCAAAAAGGGCACCAATCACCTGAGTTTTAAGATGACCGACAAACACGGACTCCCCACCGTCCCGTGGATGCAGATACCTAATATGGGTGACCGGGAGGAAATGAGTCGTTACTGGACAAGCGAACCCAAAGACTATGATCCGGAACGATTCAATCAACGCATGAAAGGCGAAATGGAATTGCTCTTCACAGCACCGCCGGGCCGTAAGATTAAGTGGTTGAGTTTGGGAGGATATTTCAGAACCCATCAGCGAGAGGCTGCTGTCAACACCAAAAACGAGATGTGGTACGCCCTGGATGATTCGGATAACTGGAAGCTTGCATATCGCTCAAGTATTCCAACCTGGCATTCTCACTGGCATTACGCTTACGACGAGGAGATTATGCTTCAGGAGCCGGTGGACAAGCTTCGGGTACGTTATGTAGGCAAACCCTACGTCAACGGTGTGCGTGTCAATATCCATTCAATCAAACAGGGCGAAAATCCTGAGAATAGTAGAGTTATTGTGACTCATGGATTCCGGATGGGCGGCAAACTTCATGAAAAGCGTTTTGTGTTTGACAATCCCAGCGAATATGCCATCGACTGCTCAGAGGAGCCGGAGGATGTGTTTGTCAAGCTGGAAGTCCCAAGTAAGCCCTAAGCCAGTGAAGATCGTAACGTGGGAGGTAAAGAACGAACGCAGTGAGAACTGCCTCGTCGAGGGCAATCTTTCAATAGGCGTTAGCGACGCAGGACCGCGTTAACAAATCAATTGGAGTATGATATGACAAATCTTTTGTCTACTACCATCTTGGTGGCATTCTTATGTCACAGTTTTGCATATAGTGTTCCGATCGATACTGACCCGGAGATGAATCTGGCTCTGGGCAGACCAGTTCAGTATGCGCCTCTACCAGGCTATGGACTCACTGCAAAAAACAACACAGATTCGACGGATCTGACTGATGGTGTGCTTTCTGATCACCCGCGAGGGCAGCTGTGGTTTGACAGCAAATGCGTGGGATGGAGCTATGCAGGTCGGTGCAATCTGACTCTGGATCTGGGAGAGGTCTATCCAATAGATGAGGTTGCGATCCGAATACAGGGTGGGTCTCCACAAGCGGGAATATGCACACCAGTCTGGATGGAGCTATTGGTCAGCGACGACGGGGTTCTATACAGACTGGCTGGCGAATACTCGACTTTCCGAGAAGGAGATGATAGCCGCTTTGGTGTACCAAAATATGAGGGTAAGGCGTGGGTACACCGGTTTAGATTCAGCGAGTTGCAGACTCGTGCACGGTTTGTGGGTTTGCGTATGTATATGGCTGGGCTGACTGTCGCAGATGAGCTTTACGTTTTCCGGGGTGATCATGATCCCAACACATGCAATGTGGACGCTCTGCCGGCGACGGATTTCACCGTGAATGCACCACAGATGTATTTCCACAAGCCCTATCTGTGCTTCACCACTAACGTCAACACGCCCAATCCCATAGGTCTGGTCATGCCACCTGAAGCTCAAGCGGAAGAGGTTACGGTTACTATGTATCTGCCGAGAGATACCTGGCTGATAGATGGTGGACTGGGCGGTGTGGACGTCTCAGATATAGATATTGAAGTGGTTGACGGTGGAGCCTTCACGCGATATAAGTTTGTCGCCAGGGCCGAGAAGACAACCAAAACCTGGGGGCGCATCTTCATTGGTGGTGACTGGCAGGATAAGCAGGTCGGGGAGTTGCGTTACTCTGTAAAACGCGCTTCCGGAGAAACCACACCCGTAATATCTGTGCCTCTGCGCGCTATTGAAGTGCAAACAACACTCCAACCTGAGAAGATAGTGGCGGGATTTGGCTGGTATTCGCTGCAAAACGTCAAAGGCTGGCCTGATGGGCTGGATTCTCTCAGGAAGCTCGGCATCAACACGGTCAGCAGTTTTGTGCATTGGATGAAAGATGACGATGAGGAGTTATGGAGTTTCTGGGATCAGTGCGCTGAGCAGGGATTTAAGCGACTCAACATAGACTCAACCTTCCATCGCATAGAGAAAGCGGATGAAATTTTCTGCCAATTCGAGGACGGCAAACATGGCTCCAGATTGTGTCCGTCTTACCGTGGTACATACTATCAGAAGGAAATTCAGCGGGTTGCTGAACAATGTGCTCGTGCAAAGCCTGACTATCTGTTCTGTGACATAGAGATATGGGGATGGCGCGGTGCTGTAGATGCGGAAAAGTGCATGCGCTGCAAAGCGGACTTAGAGGAAAGTGGGTTGGGGAATTGGGAGGAGTGGAAGCTGCAGAAAGGCTATGAGATGTGGACTGATGTCGTTAAGTCGGTGCGACGCGCTGTGAAAGAAGCAGGTGGTACTGAGATAGAGTTCGGAGTCTACGATTGGCGCGCTGGTAAAGATTATCAGTTTACCTGGCCTTTCGACCGTCTGTATCCTGAATACCTGCAAAGCTCTCAGGTGTCCACTTACACACCGCTATATCCATATCATATCATGCTCGTTGGAGACGAGTGCCGCGAGGACAGATCGCATCTTCCCAAAGCTGATGTGATCCCCTGGATTACTCCTGGCGATTCTGGTACATTCTCAGGGGAAAGATTTCGATATGCTCTTCTGGAGTGCTTCGCCAATGGAGCGCGGGGAATGAACTTCTGGAGCAATCGAGTATTAGATGCTGAACTTATGGCTGCGTATGCGCGCGTGATACGCGACATTGCGCCGGTAGAGGACATCATCATATCAGGGGAACTTCTGGAAGGTGCAGAGATCCAGAGTCCGGGACGTATAAGCGGCGTAGTGAGCGGCGATGAGATGCTGGTATTGGTGGCAGATTATCAAGGAACTGGCACAACGGAATTGAGAATCAAGCTGCCAGTAAAGAGCAAGTGTATAGTGACTGATCTGGACACCGGCCAGGAAGTAGGGGATATATCTGCCGATGAATGGTTGGCCATTCCACTGCATACTGAACGTGCCCGTTTTCTGCAAGTGAAGCCGAGGATGCCTATAGAACAGTGATCCTCGATTACTCCTTCACCTTATGCCATGAAGTATTACCGAAAAGAACACATACTGCGCTATCAGAGGTTCTCAGCAGCGGAAAAAGCCAGATGGAGCGATATACAGGACAACACCGAGTTCGAGAACTTTTCTTCGCGCGTCTTTCTGGAGACAGCCCTACCTCGTCTGCGTTTTTCAGTATCCAATCCAACGGTGTTGGAGTATGGCTGTGGCACAGGCCCTGGCGCATGTTTTCTCGCTCAAAGAGGCTTTCAGGTTGATGGTATAGACCTGATGCCCATAGCCATTGAAGTGGCAAAACACTTTGCCAGAGAGCGGAACCTGAGTATCCACTATAAAGTACAGGACATCTGCCAACTACCCCATGAAGGCAAAATGTATGACATGATCGTGGACAGCTACTGTCTGCAAGGTATCGTTACCGATGCGCATCGGGAGAAAGTCTTCTCTGTCGTCCGTGCCCGGCTGAAAGCGGAGGGATATTATCTGGTCAGCACTGCTATGTTTGATGGAGATAGATTTTCCGAAGACTGCATTCTGGATGCGGAAACCGGAATCTCCTACAACAAATATGGAAAACATGGTATCATAAATGCGAAAACCAGCATTGTCTACGAAAGACTGGAAGAAAGCCCGGACAACTATGATGAAGCCATCAAGATCGGGGATATATGGTATCTTCCAAATCGAAGACATCTGAAAGCTCCTGCTTTGAAAGCGGAACTTGAGGCAGAGGGGTACAGCGTTCTGTATCAGGATGGTGAATATGGCGAGAATGTCATCTGCATGAAGGCTTAATGGAAGGCTGGGAGCGCAGGCATCTTGCCTGCAATAGGAGGACAATGCAGGCAAGATGCCTGCGCTCCCAGGATAGCTTTATTCTCTGCTACAATGCCAGAGCAGATCTTCCCATCTTTTGTCTACAGCAGCCTGTAGCTCTTCGATTATATGTTCGTTTTCCGGGCGGAACAGATGGCGGAATCTTCCCTGCTTTTGCAGCCAATCCCTCATCGGTAGCTTCTCTTTGGGCCTGTAATTAAGTTTCCATTTGCCGTTTTCAACTTCAAAGAGCGGCCAGAAGCACGTATCCACAGCCATCCTTGCTATTTCTATGGTCTCAGGCATTTCATATCGCCAGCCGCGATGACACGGCGCGATGATATTCATGAAGGCAGGTCCCTCCATGGACAATGCCTTTTCAACTTTCGTTACCAGATCATTCCAGTTGCTGGGAGATGCCTGTGCAACGAATGGAATGTCATGAGCTATGATGCAAGCGGTGAGATCCTTGCGGAACTCCTGTTTTCCGGGGATGACCGTACCAGCGGGGCTTGTGCTTGTAGCAGCGCCTCTGGGCGTTGAGCTGGATCGCTGTATGCCGGTGTTCATGTAAGCTTCGTTGTCGTAGCACACGTAGAGCATATTGTGTCCGCGTTCCATAGCCCCGGAGAGAGACTGAAATCCTATGTCATACGTCCCTCCGTCGCCACCGAAGGCGATAAATTTGATGTCTTTATCTATCAACCCCATTTTCTTCTGGAATTCATAGGCAGTTTGGACACCGGACATGGTCGCGGCGGAGTTCTCAAAGGCATTGTGGATGAAAGGCACTCTCCAGGCCGTGTAGGGATAGATGGTCGTTACCACCTCCATGCAGCCTGTAGAACAGCTCGTTACCGTATTCTCACCAGCAGCCAGAAGTACCTGTCTTATGACGGTAGCGCCAGCGCATCCAGCGCATGCCCTGTGACCGCCCGAAAGTAGTTCTTTCCTCGTCGATAGTTGCTTTATACTGGGCATCTATCTTAACCTCCTTAAAAGGTGATGGATTCTCGTCTGGATTTCCTGACGAGCATAATATCTGAATCCAGTATCCAGACCTACTCCCTCACACCCAGATAGGATACGAGTTCGCCAATTTGGCCGGATCTGGCTATATTATCAAGGTCACGGTATACTTTCTCGACATCGGTCGCGGGAACATCGCGTCCGCCCAATCCGTATATGTAGTTCACTACTGGTATACCATTAACATTTCCGTAAAAAGCGGATCTTAGTTCTGCAAACACCGGGCCACCCAAAGCGCCGAACGAAGCGGATCTGTCCATGACGGCTATGGCTTTAATGGATTTCAGAGCATCAACAATTTCCTCGTAGGGGAATGGTCTGAAAGCCCGCAGTTTCAGCATACCAGCCTTTATACCTTCCTCGCGCAGATTGTCAACAACGAATTTGGCTGTGCCAGCGGTTGATCCCAACACTACTACGGCGATCTCGGCATCTTCCAGCTTATATTCCTCAAAAAGTTCGTATTTTCTGCCGGAAAGCTGGGCGAATTCCTCTGCTACCTCGAGTATAACATCTTTGGCGTTCTTCATAGCTTCCACCTGCTGCCTTTTGTGCTCAAAGTAGTAATCCTGCAAGTCCAGCGGCCCGTATGTCACCGGTGATTCGACATTCAGGAGCGGGTGCTCCGCAGTGTATGTGCCCACAAAATCTTTAACAGCAGCATCGTCCAGCATCTCGACTCTCTCTATGGTGTGGCTGAGGACGAAGCCATCAAGTGTCACCATGATAGGAAGAAGCACGTCCTTGTTCTCAGCAATGCGTATTGCCTGTATCATGTTATCATAAACTTCCTGGCTGCTTTCGGAGAACAACTGTATCCATCCCGAATCTCTCGCGCCCATACTGTCGCTGTGATCGCAGTGGATGTTGATAGGCGCGCTCAAGGCGCGATTCACTACTGCCATAGCGATAGGCAATCTGTTTCCAGAAGCTATGTAGATTATTTCCCACATCAGCGCCAGACCGTTGGCAGAGGTAGCTGTCATGGACCTACAGCCCGCCGCTGATGACCCCACTACAGCACTCATGGCGCTGTGTTCAGATTCCACCAGTATGAACTCCGTATCTACCTTCCCATCAGCGACGAACTCAGCGAATTTGTGCATCAGTTCGGTCTGTGGAGTAATGGGGTAGGCGGCGACCACATCGGGGTTTATCTGAAGCATCGCATAGGCAGCGGCATCGTTGCCTGTCAATGCGAGCAATTTTTCCATTTCGTTTACTCCTTCTCATGCAAGCTTATCCCAATGGTACGATTATCTTACTTTGATTCTTAGTCGTTTTTAACTGCCTCAGTTTCCAGAATCATTGTGATTGCCTGAACTTTCGGGGGACACTCGTATGCGCATATTCCGCACCCTTTGCAGTGATCCAGATCGATATCCACTACTTTGCCATCTTCGACTATAACGGATGAATCAGGGCAGAAAATCCAGCATCTGAGGCAATTTATGCACTTATCGTCATCTCTGATGGGACGCATGGATCTCCAGGAACCCGTTTCATATTCGATGGCGTTTCCCGCTTCCAGGATCATCCCACCTAAGGGGATTTCTTTCCAGCCGGGCTTATTGTTCTGACTCATTCTGCCTGTACCTCCTCGTAAGCCTGCTTTATGGCCTTGATATTGCCCTCAACGATCTCAGGTTTGAGTTTCGCCCCTAGCTTCTTCCTGATGCTCCTGGCAACGCCATCAATGTCGATTATTGCTGTTGCTTTCAGAATGGCGCCTATTATAGGAGTATTTGGAATATCCCTGCCGATATTATCCCGCGCGATCTTGCTGGCATCAATAGTGAAAATCTTTCGTCCTTCTACTCCCAGCATTGATCTTATGCTGGCAGGCGATTCCGAGGTATTTACTACTATCACACCATCCTCCGCCAGCCCTTCTGTCATGTCCACTTTGCCAATGAGTGTAGTATCAAGAATGGCGACCACATCGGGATTGGTAATTCCATAATGAACGGTGATGGGAGAGCTGCTTATCCTATTATATGCTTTCATAGGCGCGCCCATTCTTTCTGGACCATAGTCGGCAAATCCCTGTATATATTTGCCTTCGGCCATGGCAGCCTCGGCCAGCACGAGCGCACCGGTTTTTGCTCCCTGCCCCCCTCTGGAATGCCACCGTATTTCAACAAGATCCTTCATGAATAAGAACCTCCATTTAGATTTAATGCATCCCCATAAACTGAGTTAAATTGAAAAAACACGATATTATATCTGAACTAAAAAGTCCTGCCAATTGTAGGCAAACCCAAGTGAATAGTGTATCATTTTAGCCCAATATAGTCAAGGGTAGAATGTGGATTGTGAATTTAATCACAAAGTCATAGTATCCGGCACCGCCGTCGAGTTGAGTTGGCACAGTTCATGCTGAACTGAAAAAAAGAAGTAGCAAAACTTTATGCCTGGGAAGCTGGCTTTTTTGTTGACATTATGGAAGAATGGTGTTAAACTGTGAATGGAACTGAACGGTTCTGTAGACTACCGAAGGTGACAACCATCACGTAGCGGCTTATGGCACAAACGGATGGAAAAAGGAGGGAAACACTATGTTTGCGCGCCTAACCACAGCCGAGTTTAAACCCGGAACTCTGGATGAACTCATAAGCACCTATAGGGATAGTATCGTTCCCGCGGCTGAATCACAGAAGGGATATATTAAGGCTTATCTCCTCACGGACTCCAAGACGAACAAGGGCATTTCCATCACCGTTTGGGAGAGCGAAGATGATGCCGTTGTTGGCGAGCAGAGCGGCTACTATCAGGAGCAGGTAGGCAAAGTCAAGCGCCTGTTCGCGTCAGTGCCCGTCCGCGAGGGATATGAAGTTGCTGTGAAATAGCAATACGTCGATATGTTGATATATGACAATTTGCCCCAACACTTCCGGGTGTTGGGGCTTTTTTTTCTGTATCAATGCTGATTTTATTCAAACAGCGCGTCCACGAAATCTCTGGGGGAAAAGTCCTCCAGGTCTTCCAGTTTCTCACCAACACCTATCAGCTTCACCGGGATGCCGAATTCGTCCTTTATAGCGATCACTATGCCGCCTTTGGCTGTCCCATCAAGTTTCGCGAGGGCGATAGCCGTTACTTCCACGGCGTCCTTGAACTGCCTCACCTGTGAGACAGCGTTCTGCCCTGTAGTGGCATCCAGCACCAGCAGAACCTCGTGAGGCGCGCCGGGCAAAGCGCGATCAGTCACTCGTTTGATCTTCTTCAGCTCTTCCATCAGATTTTTCTTGGTGTGAAGTCGCCCGGCAGTGTCTATTATGACCACGTCAGCTTCCCGCGCTATTGCCGCCTGCATCGCGTCGTATGCTACCGCCGCAGGATCAGAGCCATCCTGGTGCTTGATGAGATCCAGCCCGCCGACGCGCTGGCTCCATACCTCCAGTTGCTCCACAGCAGCGGCGCGGAATGTGTCCGCAGCAGCAAGGATGACCTTTTTGTCATCATTCCTGAACCGAGCGGCGAGTTTTGCAATTGTCGTGGTCTTACCTGTGCCGTTCACACCCAATACCATTATGACGTAAGGCTTATGGAGATCGATGTCAAGGTGCTCCGGTTCTGTGCCGAGTATCGTCAACAGTTCGTCTTTCAGAAGTTGTATCACGGAGTCGGGTGAGTTTTCCAGCTTCTCCTGCTTTACCCGCTCCCGCACCCGGGAGACGATCTTTATTGTTGTATCGACTCCGATGTCCGATTGAATCAATATCTCCTCCATCTCATCAAGGAGTTCCGGGTCGATCTTCGTCTTTCGGCTTAACAGGTTGCCGATCCGACTCAGCAAGCCGTTTCGTGTCTTCGATAGTCCCAGCCTCAGTTTCTCCGACGACGAGACCTTGCCATTTCCTCTATCTTTCTTTCTGAACCTTCGGAACATTATTTCTTTATCCTCTCCGATCAAAACATTTAGATAAGTGGGCATAGTTCCATATGTTGTATTTCTTTCCTTGAGATAGCGTGACAGTTTGAGAAGGCCAAACTCTCCCCTATATGTTTCCAGTGCCATTTTCTGAAACATACCCTTGAGCAGCAAGTTGGGCGCATTTGTCAGTTGGGGGAGTCCTGCATCGCGATCTCCAATTGACCCATGCGAGCGTGTCCCATTCATAAGTGGGACACGCTCAGATTGTCATTCCAGCGAAGGTTGGAATCCAGTCATTTTACCAGTTCATCATACATATATACGCAATACAAGTTTGTAACCACTGGATTCCAGCCTTCGCTGGAATGACAAACGTTTACCCTATTTGCGCTGTCGTGCCACTACC
>SDBT01004704.1_pt1 | contig 23097 bp, 20 predicted proteins | sample 2277101 | NCBI WGS metagenome assembly SDBT01 (sample SAMN10404973, study PRJNA504765) | marine sediment metagenome | isolation source: marine sediment core GS10_PC15, 103 cmbsf | place: Arctic Ocean: Southern Knipovich Ridge | collected 2010 | reverse complement strand
CCCATTGGTACCGGGGGCGGGATTCGAACCCGCACGCCCATAGGACAGGGGATTTTAAGTCCCCCGCGTCTGCCCTTCCGCCACCCCGGCATTTGGTGGTGGGGAGCTACTGCGCCGACTTGGGCGCGTCGCTCAATCTCACCTACGAATTTTACCTCAGCGGGACACGCAAGTGGGAGCGGTAAGTTGGATGTTAGGTTTGGAGGCGGCGGGCGGATTCGAACCGCCGAATAAAGGTTTTGCAGACCTCCGCCTTAGCCACTTGGCTACGCCGCCCCTCTCGGGTGGTTTATGGAGCGGGAAACGGGATTCGAACCCGCGACGTCAACCTTGGCAAGGTTGCACTCTACCACTGAGTTATTCCCGCTCGCTGTCGATATGTAGCAAATAACAAAGGAGTTGTCAAATTTTGGGCGATTTCAACCCTCCTGGAAAGCTCCTTGGAAAACCTCCACTTTGGGTTTGCGACCGGGGCGCAGGACCACGCTGACCACATCAAAGCGCACCGGAGCTTGCGCAAGCCCCTTTCGTGCCAGGTAGGCATGGGCGAGCGCCACCAGCTTCTTTTGCTTCCTCCTTCCCACCGCTTCAGCCGGAGACCCAAATCGGGCTCCACTCCGGGTTTTGACCTCGACGACAACCAGTACCGGCCCATCCCAGGCAACGATGTCGATTTCGCCGAGCCTCCCGCGTACTCGCCTTTCCACAATCGTATAGCCTCGACGCTTCAGCTCCCGGCAGGCAATCGTTTCGCCGCGGAGACCCAGAACATGCGGATTTTCGAGAAAGAGACGCCCGACAGGGCGAGACTTGAGCCATTGGACGATCGCCCGACCTCTTTTCATATTCCCAACCCAGCTTAGGAAGACGAAGAAAAGGCGTGTTTTTTCCTCCGTGGTGGGAACAAAAAATGCCGTCAGGATGAGCTCCGGCAAAGAGACGCCCTCGGAAGCTGTCTCGCTCTTGAGTGCGGCGTGAAGGTGCCTCGGCACCACGACGTTAACGAGAAAATTCCCTCTGGGGCCCGAAAAACCGTGCCATGAACGCAGGTGCATCGGTGCCCTTCACGAGCATCTCCCTCGCGGCCCGATAAATTCGCCTTTCGCGCTCAGTGAGATTTATCTCGTTGATTTCTATGAGCAATCTCCACGACCTTCAGCCCACTTCTCTATCGTACCCAGTTGTCGATCTTTAGCTTTGGGATTCGTTTGAATTCTTTTTCGTTGTTGGTAACTAAGACGCTGTTCGTTGCCAAAACCGTCGAGGCAATGATCAAATCATTGCCTCCTATCGGCTTACCGGCTTTCTGCAATTCATAACGGATACTTGCATAGACCTCTGCAGCACTGGAATCGAATGGGACAATCTCAAAAGGAAAGAGAAAATTAGCAGCTTTCTGCTTATTTTCTTTCACGCGCTGGCTGTTTTCTGCTCCAAAAAGGAGCTCCGCCTTTACTATCGCATGTATCTTGACATCCATAGGTTTCTTGGAGTCCAACTTCTCCCGAATCAATGGGTACATGCCTTTGAGGTAATAGATACAGGTATCCGTATCCAAAAAGAAGTTCATAACTTCTCCCTCGGCACCGTCGCGATCGACGTAAGCTCCTCGGGAGAACGGAAGGAGTCGTCGCGAATGGACCCGAAAAGCTCGAAGAAGCCTTCTGGCCATTCATTCTGGAGTGAGCGTATCACGTTGTTACGAACCCACTTGGATACACTCACCTTGTTGATCTTGGCGGCTTTCTCGACCTTTTTCAGGGTCGCTTCGTCCAAGTATAGAGACAATTGCGGCATGGTTCACCCCTCTCACAGACACACATATTATATAACATACGTGCTGATGAAACAAGGGATCTAGAATCGAAGCAATGAGACCAAAGCCGGCCGGCGCGGTTACTTCTTTCGCCAGCGGGTGCCGGTGGGGGAGTCTTCGAGCACGATGCCCTGTGAGGCAAGCTCTTCGCGGACGGCGTCGGCACGGGCGAAGTCCCGCCGTGCCCTGGCCTGGCGCCGCTCGGCAATCAGCTTCTCCACCTCGGCGTCCAGCGACTCCATCTTGCGACGACCGAATACGCCGAAGACGTTGTTTATCTTCTCGATCGTCCCGGCGAGCTCGGCGGCATTCTCCTTGGTTAGAGAAGACGAAGAAAGAGCAATGTTAGCCTCCCTGACGAGGTCAAAAAGTGCCGCCAGGCCCGCCGATGTATTGAGGTCGTCGTCCATGGCTTTTTCGAAGCGCTGCAGGCCGGCGGCGGCGATTTCGGCTATGCCGGGAGCAAGCCCTCCCTCGGTCCGTACCGCGTCAAGCCGGTCCAGCAAGTCATCGACCCGGCGAAGTGCCGCCTCGGCCTGGCGCAGCCCATCTCGGGTAAAGTTGAGCTGCTTGCGGTAATGGACTGAAAGAAGCAAGTACCGGATGGCCATGGGCGAGAAGCCTTCGTCGAGTAGGTCTTTCACCATGAACTGGTTGCCCTTGGACTTGGCCATTTTTTCTCCCTCGACGAGGAGAAACTCGGTGTGAACCCAATGGCGCACGAAAGGCTTGCCGGTCGCGCCCTCACTCTGGGCGATCTCGTTCTCGTGGTGGGGGAAACTCAGATCGACGCCGCCGGAGTGCAAATCGAAGCTTTCCCCGAGGAGCTTCATGCTCATCGCCGAGCATTCGAGGTGCCACCCTGGGCGACCGGGACCAATGGACGTGTCCCACGAGGGCTCGCCCGGTTTGGGGCCTTTCCATAAAACGAAGTCACGGACGTCCTGCTTGGCATAGTCATCGGCGTCCACCCTTGCACCGGCTTTCATCCCCGTCACGTCGATCCGAGAGAGCTTGCCGTAGGTAGGGAAAGTCGATATGCGAAAGTAAATCGACCCGGCGCTTTCATAGGTGTGGCCCCGTTCGCGGAGCTTGGCCACCAGCTCTGCCATGGCGTCGATGTAGACGGGATCGGTGGCGCGCGGGTAGTGCTCCACCCGCTCCAAATTCAAGGTGTCGCCGTCTTCGTAGAAAGCATCGATGTATTTCTGGGTGTAGTCTTTGAGCGGAAGCCCGGCGGACCGCGCCCCCACGATGGTCTTGTCGTCCACGTCGGTGAAGTTCATCACTTGAGTGACACGGTAGCCTTTGTGCTTCAAGTAGCGCCTGAGAACATCTTGCGAGACAAAGGTCCGGAAGTTGCCGATGTGGCCCCGGTTGTAGACGGTCAGGCCGCAAGTGTACATGCGCAGGTGCCCGGGCTCGAGAGGCTGCACGGGCTCCTGGCGACCTCCCATCGTGTTCATAAGAGTAAGTGGACGTTCCATCACTACAACCTCTTCACTACCATCAACGTCAAATCGTCACCGAGACCTGCATCTGCGGCAAAGATCCGGACCTCGGAGACAAGCCTGGCCACCACTTCCTTCGCCGAGGCCGCCTCGACCGCCCGAGCGATTTCGATGATTCTTTGTTCTTCGAACTCTTCCCCCTCCGGGTTTCGTGTCTCGGAAAGCCCATCGGTGTAGGCGACGAGCATATCTCCCGGCGCAAATGACGTTCGGCCCACCTCCAGAGACACCTCGGGCAAAAGGCCGATGACCGGCCCGCCCCGGATGAGCCTTTCGACTTCGCCGCTGCGCCGGAAAAGTAGGGGGTGACAATGCCCGGCATTCAAGTACTCGAGCTCCGCCGTTTTCGGATCGAGCCAGCCAAAGAATACGGTCACATATTTGTTGGCCTCTGTGCTCCGGTAGATCTGGTCGTTCAACCGCGCCCACATCATGTCGATCGGCAACCCGCCCAGACCGGTAAGCGCACGGAGTGAGGCCTGTACCGTTGCCATGAGAAGCGCCGGCCCGGTGCCTTTGCCCGAGACATCGGCAATAGCCAGCCCCAGATTTCCATCATCGCATTGCACGAAATCGTAGTAGTCGCCGCCGACTGCCAGGGAAGGGATGTTGATGCCGGCGATATCCCAGCCGGGAACCGAAGGGTCACGATCGGGCAGCAACCCTCTCTGTATCTCCCGGGCCAGAGCCAGCTCCTTTTCGATCTTCTGCTTCTCCACCCACTCCTGGGTGAGCCTGAGGTTGTCGAGCGAAGCGGCACCCTGCGTGGCCAAAGATCTCAAGAAATCGATGTCTTCCTCACTGAGCGGCTGGCCACTGGCTTTCCGACCGATGAGTAACACCCCCTGCGATGCCGAGCCGGAGCGGAGGGGCACCACCCTTTCGAAACCCTGTTTCCCCAACAAACCCCGCAGGGAGTCGGACTCGAGATCGGCGGGCGCCAGGTCTTCAGTCAAAGAGGTCAGTTCGCGATTCAGCGAACGGACCAGCTCCAGCTCGTCAGCCGAGAACTTGACACCTCGCGCTTCAACGGACCCGCCGGAATGAATGAGGGCGCAGCGGGTTGAAAGAAGCTGTCCCATCGCGCTCGCCACCAACACCTCTCGCACGCTGGCGGCGTCCAGGGCGCGATAAAGCTCTCGTGTGACATCGAAGAGCGAGTTGAGCTGATATACCTTGAGGGAAAGACTCCGGTTCAGAAGCTTGAGCTGTTCGTAGATGCGACCGTTGTCGATGCTGGCGGCGGCCGAGATGGAAAGAGCTTCGGCAAACGCCCGATCGCCTTCACTATATCCCGTTCCCACTGCAACCGACGCTTCGGATGACCCGGAGCCGAAGGCGGGCTCCCCAAGCGCCAGGATCCCGATGAATTTCCCTCCCTTTCGCAACGGCACCGCGAGGTAAGCTCCCATGGCTGTCAACAACTCCCGCAGCTCAGGCGTGAGCCCCGGGTCCTCTCTCCCCACTATGTTCTCGAGATCAGAAGCCGCCTCGGAAGGGAAAACCGCCTCGTTCCAGGCTGGAGGCGAAGCCCCCCTGCGAGCCGCGGCACTGAGCGCACCGTCCTCACCACGAATCGCGATCCCTGCCCAAGAGGAACGTGTCTCGCCCATGGCGACCAGAAGCACCAGATCCAGGATTTCCGACAAAGCCAGCGAACGGTTGAGAGTCGTGTTGAAATCGAGGAGAGTCAGCAGCTCGGAGAGTCTCTTACCGACCTGGCTGCTACCGGTTTTGTCGGCTTGGCTGGCGAGAGGCGCCAGCGCCCGCTGATAGCGATAGGACAGAGGAGAATCGTTCTCTGACATAGGTTCCTGAGTGATCGAATCGGTTGTGGAGGGATCCCGCCTATTTCTTCTTCGATTTACGCTTTTTATAGCGGACCATGACGCAGGTATTCTTCCCCGAGTCCGCCTTGCCGAAACGCAAATCGTCCATCATTTGCTTCATGATGTAGAGCCCCAGCCCCCCCTTGCGACGTTCGGCGACCAGCGTTCCAAGATCGAACTCGGGCATGGGAACCGTTTCCAGCCCTTCACCCTCATGAAGAATGAGAATGTCCAGGCTCTCGCCTTCCGGGTCGAAGTGGATCTCGATCTGCTGATCGATGGCGCCTCGATAAGCATGCTGCATGATGTTGGTGGTTGCCTCGTCTACCGCTAACGCAATGTTTTCCGCCTCGGCCTCCTCGAAACCGGTGGAGGCAGCCAGCCGCCTGGCCAGCTCGTGCACCATGTGGAGGTAGCGGCTGTCACTGGGGAAACGCAGCTCCAACATGGGCCGCTTGCCGGAAGCCTTTTTCGCGCCAGATGCTTTGGACATGAGCGGTCCCTGCAGATCGAGGTTAACTGGGCACGGATTGATAACTTTGAACGGCGTCCTGCTCGGTTGCGAACATCCGGCAGAGGTGGTTGAAGCCCAGCACCTCGAAGATGTTCTTGACCGTGTCATTGAGATCGGTCAGCCGGATATCGCCCCCCCGGGAGCGAACCTCCTCGATCAACCCCATGATAGCCCCCAGCCCGGCACTGGCAATGTAGGCGAGTCCCGAGCCGTTGATCACGATTTTCACTCGCCCCGCTTCCAGCGCCAGATTGAGCTCCTGCTCGAACTGGCGAACGGTGTGGGCGTTGATGAAGCCCTGCGGGCAGACAACGACTACATCACCCACCTGCCGGCTCTCCATGGTCAAATCAGCCAACGATTTAGCCTCCTGCTCCTCTATTCTCTACAGTGTTTATAACACAAGGTTCGGCCCCCGGTCACGAAAGAACTCTCTCGCCTGCTCGCGATCGACTGCCAATTGTTGGCGTAGCTCCTCGAGCCCGTTGAAGGCAACCGTCCCCCGTAGGCGTTCGTGGAAATAGAGCCGGATCTCCTCGCCGTAAATCTCTTCCGAGAAATCGAATAAATGCGTCTCCAGCGCACGGCTATCGACACCGAACGTCGGCCGGCTACCTATGTGGGACATGCCCTGGTGCAGCTGATCGTTCAACCGAGCGCTGGTCACGTAAACGCCATCGTCGGCCAGAAGGGTTCCGTCGAGCTCCAGGTTGGCGGTGTGAAAGCCGATGAGACGCCCCCGACCGTCTCCTTTCACCACTTTTCCATCTACAAAGTAAGGCCTGCCGAGCATGGCGGTGGCATCACCCACGTTTCCTGCGGTCAAGGTTCGCCTAATGCGCGAGCTCGATATCATCTCGCCCCGGTGAAGAGCCGGTTCGACTTCAATGACCGCAAAGCCGAGCGAAGTCCCGAAGGAACGAAGCGTTTCCAGGTTCCCGGCGCGTCCGCGCCCGAATCGGAAATTCGTTCCCAGAACCAACTCGGCGGCGTGGAGCTTGTCGACGAGGATGTCCCGCATGAAGGGCTCGGGATTCATCCGGGAGAACTCCGCCGTGAACCGAATGATCACCAAATGGTCGATGCCGACCGTCGCCAGCACTTCCTGCTTCTGCTCGGGAGTGAGAATACGTCGGGGGGCAGCCTCCGGACGGAGCACGCTGATGGGCTGGGGCTCAAAGGTCACCGCCACCGAGGGAGCACCTCGGGTCCGGGCGCGGTCCTTGAGCTGGTTCATAATGGAGCGGTGTCCCAGGTGCACCCCGTCGAAGTTGCCGAGGGTCACGGCAGGACGGGCGCCGGTGGACAGAAAAACGTCGGGATAAGTGCTGACTCTCATGATCGGTGTCGAGCTCAGGGCAGGGACGGATCCACCTTCTCTATGCTGCTCTCGGCGCCGGCCAGAATGACGTGCACGAGCACCAAATCCGCCTCCCCCGAATCGCTAGCGGTAAACAAAACCACCCGTTCCGCACCCCTATCGTAACCGAATCGAACGCCGAGACTGTCGTTGAGATCGCCGGGTGATAACAGGGCGGGATTGGAATTCACCAGATCGTCGAGGGTGCTCGGATAAGCACCGAAAGCCAAAAAATAGGCTCGTATGGCTGAATCGACCCGCTCCATGCGGGCCAGGCTGGCTGCTCGATGATAGGTGCTTAGCTCGGCGGAGAGCAGGTTGGGACGGCCCGGGACGCGGAAAGGTGCCGCGTAAGAGAATGCGAGCCCTATCGCAGACGCCGCGATGACGACACACAAAATGACCACGCCCAGGACCTGCGAAGTCGTCTGAACCGGCTGCGCCCGCCGATCGACCGCCCGCTCTTTCTGATGGCCTACGGGCGCTATCAGGTTACGCTCGATGAGATCGAAAAGAGTTCGGCTGACGTCGAAATCGCTCAACCCGGTCGAATCCACGATGGCGTTGATGGACCGCTTCCCGTCAAGCAGGTTGTAAACCACTACTTCCGCTTCACTTAGAACTACTTTGTCTGAAGGGGGTGCCCCCTCAGGTCGCTGCTCCCCGCACCCTTCAGCCTCATCGAAGGCCGCCTCCAAGCTAACGCCTTCTGCCGCGCCCTCTTGGCTCAGTTGAATTTGTTTCTGTGGCACCAAAGGTCGGAAGACCATTCGGAGTGAAGGTATTCTCTTTTCGATGATGGGCCACTCATCGACCCGTCGGATGCCTTCCATGAGGATGTGATCGGTGCCAACCGGGGTTACATGTTGCCGGTCATAGTCCACGGTAGCGGTGGGATCGAAATCATACTGGCCCGCCTTCCAACGGAAAACATGAAAAACGATCTGCTGTACCTGCTCGGAGAGAGCCTCTTTCAAGGCATCGGAGTCGATGTAGCCCTGGTTGGTCAGGATGTAGCCCAGACGCTGCATCGATACTTTCTGTTTGGCCAGCACCTCATCCAGGGTTTGTTTCTTGAGTTTCCCCTGCCGCACCAGCACACTGCCAAGAAGGTCATCCAGCCGACGGACGGAAGAGTCGGCCAGAACCACCATCCCTTTCTCGAAGACGACGGTGACCGTCTCTCTTTCGCTCTCAAGGGTCAGCAGGCCGGTCTTTCGCTGCATACCGATGAGCTGAAAGATGTCCGGCAAGGCGAAGTCCTTGAGCGTACCCTTGAGTGCCATCAGTTCACCCGCGAAGCTCCGGCTTGGCGATGATATTTGCGAGCACCAGCGCCACCAGCATCGCCGAGACCGCTGCGTAGGTCAGTAGCGAGCTGCCGAGCCCCAGGAGATCGTCCGGTAGCTCATAGAGCCGGCTCCCCATCAAGAAGAAACCCGCGCCGCTCACCCAAATAAGAAGGAAGGCGGCTCCCCAAAGAGGCAGTCCCTCGACGATGTGTCCAGCTCCTGGAATCACGATGGAAAGAACCCTGAACAGGATACTGCGCTTATGTGCTGCGGTCCTCACTTGAAACATCTTCTCGTTTCGAGCTTGAGCGGAAACGCCATCCTTTATGAAGAAGAGATGGTAACACTGAGTACAAAATCCCCTCCGTGCCGTCCCGATTTGACACCGACCGCAGAAGGCACTCCCGCATTTCCAGCAGTGCCGGGTGTTGCGACGCCCGCTGAAGCGCTCGAGGACCAAAAGCAGTGCAGCGAGCGCCAGGGCGCCGTAAGTAAAGCGTGCCCCTTTGCCACTTACCCAAGCTCGGATCCAAGAAGGATACACCGGCTCCGGATGCCGATCCTGTTCCAGCCCGTAGAACTTCGCAAGCAGCCTGTCATAGTCGAATCTCATGTCGATCACCGCCCGCGCTTCTCCGGTCCGACGCTCGTAGGCGGCCACCATCCGACCGTCCAGGCTTTCGGCTCGAACACGCGCCGCCTCTCGTTCCCGAAACTGGAAGTTCTCGGCATGAGCCAGACTCTTGTTGTAGAAAACGGGGGCGGAGTCTGGATTGGCTAGGATGGTTTGATCGTACTCAATGACAGCGCCTTCCCAATCTCTCTGCGCGAAGTAGATGTTACCCAAATTCACCCTGGCGGCCAGGTCACCGGGTCTGGCCTGTAAAACCCTCCGGAGATGGGCGGCGGAAAGATCATCCTCGCCAAGGTTCTTGTACAGGGTTGCAATGACAAATTGGAGATCCATGTCCTCCGGGTATACTTGTTCCGCGCCCCGGAGCACCAAAACATCGGTCGGCTCGAATGTACCGCTAACCGAGGAGACCGCCGCCCGAAAAAGAGGATTGAGCTGCGTTCGAGACCAGTCGCCATGAAAATCGACGAGCGGCGCGAAGGCCAGGAAACCGACGAGTATCACGATAGTAAGAGAACGCTCCCGCAGCGACTGGTAGGCAAAGGTGACGACGAGCCAGTAAGCAGGAAGCCAACCGAATCCAAGGGTTAACATGAGAGGGAGACAGAGGACCGCCGCCGTAAGAGCGATAACCCCCACCGAACCCATGCTATCGGTGAATCGCTCCGCCAGTTCATGGCGGAGGAGGCCGCCGTGGCGCAATAGAATCAAAACTGCGTAGATGACGAGAAAAAGCCCTAGAGACGCAGAAAGCCACAGGCCAAAATTGGCAAAAGCAAATCCACTGCTTCGCAGGGAGCGGAAGGAAGCGTATAGTGCCTGGACCGTGTAGCCCAAAGAGGTCGCCACTCCCAGCCCTCCCGAACGACGAGTCACCTGAGCAAGTCCGTGATAAGCCGTAGGCAAGTCGGGATCGAGCTCGGTGGCAATCTGAAAGTTTTCCTCCGCAAGATCGAGATTGCCCTGGGCGAGCTCGCGGCTGCCCCGGAATGCAAAGGACATGGCAATGTCATGAAGGTTGAAGGTGTTGCGCTCCGCCCGGAGACGGCGGATCGCATCGAGCTGCCGGCCCATGAGCTCGAGGTCTCCCTGCCTTTCCGCCGCCGTATAGCGCCGCCAGAAGCTATCGAAGGAGTTGCTGAATGTGGGCTGGAATTCCATGCCCTGAAACGCTCCCTGTAGGTTTCCGGTAGGAAGCTCGCCCTGGACAGGGATCGCTCGTGCGGCCGGCGGCAGAACCAGGCCGGCAATGATGAGTAACAGTGGAACTTTCAGTCTAGTACTCACTCGGGTCTGCTGCTGATAAAGCACAAGCCCTAGAGTTTGATCACGTTGGTTTTGGTCATGAAACGCATGCGCAGATCGTAGAGCACTTCGTCGAGAGCTTTGGCTTCATCCTTGTCGAGGTTTCCTTTGGTCTTTTCCTGCAACATCGTCAAGAAGGCAATCATAACCTGAACTCCTTGCAGGTTCTCAATGCTCTCACCAGATACCGGATCCGGCATGTCACCTAGCTGCATCAATGCGTTGGACAGCAGCATGTTGACCAGGTCCATGAAACCGATTTCGGGAGGGTGGCCGGGGCTGGGTTGGGTCCCTGGTACCCCCTGCGCTCTGCCGCCCGGATCGGTACCCCTCGTTGGCGCTTGCTTTTCCCTTTTCGGCTCCGGTTGCTGTATGGGCTCCGGTTTCTCGGATGCCGGAGTCGGCTCCTCATTTTCGCGGAGCTCACCTTCCGGAGTAAACGCCCGGCGGTCGCTTACTTTGAATCCCTTTGCCTCGTCGTCCGTTTCGCCCATGACGCGCCCACTATCTCAAGAGGTCTCCATCCTTTTCCCGTAAGAGGGCATGACACCATGCAACTCGGGTTGGGTGATACTCGTTGGAGCAGCCCAGGAATGATCATTCATATTATCACACGGGGCACGAAAGGACAACCTAAACTGACGCTATCTTTAGGCGCACAAAGGGCTTTATGATAATAAGCTGGCCTTTGCACTTTGCCGACAGTGGGGGACCGGGCTTATGATGAAAACCGGAGAACGATTCGACAGAATCATCGAGCTCATGGCAAAGCTCCGCGCACCGGAGGGCTGTCCCTGGGACCGGGAGCAGACGCTCGACTCACTTCGTCCTTTCATCCTAGAGGAAGCCTATGAGCTCATCGATGCTATCGACAGCTGCCAATCCGAAGCGATAAAAGAAGAGCTCGGCGACTTGGTGTTGGAGGTGCTCTTCGTCTCACAAATCTGTGCCGAAAAGGGGCATTTCAAAATTTCCCAGGTTCTCGAACTTCTGGAAGAAAAGTTGGTCCGTCGCCACCCGCATGTGTTCGGACCTCGGCGGGCTCGAGATTCCAGCGAGGCGCTTGCCCGTTGGGAGGAGATCAAAGACACCGAGAAATCGAAAGGCGAATCGGTTTTGAGCAACGTGCCTCGGGCCCTGCCTGCATTGGTGAGGGCATTCAAGCTGTCGGCCAAGGCGGCCCGAACCGGCTTCGACTGGAAATCGGTGGATGATGTCGTCGACAAGCTGCGCGAAGAGCTGGCTGAGCTCGAGATGGCACGCATCACCTCCAACCCGGACGCCCTCGCCGAAGAGATTGGGGACCTGCTCTTCGTGGTTGCGAACCTGGCGCGGCATCTGGGAGTCGACCCGGAGCTCGCTCTCAACGGGACCAATCAGAAATTCGTGGACCGCTTCCGTCACGTGGAAGAGCGGTTGGCCGCCGACAAGCGATCTCCATCGGAATCCAACCTCGAAGAAATGGAGGCGCTTTGGCAGGAAGCAAAAAAGAAAGCATTGTAGGAGGTGCTATCGCGTCTGGTACGTTTCGATCTCGATCGTTCCGTTGCGGCCGAGCTTGATGGTCACCGCACCATCCCGGTCGGTACGCAACAAGGTGATTCCGCGCCTTCTCAATCGCCGCAGCACTCTCGCCGCGGGCAAGGGGAACAGTCCTGAGGATCGAGTGGAAATCACCGCCAGACGAGGAGAAACCGCCTCCAGAAACTGTGGACGGGTAGAAGAGTTGCTGCCGTGGTGCCCCACCTTGAGTATGTCGGCATGGGAAAGGCGGCCGGATCGCAACAGAGCCGTTTCCATCTCCTCACCCACGTCGCCGGTCAACAAGATGCTGGCCTGTCCATAAGTCAACTGAAGTACCAAAGAACACTCGTTGGAGCTTCGCGGCACCACACGTCCGAGCCTTCCCGCAGACAGAACATCGATCTGAACCTCTCCCAGAAGTAGCTCATCGCCAGTTGAGAGGCATCGCAGTCTCACGCCGCGAGCACGGGCGCGGGCATGCAGCTCCCGATTGCGCTGGCTCCGCCCCTCCGATCTCCCTTGCCAGATCTCTTCGACCCTAATGCTCCCGACCAATGCCGGCAGTCCGCCAATGTGATCTAGATCGGGATGGGTTACGATCACCGCATCGAGCTTTTTCACACCTCGTTCGAGCAAAGCAGGCACCAAGACGCGCTCTCCCATATCGAATGATGGGTTCGAGGATCCGCCTCCGTCAACCAGGAGTCTTTCTCCCCCGGGGAGCTCGAGAAGAAGTGCGTCACCATGCCCCACGTCCAAGACGGTGAAGGTGAGATGGAATCTCGAGGGGGGAGTCGTCGAGCCGGCCACCAGCCGGAGGATGAGCAGGCAGAGCCCTACCATCATCGACTTGCGCCACCATCCTCGCAAGACAACCGCCGCCGCCAACAGCAGGAGGTAGGCGCACAACCATTTCCAAGTCGGAGGGGTGACCCGTAGAGAACCACCGGGAATGGCTACCGCCAATTGAGAGCTCAGCGTCAGGCCTTTGACCATGATCAGGTTGACCCATGCCACACCGCTGCCGACCCAGGGGATAGGGGCAACGACGACCAAAACCGCCCCGCCAACTATGAGTCCCGCTGCAAGGGGCATCGCTACTAAATTGGCCCCGATGGCAGCCGGCGTCAGTCGCCCGAAATGCCAGGCCAGAATGGGCACGATCCCTATCTGGGCCGCCAGCGACACGGCAACCAGCGAGCTCATTCGGCCCAGCCGTGGCGCAAGCCATCGAGACAACGGAGCAGTGAAACCGAGTATGGAGGCCGTGGCCACAAAGGAAAGCTGAAAACCGGGGTCTTCCAAATCGAGAGGGCGAAAGGCCAGCAGCAACAAGGCAGAAAGAGCCAATCCGTTCACCGCCGGCACATCCAGGCTGAGCAGCTTGCTGCCAACAACGCCCATACTCATTAAAACCGCCCGGACCACCGAAGCTCGTCCACCGCACAAGCCGGCGTACAACGGAAGAACGATCAGCAGGACAAGCAGGGACGGTTTTTGGTCCAATCCCATTCGCCGGAGAGTCCCATGAAGGAACCAGGCAAAGATGCCGACGTGAGCCCCACTAATGGCTATCACGTGGAAGGTGCCAGCTTTCTGATAGAGCTCTCCGGCCCAAGCGGGTATCCTCGAGCGATCTCCGATAAGAAGCGCGATCGAAATACCCGGCGCCTCGTCATCGGCTTCGACAAGAGGCTCATAAGCCTCCTCGATTCGATGTCGAACAAAACCACGCACTCTCGAGCCGAGCGATCTCCACCACGGAGCTGATTCCACCCGTTCGACGAGCAAGGCGCTCTTCACCGAACCGGAAAGACTCAGACCGTTTCTTTCTTGATAGGCGGTAACATCGAACCCCCCTGGATTCAAAAAACCCCGTGGGCGGCGCAAAAAGGCCCAAATGCGGACACGATCTCCGGTCCGAAGCCCGGCCAGCCTCTCACGGAACTCCAAGGCACCGTGAACAGCTGCCCGCAGGCCGCCCCGACTCGACCAAGCCTTTTTGCCAATGACAAGACGTTCGACATCGAGGATCAAGACCACTTGGTCGGAACGGTGCTCCGGCTCGCTCCTGAGCCGGCCGTCGACCAAACAGGGGAACTGAAAGGTCGCTTGACCCAACGATTTGTAGAGCTCGAGCAGACCTTGATGCTTCGCCTTGTCTTGGGCCAGTCGATAAGTGGCGCTGCCCAAGAAAAAAAAGGCCACGAGGGCGAAAGCCGTACTGCTGAGGAACCCTCTCCGGCGGGCCAGCACCATTGTCGCCACAAAAAGCAACGTTGAGAGGGTAAAGCTGATTCCAGGTTCGAGGGATCTTCCGATGACCTCACCGGCTACGAAAAAAACGGTGAGGGCGAAAGCGGGAGCGCGAAGACGCCGAGATAGCGAACCCGCCGCGGCTGCCGCGGTCACGGAGGAATCCTCGCGGTTCCCGGGGAACGAGCTTCAGGGTATCGCTGCAGAGCGACCGTTAGGTTTTCGGTGCGCCTTTGGGAGTAATTTCTTTCCGAACCTTTTTGATGACCAGCCCTTTCACCAAAGCATCGAAATCCCCCTGGCACTGCTCTTGTGATACCTGGGGACAGGACAGGCTGAGGACGTATGCCAAGTCGCGGGAATAGTAGATGACCATGCGATTGAAAGTGTTCACTCCTTCGACGTCCTTCAAGTAGAGGAGCTCGTGGGCCGTGTAAGGATCGAGCGGCAAACTTGTCGAAGAAAGTGATTGGTACCCGGGCGCCGCCGCAATCGATCGGTCCACGTCCTGGACTACTTTTTGAAAATCCTTGTAATTGCGCATGCGCTGCCGGATGAGGCCCAGTGTCGCCATCGCTCCCGTTTGAGGTTGATCCAAACGAACCGCAACGTCGTAAGAAGTCGATATGTTTTGCATTTGCCAAGTCACGTTCGGAACCACCAAGCTCACATCGAGCTCGTCGTTGGTCCAGACCGGGGGAGGGAAACCCGCTCCCACCCTTGCCGGCGGTGGCACCTTCGCGGCAGGCGCTTCGGCAGGTTCCGGCGGAGGAGAAGACGGGTCGGCGGCCGGAGGCCGTTCCGCCGGTCGAGCCGATGAGGCCTGCGGCGGAGCCGGCACGGCAGCACCGAGATTGGCCCCATGAGTCGCTTCGAGGTCGACATAGCTGCGTGGGACGGATCGGAGTCCTCCCGGAGTGGAAAGCAAGACCAATCCGCCGTGGACTTCGTAACTTGAGACCTCTAGGCGGCTGCCGTCCACGAAGACGACGACTTCGGCGGACCAGGCGAAGGCAACAAACACCGCCGTCAGAGCCACGGTCAATACCAACCGTTGCATGGTAATCCCTCCTAGCCGGTATGCTGGGTATCTTGTATGTATCCATAGTACCGACCCTGGAGCCGCAAGGTCAATGACAAACCTCCACATCTCGGAGCAGCGGAGCAAATAACGGGGTGGGAAGAGCTCGGCCACACCGCCCCCGGTGGAGGGCGCCACCGACATCGTCAAGCGCTAGGATGAGTGCGGAAAGTGGCGACGGTCTCGAAGTGATGGGTGTTGGGAAACAGGTCCAGCAAGACCAGAGATTGAAGCTCGAGCCCGGCTCGTCCCAACTTTCCGGCGTCGCGCCCGAAGGCCGCGGGGTCACAGGAGATGTATCGAAGTTCCTGCGGAGGCTGCCTCGAGAGGCCGTCCACAACCGGTCGCTCGAGTCCCCCTCTCGGCGGATCCACAACCACCAGATCCACCGCCTCGAATCCTTGCCGAACCACATAATGACCAGCGCTTTCGCAAACAAAGCTCACGTTTGCGAGCCTGGCGCGGCGCGCATTCGCTCTCGCGTCCTTGACGGCTTGGGAGGATGACTCCACCCCCACCACTCGCTCTGCGAACCGTGCCAGCGGAAGCGTGAACAATCCCACGCCGCAGTAAAGGTCCACGACCGTGCCAAAAGCGCCCTCGGTATCCGAGACAACCTCCCCAACCAGCGGCTCGAGTAAAAAGCGGTTGGATTGAAAGAAGCTTTCCACCCCCGCTTGGAAAGCGAGCCCCGCCACTTGGCTCACAACACTCGATGAACCGAGTCGACGGCTCCGTCGCCTCGCAGAGCCTCGGGGCTCTTCGGTAACCACCAAACCGGCCAGCCCCGCCGAACCGAACAATTCTTCGATGTCGGCTCGGGAAAACGCTCCCCATCTGTTGACGAGAAAATGGAGCAAAGGCCTCCCTGATGGAGAGGAAGGTTCCAAGATCTCGGCAGATAACAAACCGGCTGCTCGATCCGGCCTCGACGCCAGCCACCGACGGAGTCCATCGAGCACCTCATTGGCAACCGGGGTAATCTGAAGACAACGGGTCACATCCACCAGCTGATGGCTTCTCCGTTGCCTGAAGCCTACGAGGGAGCCTTGCCGGGTACGCTTGACGTGGAAGCGAGACCTGGTGCGATAGCCGCTCTCCGGTCCGGTCCGAATCGGAATCTCTCCACTAAATTCGAGCCCGCCGCCGCGCCGAAGGCTCTCCAGTAGAATCGAGCGCTTGGTTTCCGCCTGAACCTTCGGTTGAAGGTGCATGATAGAGCAACCACCGCATTGACCGTAGAAAACGCACGGTGGCTCACGCCTATCATCAGATGCTTCGATTATCTTTGTGATCCGGCCGCGAAGATAGTCGCGTCGGTTTTCCACCAATTCGACAGCCAATCGCTCACCCGCCGCTGCCCCGCGAACAAAGACCACTCGGCCTTCATGCCGCCCCAAGCCGTCCCCACCGGCAACTATTTTCTCAATCGCAATTTCGAATTGTTTTTGAATAGCCATGATTTTGAGGAGACCAAAAGGCTAACAAGGGGATGTGGGGATAAAAAGAGAGATAAGGGGATGAGAGTTTGTCAATTATCTCACCATCCCCTCCCCATCCCCTGTTCCTTCCACGCCCGGCCTTGTCTACAAGTAAAACAAGCTCAACGGAGGGATGCCAAACTTACCACGCACACGCTTCAGGTAAGCACTTTGAGCTGCGCTACCATAAACATCGTCGGGCATTTTAGACCGAAACCGCTCCAAGGAGCGCTCAGCTTCATCCCGCAACTGCCGGCGCTCTGCTTCTCCCAAGGAAGATTCTGCGGCCTGGACCAGCGTCGTTTCCAATTCGCTCAGCTCACGTTCCAGTTCGGGGAATTCATCCGCTTGTAGGGGGCCGGAGGCCAGCACAGCCAGCCTCGCGGTGGTACGTTCTACCGCTTGCATCAGGCTGAGCTGCGAGGCTTTCAACTTCCGCCCCGTTTCCACCATCCGTCCCTCGAGGTCCTGGAGATGCAGACGAGCCGTCGAGACCTCTTCATCGGCATCCGCCGGGGACTCCACGCCGGCCAAGGCCTCGCAGAATCGTCGGTAGGCAGCTTCAACAGCTTGGCGACAGTAGGCAAGGCCCCGAACCGCGCGGGTGGATTTTCGTTTTTCGAAAGCCCGTCTCAGCCCGTCTTTTACTACTCGAAGGGGAATCTGCCTCTGATGCCAGTCGTGGATGAGCTGCCATTCGCGAGGAGTGATGAAAAGAGGACCGCCTCTGAGAGAGACAAAGTATCTTTCAATAGCAGCGTAGTAATTCTCTTCTTCCGCTGGAGATGGGCAGAGTGCAGGTTGCCTGTCTTCGGGAAGGGAGCTCATGAAGATCTGCAGACCGGCTCCCGAAGACTCACTTCGGGATCTTCGCCTTCAGCGCATCGATCTCCTTTTGAATGAGGGTTTGTGCTAGATCCGGAACCACTTCCCAGGCGATCTCTTTGATGGCTGTCTCCGAGAGTTTTTGAACAAGTCTCTCTGCTACTTTATCCGCGATCGCGTCGATGTCTGCGGAGCCAAGCGTCGTTGCAGGCTCGGGAGCCGAGACCTTCTCGTCAGCAAGCTTTAGCTCCTCGTCCACCGAGCCACCACCAAAAGCGGCCGTCTCCGCGGGGGTCGAGGGTACGCCGAAGTCCGCCTCGCCCAACACAGGTTCTTGTGGCAAAGGTTGAGGCTCCGGTACCGGTTCGGGCGCTGCCTCGACTACCGGCGTAGGCTCCGGTGGAGCGGCCGAAGGCTGGATCGTTTCATCCGCCAAAGGCGCAGGGGTCAACGGCAGCTCGGAAAGGGGCACTTCTTCCTGAACCGGTGGTGAAGGCTCGGGCAGCGCAAAAATGGCGTCCTCGAGCGGTGTGGGCTTAGGTGGCAACGGTGGTTTTGCAGCCGGCTGTGAAAGTGGAGGCGGCTCGGGCATCACAGGTTCCGGTTCGGCAGCCGGAGGAGGCTCAGGTGCCACAGGCTCCGGCTCAACAGGCCCAATTGGCGAAGGAGCTAACGGAGGGGCCTCTGGCGCAGACTCCGGTTCCACCGCCGGTTCCTGACCGCTCGCCGCAAAATCATCGAATCCGCTAAAATCTCCCAGAGGTGTCAATTCGGGCTCTTCGGAACCAGAACCGCCACCCTCTTCGGTCGACGGCAAAACCCAAGCCCCGTCATCTGCTTGCCCTGTGCCTTCCGGGCTGGGCGCAGCAAGCTCATCGAATTCCGTCACGCCTGGAGCGGACTCCAGCTGCTCGAGCTCGGGAGGAGAAGCCATGAAAATCGTGGCTGCATCGTCGGCACTTTCTTCGGCAGCCGGTGGAGGTGCTTCTGACTCCTCCTGCACTTGACTCGAAATATCCTCGCTCGGGACGGTGGGAGCTTCTTCCGCCCCTAAGAGCACGGTTTGGTCACCCGCCTCAATCGAAAGCTCTCGCTCGCCGGCTTCCACCGCAAACCCTTCATCGGTCACCGTAGCACCTTCCTCCATTGCCGGCACCGGCGGGGGGGCAATCGTAGGAGGCGGCTCGGTAGCCGGACCCGGTGTTTCATCCACAGAGATTGCGGGGGCAACGGCACTACCCTCCGCCGGAGCGCTCTCTGCGGACTCCAGCAGCTGTCTCACTTTGGAGATCAGAGTTTGTGGCTCAAAGGGTTTTGCCAAAAAACCATCGCATCCCGCTTTGCGGGCTCTTTCCTGGTCAAAGGGCTCGAAGGCTCCGGTAAGCAAAAGCACCGGGATCTGTTTCAGGTCATCCTGGGTTTTGATGAACTCGCAGACCTCATAGCCGTTCTTCTCCGGCATGATGATGTCGCAAAGAACAATGTCCGGTTTGATCGTGCGAATCTGGTCAATGGCTTTCTGCCCATTACCGACGGTGTGAAGCTGGAAGTCTTCGTCAGAGAACGTGAGCTCGATGACTTTCTGAATAGTGATACTGTCGTCGGCGAGCAGGATCGTCTGTCCCATCGCCCCTCCTTGCGATATACGGGTAAGCTGGACCTCACTTCGTGAACGGACAAATACAAGATTTTACAAAGACTATCACTTATAGCAACGGCTGTCAAGCTATCGAGATATCGTAATTCCTTTCCTACGTGTGGGATAGACAATCTAAAACTTCCGAAATCCCCGACGCCAGTCGGGGCACATCTTCCTCCTCCATTCCTAGTATCTCGCGCATTATCTCTTCGCCCGAAGGCCAAGGCTTTCAACCATCCCCGGAGGGGACACTAAGCTGCCTACGCAGCCAGTCAGTAATCTTATCCGTAGAGCTGCCCGGCGGAAAGACCTCAACGACGCCCAGCTGCTTCAGGTGGGCAACATCCTGGTCCGGAATGATCCCGCCGGCAAAGACGAGCACCTCTTCCATACCCCGGTGCTCGAGAAGCTCCATGATGCGTCCAATCAAATGATTGTGAGCGCCGGACAGAATAGACACTCCAATAGCCTCCACGTCTTCTTGTAGAGCGGCCTCCACGATCTGCTCCGGAGTCTGGCGAAGGCCGCTATAAACCACCTCCATGCCCGCGTCACGAAGAGCCCGGGCAACAACCAATGCGCCTCGCTCATGACCGTCGAGACCAGGCTTGGCAATCAGAATCCGAGGGGGTGTTTTGCGAGATTTGCTGGACATAGATTTACATCGCGCGGCGGTACTGCCCCCCGGCCTCATAAAGGGTGCGGGTGATCTGGCCGAGACTGACGACCCGAACCGTCTCAATGAGCTCGGAAAAAATATTACCGCCGGAAAGGGCCGTTTCCTTGAGTCGCGACAAAGCTTCCGCGGCTTCGTTGCTATGACGCTGGTGGAAGGCACGCAGGTTGTCAATTTGCCGTTGCTTCTCTTCGGGAGTGGCACGTGCCAGCTGAATGTCCTCGGGGATGAGATCTTCGGCAGCGTCCGGATCGAGAAACGTGTTCACTCCGACGATGGGTAGCTCGCCACTGTCTTTCTTGAGCTCATAGGCAAGCGACTCTTCCTGAATTCGGTTTCGTTGGTACTGAAGCTCGGTGGCTCCCAAAACCCCGCCCCGTTGATTGAGTTGCTCGAACTCCGCCAGCACCGCTTCCTCGACCAAATCGGTCAGCTCCTCGATGATGAACGATCCCTGCAACGGGTTTTCGTTTTCCGCCATTCCGAACTCGCGGTTGATGATCTGTTGAATGGCCATCGCCCGGCGCACCGATTCTGGGGTAGGGGTGGTTATGGCCTCATCGTAGGAGTTGGTGTGAAGCGAGTTGCAGTTGTCGTAAACAGCAGTCAAAGCCTGAAGGGTGGTGCGGATATCGTTGAACTGGATCTCCTGCGCATGAAGCGACCGGCCCGATGTTTGGATGTGGTACTTGAATTTCTGACTGCGTTCGGATGCCCCGTAACGTCGTTTGAGAACTCTTGCCCAGATGCGCCTCGCCACCCGCCCCATCACCGAGTATTCCGGTCCGAGCCCATTGCTGAAGAAGAAAGACAGATTGGGGGCAAACCGATCGATGTGCATTCCCCGTGAAAGATAGTACTCCACGTAGGTAAAGCCGTTGGCGAGCGTAAAAGCAAGCTGGGTAATGGGATTGGCCCCCGCCTCGGCGATGTGATAGCCGGAAATGGAGACCGAATAGAAATTGCGGACGGCCTGGTCGACGAAATACTGCTGGACGTCACCCATCATCCGTAACGCAAACTCAATGGAGAAAATGCACGTATTCTGTGCCTGATCTTCTTTGAGGATGTCCGCTTGAACGGTTCCCCGCACGACCCGGAGCGTGTCTTTCTGGAGCCGCTCCCGCTCCGCGCGATCCGGTTGGCGTTGATGTTTGCCAACGAACTTCACCACCTCTTGCTCGATGGCGGTGTTGAAAAACATGGCCAGCAGGGTCGGGGCCGGCCCGTTGATGGTCATCGAGACACTGGTCATCGGATGCGTTAGATCGAAGCCGGAAAAGAGCTTGCCCATGTCATCTAGGGTGGCGATGGAGACTCCACCCTCGCCGATCTTGCCGTAGATGTCGGGACGCTCGTCCGGATCCTCGCCGTAGAGAGTCACGCTGTCGAAAGCGGTTGACAATCGTTTCGCCTTGTCGTTTCGACTGAGAAAATGAAAACGCCGATTGGTTCGTTGCGGGCCTCCTTCTCCGGCGAACTGGCGCCGGGGCTCCTCTTCCCGCCGCTTGAACGGATACACCCCCGCGGTGTAGGGATAGGAACCGGGCAGGTTTTCTTTGAGCTGGAACTCCAGAATGGCCCCCCAGTCCGCGTATCGGGGCAAGATCACCTTGGGCAGACGGGTACCGGATAGAGTCCGGAAGCCGGTGGCAATCGAAATCTCCCGTCCACGAACCTCGAACGTGTAGCTTTCTCTGGAGTACTTCTTTTTGAGATCATCCCAACCCCGTATGAGATCCCAGCACTCGGGGTCGAGCTCGTGTCGAAGCTCCTCGAATCGTTTGCCGATCGCCTCTCGAGCCATCGGGTCTCGGCATTCACGAGCGGCGCCGTCGAGCTGATAGAGCCTACGGGCCACCGCCACCTGCTTGCCGACCCAGTCACGCTCCTCCCGACCCGTTTCGGCGATCTCCCCCAGATATCGCACCCGGCTCTCCGGAATAACCGGGTGACGGTTACCGCTGACAGTTCCCTCAGGAACCTTGATGGATGATTGAAATCGCTCGTCCGTTAGAGTCTCGATGCGCTTCAGTAGTGCGAGGTAAAGAGCATTCACCCCCTGGTCGTCAAACTGACTGGCAATGGTTCCAAAGATCGGGATCTTTTCATTCGGCACCGCGAAATCGATGTTTTGATTGCGCCGGACCTGTTTTCTCACATCACGCAAGGCGTCTTCGGCGCCTTTGCGATCGAACTTGTTGACCGCGACCAGGTCGGCAAAATCCAGCATATCGATCTTCTCGAGCTGCGAGGAGGCGCCGTACTCAGCGGTCATGAGGTAAAGGCTTAGATCCGAGACGTCCACCACCGCCGAGGCGCCTTGCCCGATGCCACTGGTCTCGACGAGGATGAGGCCGAAGCCGGAAGCTTTCAGGATTTGAATGACCCGTCGCGTCGCCTGGGACAGTTCGGTGGCGGAGTCTCGGGTGGCCAGGCTTCGCATATAAACCCGAGGGTGATGGATTGCATTCATCCGAATCCGATCGCCCAGCAAAGCACCGCCGGTTTTCCGTTTAGTCGGGTCAATGGAAAGGATGCCAACATGAAGGTCCTCGAAGTCGGCCAATAAACGGCGAACCAGCTCATCCGCCAAAGAGCTCTTACCGGATCCTCCGGTTCCGGTCATCCCGATGACGGGCACCTTTCGCTCTGAAGCGCGCTGCTCGAGCGCGCCCTGAGTGGCCGACCCCACACCATTCAGCTCCGCTTGAGTGATGAGACGGGCCAGCGGGCCGACGTTTCGAGCACTCAACCAAGAGAGATCGCCGTTCGAGGTGAGCGGCTGCAAGGCGAAGTCCGACTTTACGAGAATGTCATCGATGATGCCCCGGAGGCCCAAGCGACGCCCATCCTCAGGTGAGTAAATCTTTGTGACCCCGTATTCTTCCAGGGTACGGATCTCGGCCGCTACGATGACGCCGCCGCCGCCGCCGAAGATCTTGATGTAGGACGCTTCGCGCTTTGCTAACATCTCCACCATGTAGCGGAAGAACTCGATGTGTCCTCCCTGGTAGGAGCTGACAGCAATGCCCTGAGCATCTTCCTGGACGGCCGCGTCGACGATCTCCGCCACCGAGCGGTTGTGACCGAGATGAACCACCTCGACCCCACTCTGCTGGAGCAAGCGGCGAATGATGTTGATGGAAGCATCGTGACCGTCGAAAAGCGCAGTTGCGGTGATGAAACGGACGTGGTTCCGAAGCTTGTACCCGGTTGACTTTGACATTAGTTCAATTCGATGGTTCCGCCGGCGCAATCCTTCAACTCATTGTAACCGCATGAGTTCCAGCTGCCATGATAAATGTGGGCTGCGCTCCCTGTCAAACGAAGCGCCTCGGCTTGGGATACAAT
>SDBT01004703.1_pt1 | contig 23099 bp, 20 predicted proteins | sample 2277101 | NCBI WGS metagenome assembly SDBT01 (sample SAMN10404973, study PRJNA504765) | marine sediment metagenome | isolation source: marine sediment core GS10_PC15, 103 cmbsf | place: Arctic Ocean: Southern Knipovich Ridge | collected 2010 | reverse complement strand
GTTCACGGCCACTTGGGCGAAGAGCCTTGCTGCTTCTTGTCATCCTGGCTTTGACTCCAATGTGACTTCTTCAATGTCTTCCAGTCTTTATCAAAACGAGCTTGACGCATCTTCTCGACAAGGGCTGCCATTGGAGGAACTTTGATCCAGGTAGTATCGCTACGATGGTCAACATATTGACTGCTGGCATCATTCAAAACTTTTTCTATAACAGGAACATCAGTTGAAGCATCAGCACTAATCTGATCCTCAGTAACTGTTTGCTCGAAACCATCACGATGGGGTAGTTTCTTTTCCCAAATAGGTTCGTCTTCACCACCGGCAGGACCAACGTTGTCCTCACGGAAATATTTCTCTTGGGGTTTAATAGCTGTTTTTTTCAAATTGTACATTTTTTGTCTCCGTTTGCACAGATTTACCTGCCGGTCATCCTATTTATAAACTGCCACTGTTGAGGAGCAAACTGGTTTCTTCCGATATTCCAGCTTTGACCGAGACCTCCATCACTTCTACTTTGTGGCATATGGACCGTTCCTCCTTTGGCATAACCAGCATAATGTTGCTCGATAGCGACCCCACAGGCCCCAGCTAATGAGTCACAGCAATCATCGGAAGTCACTAGAGCCTCTTCGTCAGGTTGGATTTTGAAGCCCATTGGACCGTAGATTCGTTTCAAACATTTAAGTTCCATTGACAGTAACTCTGCATCAGTGCTTTTGTGAGGCAAAGCCAACTGATGATTCACAAGCAAGTGTTCAAGATGATTGTAGATCTGTATCTTGTACTGCTTGCGGAATGGAGTCATGCGGGTGGGGATTCCTTTGGATCGTAGCTTCTGGATACTTGCCATGGAATTCCAGCTATCGTAAGTTACCAAAGCAAACCTGAATCGTCTGGCTAGGTCGATAATGTATTCATCAACCTCATGAACACTAATAGATTTGTCTGGATGAGGATGCCAAACCTTTACATGGTCCACCACAAACAACTTGAATTTCTCTTTCTTGGGAGGACCAATCTCACTCTCTTTGATGCGGATTCTTTCCTCCACATGAATAATGGTCAATGCGTAATTATGAGATGTAGCTGCTGGGTCTAAGTGAGCATAGTAGATCAGGCCAGGCACTCCAGTAGGTCTTTGGGCGATGCCCATTCGCCGACCCATGTCAACAGCTTGTTCCACATACAAATCAGGTATGAATTTCTCACCAGCAGTACCACTGAAGTCCGCCCCAAACTCCATTTGGAATTCGTTTGGATTCATGAACTTAAACTCTGAGCGAAGTGATATCTCACTAAACTGGAGATTCACTTTCCAGGTAGGCAAGCGAAACGCTAGTCTGTTAGGGTTAGAAGGGGCTGTGTTGTACAACTTGAAAAGCATGCCCTCTTCGCCACGAGGCGACGAAATACTGATAATCTTACTGTCCAAAAGTGGAAGTTCTTCTCCCACATCGTTGAGATAAGTTTTGTACGGATGTTTGAAGTCTGCGGTAGCAGGCGTCAAAGCAGAATAGATACGGTCACCTGATGTTGCTCCACCAGTGTTTTTGAATGATGCCACTTCGTCCAGCAGCAAACAATAAATACGTTTACCCAAAAGACCTTCACTATTCGAGTGACCTGACATGATACAAATAGACCCAGGAGTTTGAGCAGAAGGTAATCCTTGCTTTACCAAATCTAAGTTGTTCTTTTTGTCTTCAGGAGTTAAAAACCAAAGTCTGTCGGCTTCAACTTTCCCAATTTTGCTCTTGAAATATTCTGACCGATGCATTCGGTCTTTGACTTCGTTGTAAAGAATACGAGCCTGGTCAGCAGACGTAGCAACCGTGATAATATAGATAGGGTTACCTGGAGCTAAACCATAGTAACCGAATGGACTTCCGCCTGGACACTCCAAAAGTTTCATGCATTCATACAAAGCAATCATGGATGTCATAAAGTCCTTGCCCGACCGTCGGCCAAGGACAAGAACAAGCTCACGGAATAAAGAATCTGAGTGGTATTTGTCTAGGACTTGTTGCAGCTTATTATCAAACAACAACTCAATCTCTTTTGGTGTTAGTTTGACATGTTCATTACCAGCTTGTCCTCGATAAAAAGTCTTCAGAATAATCTGCTGCATCGGGTACAGGGTGATTGGCCTGACACCCACTTTGCCTATAGCCTTCATGTTCAGGTATTTTCGAGAGTTGCAAAATTCAACAATATCAGGGATATACGGTTCGTCGGTATCTGCTGACGAAAGAGCAACTTCCTCTTTAATCTTGGATACAACATCACTTATGCTGATGCTTTGATTTTTTTCTGGCATTTTATCCTCCTTGGATCATAGTTCAGTATCTTCTCCTTGGTAGACACAGAATCCTTCAATTATGTGCAGGTAGATGCATCTCCGAGATTTCTTATATTGGCAGCTTCTATGGTTTCTCCGAAAATATTGGATAGGGCGGCATAGGTCGGAAGCACTCTTATCCCAAAAAACTCCACAAAAGCATTAACATCTGCATAGCCTTCTATTTGTCTAATGTGTCTGGACAGAGCCGTGAATGATGTCTCCATTGGAACGGTAGAAATCATACTTGTGAATACTTCTTCATATGATGTGCGAATGTTGAAATCAAAATCATCACGATTGGCTTGAGCATTTTCGAATCTATCAAAAGTCGTAATATCTATTTTTTGAATCGCTTCTATAGATCTGAACAGAGACTGTGCTGAATCTATACCTGCCCTGGCAATAAAAGCATAGTAATCAGAATAGAATGTGAAGTCACAAGGTTCTTGCATATTTACCTCTTGATAAGTAGCTTTCTCGTATCAACAGTCCAGTCAGCAATAGCAGCACCTAACGAATCAACAGACCGCCAACGAATGAAATAATCCTCTGTCCTCGTTAAGTATTCGGCCACGGGAGCTATGAAACGAACTCTTCTGCCACTGAAATTGGATGGAAAGCCCTCACTAATCAGTTGGACAAACTGATTTACTTCCTGTTCATATTTCCATCCATCTGTATCTGTCAAGCTGGAAACGCTGACCACGGGGGCGGCAAAAGCATTATCGACGCTAACTTGTAGTTCGAAGAATACATTCTCAAACACCTGTCTTGGGTGTATATAAAGAAAATCGTATTGCCAGCTTCCTTCTGTATGAATCAACTCGCTTGTGATAGGAGTGGTAGGAATACCCGCTGCGATTAGGTCACTTACGAACTGTGTTGTTTTTTCGCTGTGAGCAGCCAACCAGGCTGCAAAATCTACACCTGTTGTCACTAAGATATATCTAACCAAAGCTTGCATAGGAGGAGTGTGCAAATCCTGCTGAGATGCATCAGTTCTTAGATTTCGCCATTGATCGATAGGATACAACAAGTCAACTTCTTCTTGGACATCTGTTCTTAGAACAACAAAGTCTAGCAACTCGCCAGCTAAACGGGATTGACGTATTGCATATGCCAACCCCTCCTCGATGGCTTCTTTGGTTAAGCGAATGCCCTCATCATTTGATATCAATAAGTAACTCGGGTCTTCCTCGTTAGGAATATCAACGGGGAAATTGACCGTCATTAGAGGATCTCCAATCAAAACGATTCTCCAGTCCACGACAGGAGACGCATAAAGGAAAGCTTCCCCAATAGATGCCCCTTGATGTATAGCTGCGAAGAATGGTCTTGGTCGTAAATAAGCTGCTTCACCTGGAGTGTCCACAGCACCCGCACAGGCTGCATATCCAGGCGTGACATTGATGGCCAAGTTACACCACGGGTCACTGCCCTGAGAGCTTAGACTAGATGTGATTGATGCTGCTGCATCGTTATCAGCGTTGTACAGAAAGACCCGCCGCTCATTTTGATTAAGAAACAAATCGGGGGAGTAACGATCTGTGAACCATCCCCAGGAAAAAGAGTCATTTCTAAAAAACCCAACCAAGGGGTCACTGCCGTCAATAGGCTCAACTGTTAGTTCAAAATCAAGACCCAAATTTGACAAACCGTTACTAACGAAATCCAAAATGTCGTCACGAAATGCCTGCTGAGCTGTAGTTGCCTTTAAGCCATAAGGATCGACGTAAACTTTACCTGTGACAAACGTTTGATTATCAACATCAGCAGAACGATCAATTAACGCTATGGCAGTATCTTTGTCAGGACCGTTGATGACTGCTGTGATATACATCCCTCCCGCATCTGTTCCGTCAAAGAACTTAAACACTCGTCTATCAAAAAGGTAATTAGCAAACTGATCATCCTCTGTGAATCCCAAACGATGAAGCCGACTGGCTATTGCTTTGGTATCCGTGCCAATGTATGGGTCATACGGGTCTTCGTTTAGGTAAGCTACAGGGACGTTGAAACCCAGGATGATTACCCAGATCTCCCGTTCTCCACCTGATGACAGATTGCCGTCCAATGCGTTAATGGCTACTGAAAGGGGTGTTTCTATCGTAGCAACATATTCATCAAAACCGATTATGTATTCTGAAGAACAAGGGAGAGCAACGAGTTGGTTATTAGCCAGGCCACGAGCATCTCGATAGTGCTGGGCAACTTCCAAGGATTCAGCATCGCCTGAACGATAAGCAAAAACTACTCGGTCGGGCGTGACATTGTGTTGAATGGGAACATATTCAATAATCGCCATTTAGTTACCGCCACTGATCTTCTAGCTCATCTGCGGTAGGAGGAGGCGTGTCAGCAATATTACGGCCTTCGTCGTGCCTTCTACGTCGAGCATCTAAGTCACCTGGTTCATACACCTCTTCACCAAACATTGCGTTTAATTCTTCTAAGGAAACATCGTCATCATCAGGCTCTGCTACTGCGGCCCCTCCGCCGGCTTCGGGAGCGACAGGCCCTGGCTCACCAGGTTCTTCTCCTCCATCATCACCGAAAGGATCAAATCCTTCGGTTTGAATAACATGGTTCCTGACCATGGTTTTGTAAGGCTCATTGAACTCTCCCGCCTCGTCAAACATAAAGGGGAGATCGTGTACTGCATTTTTGAACCACTCTGAAAAGATCTCACGACCGGATTCGTTCTGCTGCCATCCTTCGTCTGCTGTTTCAAATTCGGCTCCTCCTAATTCAGGTCTCTCCCGCTTCATCACCTCAAAGAATTTATCCAAACTGGTTCTAATCATGATGTCCTGAGTTGAGTCTATAGGAGGTTGTTGACCTGGAGCACCACCTTCAAACGGGTCGAAATAATAGTTATCAACGACGTATTGCTTTACTTTTTCTTCCCACCCAGGAGCCATTTTGTCTCTAGCGTCCGCAAGCCACATATCGAAAATCTGTTTATCACTATGGGTCTCGGCAGCTTGCAGTTGACTGAAATAGGTATCCAGTGTTACTTGCCAAACAGGTTTATTAGATCCAGGATCTATTACTTCCCATTCATTTGCTTCTTTGAAAAACGCTCGTTTCATCCAATTGTCCATAATTCGTTTCCTCGATGCGTAACGTAGGTCTTCACCACCTAAATCGACTTCGTGCCAGTTTCGGCCATACGCTGATAACGGGACTGCCCCGTATTGTTTCGCAGTGCTGTCGTATACTCGTTCAAACAGTATTTTCTTTTCCTGGCCACCGAAGGTTGCCCAGATTTTCATAAGCTCATCTGCTGTAATAATTCGGGCTTTCAGGAAGCCTCTCCTTTTTGCCTCTCGTATGGCCACGTTAAAAAATACAGGAACCCAGTCTTTGAATCTATTCTCTAACTTAGATTTCCAATCGTGCCACTTTTCCGGGTCTTTACCTTTGTACAAAGCTGTATCGGACTGTGGTTGAGCACGAATGTTTTTCCTGGCTTCGTCGATTTTATTTTGTAATCCAATCAACTTTTTGAATCGTCGGCCACCTCTTTGCATGGAAAAAGAAGTTCCTTCGGGGGCACGTTCAAAATTCTGTTGAAGCCTCTGAAGCAATTCCTGATTTCGTATAAACTGGCTACTCTGAGGATCAAGAGACTGTTGTTCTTGTGACACTGCGTCTATTTTTTGCTGGATTTTGTCTCTCGGACTGGGAGCCTGGTAATCGGGGGCTAATTTGGTATTGTCATATTGTTGTTGAAGACGAACAATCTCTTTTTTCCAGAACTCTTTAGATTTTTTGGGATCACGCATATAGGGAGTGCGTTGCATAATGTCGCTCTGGACTTCGGTGATATACATGACCTTCTCTTTGTAATCAGCATAACCACCTATCCAGCCCAACGGCGGCATCTCGTCTACTTGCTCGACAGTGTGGAATGGAAGCCCTGTCATTAGTTCGTTTGGTATTTTGTCGCTTTCTTCTCCTGGCTGCCCAACCTCAGACGAGCCGGGTGAAACAGATATCTGGAAAGGTTCCAAATAATCGGGCATAGTTGTTCTTCCTGCCCCTGGATAAGTCCCTCTCTGAAGTCCATATTGGTGAGGGAAAGGTCTTTGTGAGATACCTCGTTCCTTCATTTGCTCTAATTGTTCAGGAGTTAATGTCTCTGTCCCCGGTTGAAGCATGTTGTGGTATTTAGCTTGCTCGACAGCTTTTTGTTTTTGTTGTTCTAAATAAAGTTGTCGTGCCGCTTCTTGTCGTGCCTCGTCAATCTGTCTTTCCTCTTCTGCTCGCTCCCTTGCTTGTTGACGCTGTTCAATCAACTGCCGGACGGCATCATTTGTCCTGATAATTTCAGGAATTCGATTTACGTCACCATTTAGAGCATCTTCTATTCCTCTCAAAACAGTTTGGGGATCAAGTTCGATCCTATTCAATTCATTGGAAAATATGTTTCTGACGGTTTCGTTTGTTTGAATAGTGTCTTTGATTCCTTGGACATACATTGATGATGAGTTCACGGCTGTACCAACTGCCGGGGACACCCCTCCGATTTCATGCATAGCCGTAAGAATTGACGTTATTTGTGACAAGCTAATCTCTTTACGAGGATCACTTTCTCCCTCGACTCCACCTCTGTGGTATTCATCAGCGAATACGTCATAAGGGTTAAACCCCAGGCGGTGGTCCATCTCTTTGGCATGTTGTTTCGCATATTCGTAATCATTTTCAGATAGACGCTCTTCAGCTTCGGTAGTAAGATATTGTTTATTCTGTTCTATGTACCATTCCTCCAGATTGCTGTCATTCTTAAAAAGCTCAGTTGCTTCATCCCGTAATTTGTCATCATCAATCCATTCAATATGATCTGGTAAATTGTTCCTGTTTTGTAGATACGAGTTGTTGTTGTCCATAATCTCAAACATGATTTCCGAAGTGAACTCTGACATTTTCTTATAGAATTCTTCTATAGGCTGCCAGTTATCTGGATCTTCGGCAGCCAGTCGATAAGCAGAATCAATGTCTGCCATTGAAGTATCTAAGGGCGTTCCCGCATGAGCAAAGGCTGTCTCATATTCCTGCATTTTGTGCCATACTTCTTTAAGAGCTTCGGGCTTGGGTAAATCCCGATTACCGAATACAGTCTCATAGTAGGTTTTCAGAAGTTCAATTATGCCGCCTTCGACACCCCCCATGTGATGAAGAAAGCTTTCCCAATCATCGTCGGTATATCTTGCACTGTTGAAATTAAAGTCCTCTAAATAGGCATGAGCGTATTCGCCAATCTGATCATCTATTTGATTTTTGTCGTGTTCTCCTTCTGGTCGAGGATAGTAAAAGACGGTTTCGTCAAAGATATCTTTCCCTTCTGCGTCTTGTAATGGCCGACCATTTGCATCCCGCACGTAAACCCGTTCTCGATCCATTTCAATGTTATTGTCGAACTCTTCATGAATGATTTAAAAGACGGAGTGAAAGTGGTCCAAAGCTGTCTGAATATTATCCTTGGACCTGGCAGCATCCCGCATTTGACGCACTTCTACGGTAGGCTGATCGAACATATAGCCTTGATCAGGGTTCTCTGGATTAGTAGCAAGTAGCTCTTCCAAGCCCCTGATCGATAAGGGAACGATATATTGTGAGAATTTGTAGGTCCAGTTCATGGATAGCCTCAAGCTACCCTATTTTGCACAAAACAAGCCCCCAATCCTTGAAGGAAAGGGGGCTATTTCAGGAAGGATGAATGATTATCCGCAACGAGAATGGAAGCAATCAGGACACTTGAGACAGCCCGATTCTGGCTGCATCTCGGTCTTTTTACCCTTCTCCGCACATTTCTCGCAATACTTGTCTTCGCAAACAGCTATGATTTCTTCCATCGTGAGATAGTTCTTTTTAAGAATGCGACTAACCGCCTTAGAAAAGCTGGTCAGCTTGTCACTACTCTTATCTATTTGCTGCACGATAAACTTCAGAGGAATGCCATGTCTCAATTCCAGGCTGAAACGTCGAGTCTCCAAACCCAAACGAGGGTCAATCTCTTCTTCGGTTTTGTTCAGGTTATCTATAATGACTTCACCTGACTCATTCAAGAGGGAGTAATGACGCTTTCTGCGTTTCATTACCTGGCCCTTAGAAGGAAGGTTCTCGTAACCGCCATTCACAGCAAAGATTTCGTAAGGACGGCTGTTTTCCATGCCCACGATGATGTGCCATTGCATACCTTCTGCTGAAGTCTTATGAATGTCACATTGAATTGTCTTTGGTCGCTGGCGATGAATGTCCACGACTGTGTTGGCTTTATCTTCAGAACTAAGAACTTGGGTTGTCTTGCATTCATCACGATAGATGGTGACGCCTTTACAACCGCTCTTCCATGCTTGGAAGTAGACAGCGGCAACATCTTCTTTGCTCGAACTGTTGGGCATGTTAATCGTTTTAGAAATACCCGAATCAACGTGCTTTTGAAATGCAGCTTGCATTGCAACGTGCTGCTGCCAACTTACTTCTCTCGCACCTTTTCCTTTTTTGTCCACAGCACATCGGAAATATTCTTCATCCGCCAGTGGATGAGGCATTTTGTAACTGCCAGTGTTGTCAGTCCTGTACGTGATAGGAGCATAGTTGGGCTCTGAGGAAGCACTGCAACTCGCTATGATGGCAATCGAGCCAGTCGGAGCAATTGATAACGTCGTAGCATTGCGACGGTAATCCAACTCTCTGTACTGACAGGCTTTAGGAGTTCCTCTCTCCTTAGCCAATTCGACTGACATCTCGTGTGTTACGTCTTTGAAGAATTTGGACATCTTCTCAGCATAAACCAGGGATGGCCCTTCTCCGTAAGCCATTTTTCTTTTGAGCAGTAGGTCAGCCCAACCCATAATTCCAAGACCGACAGGACGATTGTCTTGAGCCCACCGTCGAAAATCTTCTGTGGGAAACTGGTTTTTGTCAATGACATTATCGAGAAACTGGAATGAAGTTCGTATAGTATCTCGTAATTCATCCCAGTCTACATCATCAAACTTAGAACGATATAGTTTGGAGACATCGATAGAGCCTAAGTTACAGGAGCCCCACGGCGGTAGCATTTGCTCTCCGCAGGGGTTTGTAGCAGTAAGCTCTTGACCACTGTATTTGTAAGGTCCACTGTTTATAGCAGTGTAGAAAAGCATTCCCGGGTCACCGTTGTTCCAGGAGTTGTCTACAATTAGGTTGAATATCTCACGGGCTTTGACGCTATCGACAACTTTGCCACCAAACTTCAAATCAAAAAGACTGTCGGTTTCGACAGCCTGCATGAACTCATCAGTTATTAGAACTGAAATATTGAAGTTGGACAGGAACTTATCTAACAGAATGTCAGCGTGCTCATGAGTCCGACCATTGAGCTTGTCAAAGTGGTTGAAGAAGTCTTCCTTGAGTAGATACTTCAAGGCGAACTCTCGTTGTTTGCAGACGATGAATGTACGAACATCAGGGTGATCAATTCTAAGCACACCCATGTTGGCCATACCTCGAAAACCCGCTTGGGTAATTGAGTTCATAGACTCAGCTACAACAATCATATGACGAATAGGCCCGCACGCTTTGTAATGAGTAGAACCAAAAACCCTATCACCTGATGGACGGATCTGGGAGAAATCTACTCCGCATCCACCGCCGCGTCGTGCGATATGCCCAAAATGGGCTATGTTGTCACACATACCAACCCAGCTATCCTCTGGGCTTTTGGTTACGAAACAAGCAAGCAGACCGCCTACGGGACTGCCTGCATTTACCAGACAAGGGGAATTTGGAAGGAACTGAGTAGAGTATATTAGTTTGAAAATCTTCTTCTGAAACTCTGGAGATTCGTGTTCACATACTGCATTAGTAACTCGTTTAACTAATCCATCCCAATCTTCAATATTATTGCCGTCTTCATCTTTACGGTAGTATCTCGTGGCAGCGACATTCTGGGCCACAGGGCCAAGGGGGCACTCTTTTCCCATGCTTATTCTCTCCTCAGTTTTATTTCTTTGTATCAGTGAAGGAAACATTCGCACATTCAGTATCAGTTCCTTTACTGAAAATCATGGGATGAACAGGGATGGATTACGATGATGGGTCAAAGAGCCCTTCTTGTTTAGCACTGTATCGCTCTTCAATTTCGATGCGTTTTTCTTGACGTTTCCTTGCCTTCCGGGCTCGACGCTTTTCTTTCTCAGCCGCTTTTCTCGATTTTGGTTTCTTTGCACCAATGTCGGGAGTGGAAGCCGTCTTGATTAGCTGCTTGAGTTGTCTCTTGGCTTGTATTTTGGATTGACGCTGTTGCTTACGCTCCTGCATTTTTTCTTCAAGAGATGGAACAGCAGGTAAATCGGTTATAAGCACGCCTTCCAGGTGGTCATATTCATGCTGAACAACGAAAGCTTCTAGCCAGTTCAAAAGAAGTGGACCTTTCACATCCTGTACTGTAAATCCACTTCCATCATCATGCAATTCCAAAATGCGATCAGCATCAATTACGACTTGGGCACACCTTTCAATTGTCCGCATAACCTTCGGTAACGAGAGACAGCCTTCTGTAGATGGCATGACATTCTCGGACTTCTCAACGAACTTCGGGTTAATGAAAGCGAATTTACGTTTCAAAGCGGGAAGCCATGCAACGAAGACTCGTTGAAATGTGTTTATCTGAGGAGCCGCTAAACCTAGTTGCTTGGCAGGCAGGGAGTCGTACAGATCCCGAATGAGGACCATCGTTTCTACTGATGTCGGGTCAACAGATTCAGATTTATTGTGCAGAGTATCTACATCTGTAATGATTGTTTGCTTGGCCATAGTAGTCCTTTCAGACCACTATTATACACCGACTAAGCTTTGCGAAAGCAGTTTATCGGGTTGATAGACCAAAGAATTGTCTGGACCCGAGTTGGCTTTGCTTCCATCGTAATGATTTCTTTTTTGCTTGCACGAATCTTACGAACAGTGTTAAAAGTGATTACAAGCAACTCAGAAATCGTAGCTGCCGCACCAATCAGCAACGTTTTGTTTGACATGAGATATTCTAATAGTTCTGTAAACATAACCCCTCCAGAAAAGAAGCCAGCCCCGCAAGTAACGGGGCTGGCTGTCCTGTTAGTCCTCTAGTTCTACGTTCCAGTAAAGCTCGTCATCCTTAAGCTTAAGGAATTGTGACCAGCATTTCGGGAAATTCTGGAAACGTCGAATAGCGTAAATCGGGCTCCAGCTTGGAGCCTTCGGTCGGGTGTAGTATTTCGGTCGGTCAACGCCATCTTTCGTGATCGTCTGCATTAACCGCATACCCGCTCGCTCAGGAGTCCTGTTGTCCTTTTTCTTGTTACAGTGTACACAAGCAAGGACGCAGTTCTCAAAACAAGTTACGCTTCTTTCGTGATGTTGTCGGTTCCAGACCGCTTTGGGGACAACGTGGTCCACCGTAATCTCGTCATGCGGCGGTCGCTTGCCACAATACTGACAACGAAAACGGTCACGCTTCCACAGGTTGCGACGGGAAAAAACAACGGTACGTCTCGGAACCTTATTGTAGTGGTTAACCACAACTTGTGGTACGAGAATCCGCTGTCTTGCCGAGACGATGAAACGGTCATCCGGTAGGATTTCCTGTTTCATCCAGTCGTCAATGTCGTGCATTGTGAATGAGCGTGGATGGATCACTTTGGCTTTAGAGCCGATTACATCCGTAATCGCTTCACGAGCCGTTGTCGCATCAATCGCCATCCAACTCTTGTTCAAAACAAGAACCGGGTCATCCAAAGCTGATTTTTTTAACGTCGCTACCATAACATCACCTCACTCGTAAATCTCCATTTTCCTTTTCTTGCCAAATCGCTGCTTATCTCGTAGACGCTTCTGCCACGCCTCTCGTTTCTTTACGTCCTCGGGAGTAGGAGAGAAATGCGAAAAATTCATTCTCACCCACGCATCGGAAGGAGCTTCGTCTACATTATAGTAATGGAGTGCCTCTGTCAACCTCATTTTTCAGTAATTCTTTGAAATTTTCGCTCAATATTCATCTTCACCAAGTCCCATAATCCGCTCATTTCCTCTTCGGGCATCGAGTTCACGTCAAAAACGTTAATGAGAACCTTAGCTCCTCCAATGCCGTGTTTGGCTCCGCCGTTACCTTGTCCAAATAGTTCATCAAGGATGTTTTGAGCGTCCAGGGTTGAACTCGAAGTCCGCACGCTGCCTCGTACAGCACCGTCTACAATAGCATACACCACTACCGTCTGAATTCCCTGCAACCTCATGAACTTATCAGCCAAATAAGGAATACAATCGCTTTTCGAGTCGTCTAAGAAGCCCAAACCAGTAATCAAATTCGGCGGCTGAGATTTTTTGTTTTCCCAGGCTTGGCGTTCTGCGTCAAACACATAAGGTGGTAGTTCGTAATTAACAATTTTGTGATACTTCTCGTCACTGAAATTACGACTTAGAACCTTATATGCCTGGAAGTCATCGTCCGTTGTTGTTTCAGTTAGAAAGTCCAGTGTGTCTGTTTTGATACCCACAGCTAATGCAGTCGCAATTTCTTTCATGTCATCTGCATCAGGGTCGAAGCAAGGAATTTGTTTGTCATCATACTCATGCGACAACGACAACATCAGATCGGCTATCAACGTAGAGCAAGCACCAACTTCATCATGTATGGCAAGGACTCCCTTGCTCGCAGTCGCCTTATGGTGATCAATTACAATCGCAGGCTCAAAAGGAATACTCATGTTCTTCTGACCACCCATGCAGTCTACAAAAATGAAAACTGGTTTCTCACTGGCGTTGATAAAAGTGTTCTCTATTGGTTTTGTCCAAGGGTTGATCGGAATTTTAAGAACAGTTTTCATAGCTCGATTTTGGGGATGACTAATCTCTCCACAATAATACATTTTGATCGATTCAACGCCTAAGAATGAAAGAATACGGTGCATCCCATAAGCCGACGCCAGAGAGTCAGGATCGGGATTGTCGTGAGAGCAGATAACAAAATCCTTTTGTTGATTTTCTGCAATGAGCTTGCAGAACGCATCCTTCTTGGCTTTGACTCTTTTGTTTCCGATAGGGGAAATAACGTTAGATTGTTCTTTGGAGTCAGACATAGTATCTTTCTTAGATGTTACGGATGGCTTTGCGAGCAAAAGCGACGTTGCTCAAAAGATACTCTGCGACTACTTCTGTGGTGATGAGTTCGATCATCATTAAGTCATCATCACCCAGGCCCTCACCTCGGACTGCTTCGGCTTTATCGTTGATAAACACAGATAATCTGGGCTCTGTCATAATAGTGTTAACCACCTGTAACCAAGTCTCACCTTTATCGAATGCTTTGATGATCGTTTCGTCATTGCTCTCACCAAAAAGGTTTGCTACACATTCCACATAACCTGTCTGACAACCTTCTTGATGTTCCATATCCAAACCAATCAGTTTTTTGGTTTCCCAAAGAACCATATTAGTAAAGAAATCCACGACAAAATCATCAGAGAGATTTGGTTCAAGTATGTATACAGCCATGTCGAATTTCCTCTTCGGAATTATACAACAAAAGTGATCTCGTGAGCCTCTGTTAAATCAGGCACTTCCCATTTGCTCAATAACTTGCGGATAACAGACTCAGGGACTGGTTTTTCTCGGGCCTGATTCTGCTTCCACAGGCGGTCATGGTTTGCTTCGACGTAAACTATATGAACTCGGGCTCCATATTTTCGGAACAACAAAATACATTTATTGCGGACCAATTTACTTATATTGGTAGCATTCCAAACGAAATCCCGTCTCATCGCTAACAGCCGTTTTGCCTCGGATTTGGCTTCTCTGATCATTGCTGCTTGATCCTTAGATGGGTGGATTGACAGTTTTTTCCTGATTGAGTCAAGAGATATTTCTGGCAGGTCCGCACATGAAGAACTAACATAACGATCTTTCCCCGAACCAGGTAAACCCGACATAACTGTGACTCTTGGCTTGAGCGGCGGGCGAGCTTGGCTTCTTAAGTCCTGCCCTGAGTTAAAGTGAGCAACCCGAGCATGGTCAGATGCAAACGGGTAAGGGACTCCCCAGCACCCAATCTCTTTGCAATATTCCCCAAACAACTCTATATGTTCGAGGTTGTCGCTGTTTCCCGAAGTTGTTTCCCGTCCGAGCGTATCTGCTTCTGCCAAGATGGATAGCAAATCGGTTCGAGTAGACAAACTGATTTGAGCAACATAACTGTCCATCGTCGGAGAACTAAGAAAATGGAAAGGCCGCATATGAAACCTAACAAGATTGCATATCGCTTCCCGAGTCTCGAAAGGAACTCCCATTTCCCAGAGAATGCCACGAGCCTTCACCGCTCCCTTTGGAGCATGGTTCCTGCTGGTGATACGCCCATCATCTTCTACAGCAAAAGTATCAGGTTTGGCACAGTCGTGTAATACTGCTGCCGAGTGGAGTATGTCCTGTAGGCTGAGAGGCAATGCCTGATAGGCACTCAGTCCCCGCAGGGCTGAGCATACCAATTCGGTATGCGTCCAAACATCGCCTTCTGCATGGTGCTTGGGACTTTGTTCGCATTGACGCATCGCATCAACCCAAGATGTATTCAGTTTATTAAGTTCAAAGATCATCGGCCCATATATCCACTTCTGGAGCAAGTTGGTTCTCGATAAGCGGACGCTCCATCCAATGAGAGCCCGAATCGATAAGCTGCTGCACAAATTCTCGACGCACAAATTTCAAGCGATTAACAACGCAACCATTCTCTTCGATTTTGATATACAAACCTTCGGACAGTCTGGTCCAGTCTGTCTCTTCCTTTACTTGCTCGATGTCAGAGTTGACCTTTTTCGCTTCCCGCTCTAAAATCGATCTCCAGTTCTCGCTTTTGTAAAGTGAATTCCCGATAAGAGAAAGCATGCGACAACCACTCGTAGCAACCCCTGACCACAGGACAGGGACCGAAACGATGGGTAAATCTTTCAGCACTGCCTGACGGCTCGGCGTATCCAAGAAGGTGTCAGTCTCTTTGTCGAAGATGTCGAATTCCATAAATAGATGCGGAAGCCGGTCATAGAACTCGGTGTGCTTGGCTTGCATCCATTCGCCATACATGATGTATTGAGTCCCGAGCACTTTCCAAAACGCTTCTGAGTGGCGGGGAGCCCATGCCTTCAATATCGTGAAATGACGCTCTCTAGGACCACCACGCAATTCATGGCCACGGCTTTGCAGAAGCATTTTGTTTTCACGATGAAAGCTTATAGCGCAGTTCGCCCCATCAAGTTTCTCTTCCACGACGATGTGACGACCTTCCACGTCTCCCCATGGAACCTGTGTCAGGTCTTCATCACCATCTTGAAGGCGAGAACCTTCAATATGAGCCGTCCTGGGATATTTATAAAAATCTCTCATCATCATATGATAACATATTCTGGTCTAATTGTCAAACGAACAATCAGGAGTTGTGTGTCCTGGCTGTTTGTAAATATCGCCCGCCGCAATGACAGATGGCTCCTTCGTCCTTTAAGTATGTGAATTAGATCATCAGAAGGCAAGGATTTTCACCCCAATGAGCGGAAATAAGATAGCAGGACGACATTCATATAATGGTGTAGTTATTCTCGGACCATAAGGTACAGCATGAACTGGTTATACCGCTCAATAAAAATAGCTCAACAAAGCACATCCCTGAGTATGCAGGGCGTTATGAGCATGCCCGCATCTCCTACGGCAGCCAGCATTTTGAAAATGTTCAGCAACCTGTATTCCCAGATTCCTCAGACACTTAAAATGGAACCTGTGATCACAGATGTGGATATGTCCGATTTGGGCACTGAAGTATTTGCTGCCGTTCGAGACAATGAACAGATTCAATTTGCAGACTGGGATGAGACTTGGCAGTTTCTACAGGCAGGTGAGGGTGCCGACAGTGGTAATCGTGATACAGGCACGGCTGTAAAAGAGAGCTTCGACATGGACGGCCTAACATTCTTCACCGATCCTAACGGCGGCTCAGGTGGGCCTCGTGTGAATGGTCTGGCTCCAAACATGGTCGCAAATCGTTGGGAGGAATCTGAATTAGGATCATTCTCTGATGCTGTCTCAAGCAAATTAGCCCCATTACAAGAACACATAGAAACTGCAAGAACAATGATTAAAGCTGATGCCGCCAATATGTTTCGGCTGGGTGTTTGGCCTCGACCAGATTTAAGACAGTTCTATGACTACTACAAAGAAGTCAACGACCAGTTGAAACTCGCTTCTCGTGGCGAAGCTAATCCTACCTGGATGTATGCAATGGACGGGTTGATGGATGCAATGAAGAAGTTTTCTCTGAAGTTCCTTGAATTGACTTCCAAAAACGAAACAGGTGGTACAAATGTTCCACCTGAACTTCCCTGGCTTAACACAGACAAATTCAAAAATGAAATAAAGAAAACCAACATTAACCCGGCCACTGATTGGTTTGTGCATAAGTCTCCACTTTGGTCCAGAGATCACGGGGCCGCAATAATCGGCCAAGCCCGAGAAACTCATAGAGAAAATCAAATCAAAGAATACAACTCCCAAAAAACTGAGTTCGATCATGCCATTGGGGTGACCAATGATGACAACAGCATGAGCTGGTTGGATATTTTGAACCAACCATTTAGCGCCGAACCTAATGATCCTCGTATTTCTTTGAACGCCAAAACTTTGTCCAATATAGCAGATCGTTTAGCGGCCATGGACAGAGCATCGGGGACTAAAGAGACTTCACAACTTATAACAATCTACGTGGCTACTATACAAATGGCAGCCATGAACGATCAGGAATTTGCTGGAAGCTTGGGCAACGAACTGGAATATGCTCCCAATAGAGGAAGGACACAAGAAGGTCTTACGCAATTCCAGGCATTGGGACTAGAACCTCCTGAGATGCTTACAGAGCTAGGAGATAATGCGAGCAACGTTCTTAATCAACACTTTATAGATACGGAAGAATTCTTTGCGGATCTGAAAAGGTCTATTAAACAAAGGATATACCAATACACTCCAGAAGACATGGAGCGGATGAAAGAGTTAGGGATTGCTCAAAGAATACCACCACTTCAGTACACTGTCCAAGAACGTGGATACCCTGGCGGTGGATTCACAAGCGGAGAACAATTACGACGGGAAAACAAACCTACTTTTCTCATTTCTTTGTCTCCTACCCAAGAATTATTGGATCAGAAAAACATTCCTCATGAACTTCTAAACAAATTTCATGTGCAGCATATGCGTGATACCAGCGGCTCATTTGGCAGTGGAATCAACAACGTGCCCACAATGGGTTGGGTCGGTGGTTTTATCGATCCCGACGAAAAGTCCATGTATGTCTATGAAGTTCAAAGCGATTTAATGCAAAACACTAGCCAGATGCGAGATCCTCGTAAATTGGAAGAAGAGAGAAAGGTAAGAAGACAAGAACTAGAAGTAGAAAAGACTAACTTAACAGAACAAATCGAACAGACTCGACGGCAACCGGCACCCAAACGTAAAGATCCTCGGGCTGGTCTAAAGGCCAAAATAAAACGAATCCAAAATGACATTGATCAAGTTAAAGTAACTCTCGATCAACTTGTTGCACAAAACACAGAGATGGAAAACCAACCGGGCTTTGACCCGAATACATCTGGACAACACCATCATAATGCACAACTTATCGAAACCAAATTGGATAATTTACAAAAGTTCAAAGCACAGAAGTTAAAAATGGAACAGAATTTGGCCAGAATTCCTGCTCCACCAGAAGTGCAGCCTTCAGCCCCTGTGCAACCGGAAGTCCCACAGCAAGGCCAGCCAACGGCCCAGCCTGAAGCTCAGCCACAAACCTTAGATCCACAGCTACAACAAAAGATTCAGAGACTAGAATCTCGGATACAACAGATAGATGTTGAAATTACCCAAACAAAAGGACGTATAGGAAACTACGAATTCCCTGAGTGGCATGACTACCGAAACGTCATCGAAAATACATTCAAAGACTGGATCAAGATATTCTTTAACACTGCCGTCCGAGAGGCCAAGAGGAACAACATGGCGTTTCTCTACATAATCACTTCGGATGGTTTGATGAACTTATGGAGTTTTGGAGGCCAGGAAAAGAAAATGCTATTCGACAGAGTTTATGACGGGACTGCTCAATTCCACGGAGCAGAAAAAGTCTCCAAAAAGGGCAGAGAATTCTGGCGAGTTAACATCAACGATCCAGAACTAAAAGTAGCATCAAACTGGTTTGATAAATCCTTAAACAAATTCGGACAACTGTTCCCTGAAATCGAACCTGAATATATACTCCTGTCGGGTGAGACTACGCCCATTCCTGCCTACATACTTCCCATTCCCACACATGTAACAGCGAGTATGTCCACAGTCTAAAGCGTTGGTCTTCTTACAACGCCCGATGATAGCAGCATCGCTATAGGTCTTTCTGATAGCAATGTTCTCAGGATCGTTGTGAGCGTAAAAGGTGGGATGATGGTTAATCAACCCCCACTGGTCAGCCAGACGAGTTTGACGACGCACATGACAGGCTGTGCGGTAACGACGTTTTCCACGGTCCATTCTTAACTCCTTCTGGCCCTCTCCACGAGGGCCGTATTGGGTAGAATGTTCCGCGACTTCTAATTCTCAATTTGCTCTCCAAGTTGGTATTGGTTCATACACCGTTCCTTAAAACTTACTGAAATCTACTAGACAAAAATTGCCGCAAATTTCATGTTTAATTGACATTTCATCGACGCCCACCTGACTCTCGTCATGAACCTTAGCATCTCCCTGCCCGTTAATTCCTGTAGAACTTACAGTATATACACTTAAATTGATTGCTGCATTCAAATCTCTATCCAGAGACTCGCCACAATTATAGCATTCATAAACTCTTTTGTCCAGTCCTAATTCAGACTTTATGTTTCCACACTTCGAGCACGTTTTGCTTGAAGGATAGAACCTATCAGCATATTCAATTTCACCACCTGCCCGTTGTGACTGCTTATAATCCAGTATAGTTCTAAATTGTCTCATACATGCATCATGAACAGACTTAGCCAAACGATGGTTCTTTACCATGCCTTTAATATTCAGGTTTTCAAGAACTATAACTGACGGTCGCTTGGTTTTTACGATATCAGTCGTTGCCTTCTGAACTGCGTCGTTACGGATATTGGCAATTCTCATCCAGAGTTTCGCTATTTTTCGTTGTGTTAACTTTCTTCTATTGCTCCCCTTTTGCTGTATCTTCATCATATGTCGTTGCAATCGTTTGATTTTCTTCTCGTGTTTGGCTAATGCTTTCGGATTAGCATAAGCAGTCCCATCGCTACAAGTGGCAAGAGATTTAATGCCCAAATCAACACCTATGATTTCTCCTGTTAATTCTTGTGGTTGTATCTCTTCATTAACAAGAACAGACACAAACCATCGACCTGCCTTCTCTGAGATGGTAGCAGATAGACTGCGATTATCAGTTGGTAGGTAATCAGATTCCTTAAGCCTGAGCCACCCCAATCTCGGAAGTCGAATTCTACGACTTTCAATTTTAATTGTGCCAGTCAGACGAAAGCTACCAATGCCTTTGCTTTTAGATTTGAACTTAGGAAATCCAATTTTCTTGCCTTCTTTACATCCACGGAAGAAGTGTTTGAATGCTTTTTCAAGGTCTCTTAAACTCTCCTGCATAGCACATTTGGAAACATCATACATCCAAGGAAAATCTTCCTTTTTACGAGCATTCAATTCCTTGTGAAGTTGCATAGCGTTCGGTTTGGAAGTCTTTTCTTGGACTCGGTTGAGTGCCCAATTATAAGAGAATCTTGCAGACCCAGTGTGCTTTAACAAAGCAGTGCGTTGTTTGTTATTTGGTTTCAACTCAGTTTTGTAAGCACGTTGAATTTGCATATTTAACACCTGCCACCGATTTAATTTTGCTATGTGCGACCAGTAGATTCCTTCTTTTTTCTGGTGCTTCCTGAGATTTCTCTATGTAAAAACATGTATCTTCTTACCAAAAATTTCTTCATCCACAGGCAGTGTCACTTCATTCAAGGCTCCGTGTTTAATTAGATCCATCCATCTTTGCACAGTGTTATTATTTATTTTGTTCTTGAATGAAAAATTATATTCCAATACACCTGTACGGTATCTCTTAGAATTCAAGAACACAATATTCTGAAAGACTACTTTAATATGATCTTCTGTTATTGGCTCGAATAGACTGACGACTCGCAAAAGTCTCAGTCTACATTCTCGGATGTTATCTTGCATTATATCAACGCCATATAAGCACCGAAGAGCTTCCAATGGAGTGTGATTACGTTCGTTTTTGCGTATTAACACCCATATCAAAAAGTTTCCATTACCACAGGCGGGATCACAAAAAGTCTTACCTTTCTTCCACACTTCTTGTGGCAACTTATCAAGCATTTTGTTGATGAGAAAGTTTGGGGTGAAGACTTCGGCTGTTTGCTTTAGCCTGTCTTGTCTTCTCTTCTCGTGTATTTCATGTTCTAATTGCATCGCTTTCATTGTATGAACTCTTTCCAAAAATCTTTGCGGAAGCAACGCAATACTGAAGTGTTAACCTCAAGTTTACTCATGGATATTGAAGAACAAAATTGTCTAAACTTGTCAGAATTTAGAGCCCTGGCAATTTTTGGCAAAATAGAAGGTTTATCTACAATCCCGCTTGCCCACTGTGTCAAACCATACTCACCATTCTTATCTACAAAGAACCCAACAGATACGGGTCTTCCGCTTGAATAAATCAGCTTGGGGATACCAAAGTGCCCGTTTGATTTTCTGCGTGACCATTTCAAAGACAAAGAATTATCTTTGTGAACCATATATACGCAAGGATATTTGAACTTATCTTTCTTCTCATCAGATACCCAAATCTTGTCTGCTCCGTAAGCAGACCTGTCGTTAATTATTTCTACACATGGTTCTCCATTTTGGGGCAACAACTTGATGACTTCATCAAACTGACAATTAGGTATGAAAGGCATATCAGACAGTCTTACCTGCCGTTTCTTTCCATTTTGGTCTACAATAATTGAACTATTTACGGGGTCAGTTTTAGTTGCTACATACCAGTCGTATCGAGTTTCTGCTCCGAATGTCTTTAGCCCATCTTTTTCGTCGTGTATTTCTAAATATTCAATCTGGTTAGACATTATTATTTGTTGAAGCAAATGCCCAGGCTTTCGCCATAACGAAGGATGGACGAAAGCCATGTGTCCATTTTTATTGACGATGTTATTACCAAATCTGACAAACTTGTCCCACAATATATTACCTCTTCCTTTATTGCCATTTCCAGATTGATACGGTGGATTCATCACTATAACATCAAATTTCTTCTTCGGCTCAAGCATTATTTCCACTCCTCTTTTCTTCGAGCAAGTCACATTCAAAGTATTGCAACCCATTGCCTTTGCTGCTTCTAACTTTGTTTCAGCATCGGCAGCAAAAGTGATTTTAGACGGTTTGGTGCCGATGGAATCCAATAGAACATCTAAGAATTCCAGATTGAATAACACCAGCATATTACTATTCTTCAAATTTCTAAACTCAGAAACCTTTCTCAAAATGTCTTCGCACAGCCAAAATGGAGTATGGACGACTTGCAGTTGTCCATCGTCTTTGTAAGTGGCAAGTTTCTCAATATATGGTCGCAAACCATTCTGTTGAAAAGACTTTGAATTATGTACCTTATCTGCAAATACAGGTGTCATTTTATTCTCCTAAAAATTTTGCTGATAATATCCTTGTTTCCTATTTTGAGTTGTTTTATAAACTCATCAGAATAGCAGTGCTGTTCATTCGAGATTTCGTCAGACTCAATACGATGATAGAACTGTAGGACATCTTGTTGTATGACCCCTCTCATACTTGGTGGCAACGAGTCATCTGGATCGTCAGTAGGGGCTGGCTGCAAATTGGCTGGATTTACCAACTCTGATGGGTCAAACCCATAATCACTGCGAAGATTTACGAGCCAATCTCGATATCGTTTGTAGAAATCTTCTTTGTCTTCAAAACAATAAGGAACGATAACATCATACTTTGGCTTCACGTAATGAATGTAATCCCCAATTTGGAGTTCGCCAGATTCAATCTGTAATCTATCATACGGATGCAATCTTGCCCCTCTCCCAATGTTTTGTTGAAACCTGGTGAGATTACATGCCCGAAGAAACATCACTCCCGTCAACATCGGAACATCTAGCCCTACACCAATCATATCTACGTGAAAAATGATAGCATCATCAGTGTCATCCATATCCCAAACAGAGTGTAAGAAATCTTCTTTACGGCGGTTAGAAACAAGTTTGTAATGATGACCGTCAAACTCAATACCCCAATCAACACACAATCCATAAATCTTTATATTAGAATTGGATTTACGAAGTTCTTTGAATCGACGTGACTCAAATAATCCCCTCATATTGCCTTGTCCATTACACACAACAAGCAATTTGGCCCCAATCCTCTCAGGATAGGCAGAACGCCGCTTTGTGACTTTCTTGTGTTCCGCAAAAGACTGAAAAATCATGTCGGCTTGTGCATTAAACGCTCTTGAATCTACATCTGGTGTAATCTCAGAAAACTCGAATTCATCATCAATATCAAGTATGCCATCAATTTCTGGGTTTGTCCCAACTACATGCAAAACTGGCCCGATAATAGCCCCTGCTTCAATAAGTTCTCTTGCTACACTCAGAATCTTTTTATAAAAGCCTTCTATATTCAT
>SDBT01004702.1_pt1 | contig 23099 bp, 33 predicted proteins | sample 2277101 | NCBI WGS metagenome assembly SDBT01 (sample SAMN10404973, study PRJNA504765) | marine sediment metagenome | isolation source: marine sediment core GS10_PC15, 103 cmbsf | place: Arctic Ocean: Southern Knipovich Ridge | collected 2010 | reverse complement strand
GCTCATACGCATCTCCAAAAGTTTTGATAATATGGCTCTCCCCACCTTCAGTTATTTTCATCAATCCTTTTTTGGGAAATGGAGAAAGAATCTCCGATGCTTTTGCTGCATTTGCACTGACAAATTTTTCATTTCCAAGATTAAAAGCATTGGCTAAATCTAAAGCTTTCACAACTCGAGTAACACAACTTTTAAACTTCAACTTGCCGTGTGTGCCAATATTTCCAACATTCTCTCTGCCATACTTATCAATAATGTAGGCATAGACACTATCCCTATTCATATCATCAAAGTCTGTATCAATATCAGGAAAACCTGCTCTTGCAAAAGCACGCCTGGTAGGAAGAAAATCTCCTTTAGGTTTAGTATCTGTCATACCTAAGAAAAAAGCCGTCCAACTATTTATATCATTCTTATGACCTTTTATAGAGCTATGACTTTTCCATACTCCATAAAAAACTTCCAAATTATTCTTAGCCTCAATGCCGTTCGTAGATGATAAAATTTCAAGCTCATTTTTAATTCTTATACGATTATCTTTAGGAAGTTCTGGATGCCTTTTTTTGATATGATCTATTATCTCTTTTTTTATTTCTTCGTATGCCATAGTCTAAATATATTTAAATAACTTTCACTTTACAAACTATAAATCAAGAATATTAAAACGATTGTCTTCTTGAATTCTTATATCCAACTCTTTCTGAAGTTCTTCATTCTTAGCAGTTAGCTCTCCTATGCTATTATCTCTTACTTTTACTTCTTTCTTAAATTTAGATATATCTTCTTCCAAGACCTTTACTTCAGATTCCAATCTAGATCGATCCTCGTCCAGCTCCGAATATCCTGAATTTTCTAATCTAAGATTTCTTATTTCATCTTCCATCTTTTTAAAAGATAAAATTATGCCAGTATCATCTTTGCTAACAACAGATTTTAACTTAGCAATATCGCTCTGAAGTTCAACTTTTTCTTTAATAGAAAGAGCCACTTTCCTTTTTAAATCCCTGTTAGACTTCTTAACCCTCGCCAGTTGATCTTTCATCTCTCCTTCTCCAGCACCTACTTTTACAATTATTGTTTTGTTTAGCTTATTAGTAATTCTTTTAAAGCATTCATAATCTTCGTTGTTTAAAACAACTGTATCAGAACTCTTCTTACTTTTTTTTGCCATAATATTTCCTCACAAGTCCAATATCTCAAAACGATTTTTTATTCTTTCAAAGATAGTCTCTTTCTCTTTCGGTATAGATTTGCTACGAACAAGCTTTCCATCAAGATAAACATTTCCTCGATCAGTAAAAGCAATATTATGCCACTGACCGTCCTCTGTTTTTATCCAATTCTTATTAGTATTGTCTACTATGTCTAATATTTTTTCAGGATTAAAATCTATACTCATAAGTCCAATATCTCAAATCTATTATCTATAGGCTCTTCTATAATGCCATGCTGAACTAAAAACGTACTATAATCAACCTGATCAATAGTGACAGGAAGCATCTCTACAAAATCTTTTCTAGATATTATGCCATTCTTAAAAAGAGAATACAATGCTTCTAAATCACCCCTAGTAAAAGATTGGAATTTATAAGCTCCGTCACTAATATCTATCCACTCCACCTAAGTCATCCTCAATATCTCTAGCTAATATTTTCATAAATCTAATATCTCAAAACGATCATATACGGGTTCTATAAATGTTTCTATTTCATCATCGATCCAAGACCATCCCATTTCTTCCATATAGTAAAACCAACAATGATCGCTAAAATGATTTATAAATCTGATTTCATTTATTATTAAAATTCTATCGGGAGCTTTTTTTTGTAATGTCTTTTCGCATTGATCCGAATAATAAAACCCTCCTGGGAGGACAATGCCTGGAAGGACTATCCCTTTTGGATAATGAGCATATTCAGGGAGAGCAAAATTATATTCTTTACTCAGGTCATCCCATGTTTTTATTCTAACAGCATCTCCTACCTTATATTTCATAAATCCTATATCATAATCGCGCTATTATCTTTTGAATTAGCTATCAGATAAGCCTCTCTAACTTTAGTGTCTTCTAAGAATTTATGATCCATGCCTTTAAGCCAACCAATTATATGAAATAAATCGACTTCTGGCCTAAAGTATGCATTATTGACATCCTTATCTAAAAGGATATTTTCTCCAATTATCTTATAAATATTCAACTTTCCATTCTTAGATTCCATTCTGATACATTTCACTAAATCATAAACAACTCTTGTCTCATTTTCTTCAAACATTACAAACATTTCTGTTCTCCTATTTACTAATATACTTTTTTAATTCCCATACTACTCTTTTATATCGAGGCAAATATGTATTTATTTTACAATCTCCTGGTTTTACTATTCTTAACATAATGCCTAACTCTTTACATTTTTTACGTTTTCTTCTATCTCTCTTCTTTTGTCCTGCCAATGATTTATTCCCATATATCGGTTTGTAATGACAAGAACCATTTATCTCTACCGCGTAATTTATTTCTGGAAAATAAAAATCTAGCTCTAAAGGCCCAACCACACTCCTATTATTTCTATCGTATTTTATATTTAACTTCTTAACTAAATCCTCAAATTGACTTTCGACAAAAGATTCTTTAAATTTATATTTTGCACAACATCCAACAGAGCAAAAATGATGTCTAGATTTATTGTATAAAGACGGAGAAGCATTTGCTTTTGTACCACATTTATCACATTTAAATTCAATTTTACAATCCTGAAACTCATCATGACATTTTTTAGAGCAAAATATATTTTTCTTACCTTCTAAAATACTAGGGGGACGATATAATGTTTTATCACAATTTTTACAATTTATCTTTACCCGCTTATTAGTGTAATCATTTCTACACTTAATTGAACAACAATGTGTTGGGCTTCTTTTTTGTTCTGCTGAATTTTTATAAAACTTCTTATCGCAAACAACACAAATAACTTTATTAACTTTTTGATAATAACTTGATTTACATTTCATATTACAAAAATATATATTTGTTTTATTATCATTCCTAGTATAGTTACACCTATAAATAGATTTATTACAATTTGAACATTTTACTTCATTTTGTTCTACCCTATGCATCGACAGACATGTGCCATTGCAATAATTAAATTTAGATCTTTCTATACATTTTTTACCTCTTCTTATCTCATCTCCACAGTAATCACAATTTATTATTTTAGATCCCTTAATATTATTAGCACAATCTCTCGAACAACAATTTGTTTTACTTTTAACTATGTGAGAGGGTCTTTTATTAAATTCCTTGCCACAATAATCACAATTTATCAACATTTCTTTATCTCCTATTAAAATAAATATTACCTAATCATATTAAGTTATATCCCACAGGAGATAATCCTTCTTTTATTTTTCAATACCTATCTGCTCCCCCCATATCGTCTTCTATCTCCCTATCGGAGTCTTTGTCTGCAGCAAGCTGAATCAAGTCATCTTCAAACCCGAAATCTGACTCTTTTACAAACCTTTTTGACGCGAATCCTAAAAAACGCTGCCAAAGCAGCCCATACTTCAGAGGATCTACCCCATAAGTTATGTCTAGACAACGAAGAATAACGCTTGCATATCCTGAACCACGGCCACAACCTACTAAGACACCCTTATCTTTAGCATCTTTGATATAATCACGAACAATTAGAAAATAAGTTGAGAAATCATAATTATTATTTTCATAAGCTATCTTAACGTCATTCAATTCCATTTTTAAAGCTTCAACATGATCTGGACTTTGATCCCAACCTATTCTCTTCATACCTTCCCATGACAAATCACTTAGATAGTCGTAAGCATTTTTATATTTTTTAGGAATATCAAAATCAGGCAATCTCATACCACCAAAAAGATTTTCTTCAATATCCTTAGTATCAATCCTCTCCGCAAGAGCCACAGAATTAGTTAGACAATTAGGATTCGATCCAAATATCCTTCCCATTTCCTCAGCGCTCTTTAGATAAAATTCCATATGTTTAAATCTTAATCTCTTTGGATCTTTCATACAACGTTGTTGAGACATACATAGAAGAACTTCTTGAGCTGGGCCTTGATCCTGATAAAGATAATGACTGTCATTAGTTGCTACTATGGGAATGTCTAACTCCGATGATAATTTAAAAATTAAAGGAATAATCTCTTTCTCTTCACTAATGCCATGGTACATAACTTCTAAAAAGAAGTTCTCTTTGAACATCTCTTTAAAAATACCACATATCTCTTTTGCTTTATCATAGCGACCATACATTAGATTAGCATTAATAACTCCTGAGAGACAGGCAGAGCCACACATAACTCCCTCTGAGTGTCTGCTAAGTAAATCTAAATCGATACGAGGATCATAATAAAAGCCCTCTGTGAAAGACTTTTGGCTTAGTCGGCAAAGATTCTTATATCCTTCAAAATTCATACAGTAGAGATTAAGATGCCTGTTTCCGCGGCGGCCATCTGGTTGATGCTTTTTTATTAAAGCGGTATCTCTTTTTTCCTGATTTTGTCCTATGTCCATTCTGCGAGCCAAATAAAATTCACAACCAAGAATAGGTTTGATAGGAGCATAAGGAATGTCTTTACCTTTTTTATCTTTTGTAGCTCTGCATGCTTTTAAAAACTGTATAAATCCTTGGATATTTCCATGATCCGTAATTGCAATTCCTGGAAATCCCATCTCTCTTGCCCGCATCGCCAGATCGAGAGGAGAACAAAGTCCATCAAATTTTGACATTGAAGTATGACAATGAAACGGGACATAATCTTTATTTTCAAACTTCATTAATCACCTCACAAGTCCAATATATCAAATCTATCTTCTATTGGATCAATTATTTCTTCTTTATTTATGACTTCTAATTTTGTGTCTTCAAAATCTTCTATATTTTCCAAATATTCGACAAATCTATTCAGAGCAAACTCTATACTTCCAATTGTCTCCACGTTATATGTCGTTTGCCTCAAAAAACTATCTATATAATTCCTAATATTTCTATTGCCAGCAATTACAGTATTTTCTTCAAAAACAATAGGAGACATGCCTGTATCGCACTTTGACCAAGACCGCACTGCTTGCACATATTTTTCTTCTCTTAAAACGAATACTTTATTCATCACAAGTCCAATAAATCAAAACGATCAGGATCGGAGTCCACATCTAGTATTTTATATTTTGCAGTTGTTGCATTGATCTCAGCAATATCGGCAGGAGATATATTCTTCATATTAGTTTTAACGCCTTTTTTAAAAGCTGTAATATCAAGAGTCCCATCCTCATTTATTTTTTTAATTCTGACCTTTTCAAAACTCATATTGATAAAGTCATAGTTAGATGGAATAAACTTCCTCAAAATCATAGAGAACTCTATTCTCTCATTAAAAAGATTTGCAAAGACTGTGAGAATTTCCTTATCATCAGTCAATTCTTTGTTGAAAATGGTTGTTACCATGAACTCTTTACGTATAAATCTCATTCAAACATTATGAGCTTTAAACTTTCACTTTTCAACACTATTTAACAGTGTTTAGATGAATCATATCTTTCTTTGTGTCCATCTTGATATTGGACATATTTAGGATTGCATTTTCTAACGTAGGCAGGATCGGCTTTCCATACTTCTCTATGACCGTCCTTATACATCTGTCTTACGCCTAGAGGTTTATGTTCTTTGGTGGGAGGTTCATAGTCAGGATCTAATTCACACTTAATGTCCTTTATAATCAAAGGCTTATGTTCATACCCTTCCATTCTTTGGTCAGAATGCATTTCTCCTGTTTTTGGATGTTTATACCAAAAAAACTTAACAGTCCCCATTGTATCCCCTAAAGATCTAAAATATCGAACCTATTATCTATCGGATCATTAGGAGGTTCTTCTTTAATTTCTTCAATTTCTTTATCGACCCAGGCAGTGCCTAATGAAGGTCCGACCTGAGCAGCCAGGAAGCTATTAAAATCATTGTCAGGAGCTGCTGAAGAAATGCTTATACTTGGATCTCCATGTCCATGATTCATTGTTATTACTTGAGGAGTGAATGTGTCTAAATTAGAAATAGCATCTTCTGTATAAATAGTATTTGAATCCCCTGTAAACGAAAAAGAATATGGTACGTGACTTACTACGCTTGTTATTTCATATTTTCCTTCGTCACGAGCACTTTGTAAAAAATCTGCAAATAAGACTCCATCATAATAACCATTTAAAAATTCTAATCTTGCTTCTAAAAAGTTTTCCTCATTTTCAAACGTGACTACATATTCATCTGTTAAATGCCTATAACTCATAAATCTAATATCTCTAAACGATTACATTGCCCACTTTTGTCGGCCTGTCTTATTCTCCCCATACAATCCTCATAGTTATTGAGATAATCATTCATCTCCACAACCATAATGTGAAAAGTATCGTTAGAATTTTCTGCCATAGTATTAACTTCTTCAATGGTCAAATCATAAAAATATGAAAAAGATCTCAAGCCAAGACTCTTCCATACATCATTATACTTATCAATATTTTTTTGGGGCATTTTCATAAATCTAATATATCGAACCTATCTGTATCATCCTGCTCATCTATTAATCCTGTTCCTTCTTGTAATTTTTTAGAATAACATTCAACTAAACATAATCCTCTCTCCATCCCAATCTCTTTAGCTCTGTCAAACATTTTTCCTGCGAATGTTCTTCTAAACTCTTTTCTTTGGAATTTAGTGTGATTATTATATTCGTAGGTGCTTACACCGTTCTTCACCATAACATTTTTTCTTGCTTCTTCATAAGAAAGTCCGATCATATATGGTAAAAAATTATGCTTAACAATCTCTTCATCAGTAAGACCCTTTTGCCTTAGATATCCTACAGACCATCCGTAAGCAAACTCTTCTCTCATTTCGCTACTGATAGATCTTCTTCCCTCAAAATAATAACAGTAGTGACATAACTCATGAACGATTACATCATCTGTTTCTATTTTTGCCTGTATATGAAACCTTCTATTAACAGGTCGATGGGAAGGACGAACTCCACAAACAACAATTATTTTAGATATACTATCATAGAATCCCTCTGCATGACCATATCCCATTCTCATTAAATCTTTTGCTGCAACTTTATAAATAGGAATTTCTTTTACATTGACTCTTGGAAATAGTCCATCAACGTATTCAAAGGCTTCTCTAAAATCAGGATACTTGATTACCCTAAGAGCAATATCTTTTATTCTTTCAACATTTTTTGCAGTTAATTCATAAACTCTTTTAGCTTCAGCTCGTAATTTATGGTCATGCAAATACTCTTCTGACAAATAAATAGATTTAAACATTATCTCATGTATCCTTCGCACTGAATAACAAATCTTGGGTTCATGCCTCTATTATAAGTTTTAATTTCTTTAGTCACGCCTAACATACTGACTTGTGTTTTTTCAATAGGATTACTACAATCCTGAGTGATACATGTTTCGCACAAAGGGTTTTCAAACCCTCTTGAGCTAACAATCATGCGATCCATATTAATTGTTCGACATTTATATTCCATTACTCACCTGTCTGATGCCTTTTTTTGATAGCTTTTCTAGACCCTGCTGCTCCTGAACCTCTTATTGCCGCTGCTTCTTTCTCTGCACTTTGAGGATCAGCATCATTTACTCTTGTGCGTATAACAGGTCTGTTTATAACAGGACTAGCAGGTGTTGCATTATTAACAACAACTCCATAGCTAACAATCTCCCCATCTCCTTCTCCTATTACTATTTGCGGAACAGAGACATTGCTATCTGCCTTAGGAATATTAGTTATATCGAACGAAGTCAAAGGATCTGGAGGTGAGCCTGTCGTAGCAATAGGTTTAGGTGCTGAAGCCTGACCTTCTATAACAGGCGGAGCTAAAGAACTATTAAATTGGCCAGATATAGATCCTGGCGTTGGTGCTGTTCTAATTGACGCTATGGGTTTTAGAATTCCTTTACTTTGCAGGAAGTCAGTGACATCTCCAAACAGTTCTGCGGGGCAATGAAAATCTTGACAATTACCACTTACGTGAAGCCCTATCGGATTATTAGGATCATATTTTATATTCCAAACGATATCATCCATACCTTCTAAAGTGCAAGAAAATTCCAATACTTGAGGGATTTCTTCTATAGGCATTATTCTTCTCCTTTTATATTCTTTCTGAGTTTTTCTCTCATCTCTTCTTTTAATATATCCATTTTCATATCTTCTTTTTCCTGAAAAAATGGTTTCTTTACTGGAGGTATAAAATGACCACAATCGCAATGTGTGCCATATATATTCTGATACCCTTCTACGATTATACCATCTATATATATATCTTTATCAATAACTTTTCCACATTCATGACATAAAATTTTCATTTTTACAAATCCAAAATATCTACACGATTTTCTATCGGAGCATTAGGATCTTCTGGTTCTTCAAAAGTCCCATCTCTCCTTGCTATGTGTTCTTCAAATGACAGAAATAGATCGCAACCGCATTTGCACATCTCTATTTCTCCTCCACCACAACTAACACTGTCGTCCCAATAACTTGGGATCTTTTTATAAGGTCTATAACATTGTAAACAAAAACACTTATATCCTTCTTTAATTGCTTCTTCAGCAGTCATTATTTGCCACCTTTCAGGTGTGGCCTGACCCCGTATAACTTATCGAGATAATCTGAATCTATCACGAGAGTATCGTAAAAATATTTCCAAAATTCCTTCTTTTCTTTAACTAAATCAGGATGAGGTTGAGGAATGTCCCATCCATTTGCCTGCGCCCACATAGACACAGCCTGTATATCAGAATTGTAAAATACTTCTCCTATAGTTCCTTCATATTGCAAAATATAAAAACTTCCATCACCATGGCACTGGATCTCCATCATCCCTTCGCCGCCGTCGCTTGATATAGAAACATTGCTTCGGAGAACCCACTTATCATTAAAAGGAGGCTCTTTTAACATTATCTCTTTTGTGGCTTTAAAATCACCATCTGTCTCATTAAGAGTAATGTCTGTAAAATCTATTATAAATTCATTCTGTTCCATACTATAACCTCCAAGACAAAGCTGATATATCCTTGTCTTCTTCCTTCTTTTTAAATTTCTCCACTCTCTTCTCATTCCCTCTTATTAATATATCGTAGACTTCTTCTAGCATGTCTAAATTTTTTGATCTTGCTATTTTATCTGTCCTCTCAAAAAATGTTTCAAAGAAATCTGTCTCATCTTCATCTTTATCACAATCTTCGATATGTCTCCTGCAAGTATTATTGATCAGCAACATAGTCATCTCAATATCGTTGCGATGTTCGATGCCTAACTCACCTTTTTTCCAGTCATTTATAATAGACTGCCTTGCTTCCTCATAATTTATTTTAATATTTTTAAGAAAAGCTTTAACGGACTCTTTAGTTGTTACACGATCCAAATCACTCTTTAAGTTAATCAAAGTAATTCCAGAATGACAGCCAAAGCAATGATATGTTTGATAATCTCTGCCTTTTGTTCCAACGGGATAAACTATGAAAGAAGGATCGACATCTCCCTGATGAACAGGGCAACGATAGATCCATTTATCTCCAGACTTCTTTAAAGGATATATCCCCCTTTCTTCTAAGAAAGAGGTTATAGTTTTTTCTTGCAAAATTTTAGTGATGTAATAATTCATTAGAAATTATTCCAATCTTCATCTAATTCATCATCTCCACCATCGATAGCACTTACGATATCATCATTATTATCCTCGTAAATATCTTTTTCGTGATCGAACATATCATCATCTTCTTCAAACACTTTGCTATTAACTATAACCTTGTCATCTTCTATCTTATCCATAAGCTGTCCAATATCAGCATCGAATGCTTCGTTGGCATCATCATCCTCTGGATCATCAGGAGCGCCAAATTCTGGTGGACTAGTTATCAAACCATACTCAGGACAAATATCAAGAGTAGCTCTAACATTGCCACCCTCAAAAACTGTTGGCCCATTTCTTGATTTTACACAAAATATGTCTAATAACTGAGTAGGCTGAGAAGTGCTTTTCAACTGCGCAAAGATATTATCTGCATCTGCTGAATACTCATGTGAGCCTCTGATGTCCTCTGAGTTAATAGCTGTTTTATCCCTTGACCCAACCTTCCTAATTCTTTTTAAAGCCTCTCTACCTAACTGAGCAGCCGATATAACAGCAAAGTCAAGGTCTTTTCCCATCTGCCTCATATACTTCAACATATCACCTATCTCAAGGTCATTTCTGCCATATCTATTCTTGTGGGCTTCTAAGTTAGCTACATAATCTATAACAACAAGCTTGGGTTTAATAAGATCTATGTTCTTTTCAATTTGTCTTTCTATCTTTGTAACAGTGGTATTGCCTGGTTCTTGCATTATGTAAAACATAGATGGGTTAGCATCCCAAGCCTCATTCATCTTTCTGATTTTTTCCATCTGCTCATCAGTAATATTTTTAATATTTCTTGTGATATGCTCTGCTTTTATTCTTGCTTCTCTTGCACAAGCTCTTCTCCACATTTGTTCTTTACGCATTTCAAGAGGAACGAATAAAACATCAAATTCGCTAGCCCACACATTAAGACCTATATTAAGCAAAGTGGTGCTTTTATAACCACCAACATCGGCACAAATAAGAGTCAAAGTTCCAGCCTCAAGGCCTGTGACCATAGTATAGTCCATTTCCCTAATACCAGTTAATATAAGAGGTTTTTCTTTTATCTTGCCAGCTCTAACATCTTCTATATACTGAACCTGTTGTTTTGATAGAACTCTTATATCCTCATAATAAGCTTTTTCTGTTGTTACTATTGCTCCGTCAAGAATATCCTCACAATCATTAACCAACTTTTTGATTGCAGAAAGATCTCCCTCTTTTTTACTATTTTTAGAAAAATCCTCTAAAGCTTTAGTAGTTGATACTTTAACATTTTGCTCAATAACCTTATTAACAAGTAATGGCATATCATCCATAACCGCTTTAGCAGAATAACATGAATTAAATGCTAATTCCTGGGATATTCTCTCCTTAGGAACTTTATATAATTTTAATTTTTCCTTAAAAGATTTACGTGTTAATAAAACTCCATGTGTATCATAAGTTTCTAGAATAGCCAAAGCTATCGGACGATTCTCTTCCCCAAAATTTTTAGCTTCCAATCCGAAATCATAGAAACGATCTATAGCATCTTTACTATGAAGTAAAAGATATATTATCTCTCTCTCTGTTTGCAAGTTATTTTTATTACTCATTAACCCCTCTTAGCAGGTCTTCACTCAACGGAATCCTCAAAGTTCTTCTGTTATTAACAATCTTAGCTATACCATTGCCAAATGTTTTCTCCATATCAAAAGATCTATCCCTGATATCGAATTTAAATACTAAGATTGTTGGTTGTCTATTGTATAATCTTTCAAGGAAGAAAGGGTCAATAAGATCACTCATCAAAGTTGTCTGTTTGACACTTCTTGGCTTCCTTATAATATCATCAACTACTAACCAGTCACAACTTTTATAATCTGCCAAAGCCATTGTATCTTTTTCTATGGCATGAAATAGTTGTGAAAAAGTTATCCAATCATATGACTGCCTCCTCATGCGACGTGTCACCCTCAACCTAATAGCTTCTTTCATCACAATAGAAGCCAACATTGTTCTTCCTATAGGTCTATCTGACAATCCATATATAACGATATTGCTACCGCTACCAGATCGTTTCGTCATCTTGCTATTTTTTCTTAAAAAAGAACCTATAGATCCTGCATCTTTTTCTTTTTGCTTGGATATGTCCTCCCACTTTAGCCCCCAACAATATTTACATATCTTGTCCTTAGCGGCTAAAGCTATGCCTCCAGGCATTGCACTACTCGTAGTGTTGTCTGCTTTGTTTATAGCATAGCCATCAAAATCAAAAATAGTGTAATCCCCAAATCCTTCAGGAACTACACTATGTATATATGCCGCCATTTCTGCAAGATATGAGCATTTGATCATCTCTGTTTCATCTAGTTCCTCTCTTGTTTTGTTATAATATTTCTCAGCAAAAAAACTCGTAAACTTCTTTTTAAATATTTCTATATTTTCCATAAATTATAAATCTAATCTAAATCTAAATCTTTATCAAATGATCCTTGACCATGACTAACACTACTAACAACTTCTGCATTTGCCATCCTACACCTTTGCACTGCCCATTCTCTAAGTTCTTCGAAATCAGATTTTCTCATTACGAATAGAGATTTAAACTGGCTAAGAGCCAAAACAATATCGTCAGTATTGATAGGCCTTAGTCCATCTTTAAACCCCGCAAGCATTGCATTGTCTATTGCCTTCTCAATCTCTGCTCCACTATAATCATCACTTTTCTGAGCGCAAAGCGGGATATTAATTTTCTTTGAGTTAAGGCCTCTCAACCTAAGAAGAACTTCAAAAATTTCCTCCCTCTCATCCACATTAGGGAGATCTACAAAGAAAATCTCATCAAAACGACCTGCTCTTAAAAACTCAGGAGGTATTGACTGATGATCATTAGCAGTAGCTACTACAAATACAGAAGAATCCTTTTCCTGCATCCATGTAAGGAACGTGCTTAACACACGACTTGTAGTTCCACCGTCAGTAGAGCCACTTGAGCTTCCTCCTGATATGGCTTTTTCTATTTCATCAATCCATAGGATAGACGGAGCAACTGCTTCGGCCAACCTGATAGCTTCTCTTGCATTTTTCTCTGAATCACCTTGTAGAGATCCAAATAACTTGCCAAAGTCAAGCCTTAACAAAGGCATTTTCCATCTACTACTGATAGCTTTGCATACCAATGATTTTCCACATCCTGGCATACCGATAGTAAGCAGACCTCTTGGCTTCTTTAAGCCGTATTCCTCTGCCTCTTGTGAGAAAGCTCTTTTTCTTTCTCCCACCCAGTTTGTAAGATTTTTCAATCCACCAACATCGTCCATAGATACAGGTCTATCAAAATATTCTAGCATACCACTCTTCTTAATGATCTGCTTCTTTTCATCAAGGATTAAATCGATATCCCATTTATGATCATCTACAAGAGATTTAGAAAATGCTGTTTGAGCTTCCTGCAATGTTAACCCTGTAACCGCGTCAATAAGTTCTTCTTCCATCTTTTTGGTTTTTGCCGCGATGTCAGGAATTCTTTTTTGCGCTCCACGAACAACATCGTACAAAGAATGTCGAATCTCTTTTTTGTTAGCAAGAGGGAACTCGATCATCGGCAAAAGATTCTCAAGAACATCTGTAGATTTGTAATATGGGCCTGTGCATATGGTTGTAACGATAGAATTCAAGTTAGATATATTTATAAAACGTCTTTCGATCTCAGGCGCTGGCTCAATAAAATGATAGAAGTCTAATAAGACATATATGATGCCATTAACTCCATTTTTCTTTTTCTCATCAACAGATGTTTTTTTCTTCTCGTACGTCTTGGCCTCACTCATAATGTAATCAAGCATTGCAAGAGGATTATTTTTAAGATCCTCCGAACTACCCTTAATTTCATCTCCACTTGCCAAACTGACAAGACCATTAACACTATCCCACAGGAAACATTCGTATCCTTTGACCTTACAATAATGTCTCAAAAATGTTACCAACCTTGGCTCCTCGTTATGAGAAATATAAAACAGAGGATAGCGCGAACGAAGCATGTTAGAAAAATCTCTTTTAAACTTATCCGTACACATTTCTTCAAGTGTTGCTTCACTTACCTTTTTACTAATAGGCTTCATCAATTAATTCCTTATTACAAACTTTTCTATTATTATAACAACTTATTTTCACTTTTCAATATTATACTGAAGTCAGAGTAGTAGAGATACTAATCCTTTTCCCCGAAGATATCTTAGGCTTATACCAAGTAGCTAGTCCTTCAAATACTTCAAGATTGACATTAATCTTTTTCACGGCTTGATCAACCATACCTTTTTCTCTACCACTTAACTCCATGACATATCTTACTGTGTAGTGTTTCGATAAAAATTTAAATATTTTATTATGCTTAACCTCGAGATCATGAGTATCTATATTTAAACCATATTTAATTTCTTTTATATGTTGTATATGCTTGTTGCTCTTTTTCTTTTTGCTTTGGTGGTACATCATCTTGCCATAATCCAAAACTTTACAAACAGGCAAACCTCCCTGTCCTAGCTCTGATACCTCAACAACATCTAACCCCTCTTCATCTGCAATTTCTAACGCCTTGGTCAATAAAATTGCTTCATTGACTGTTCCGTCAGACAACACTAAATTCACTGTATGTGCCTTTATCTGATTATTGACACTATAACTTTTTCCCATTAAACACCTTTCTCATTATCTCCTTTTTTGTAAAAATTTCACTTTATCACTATTATTAAATTCTACGTTTAATTTAATATTTCTATCTATTTTATTAAAAATTAGCTGAGGATTTTTGAAAGAAAGATTTGAAGGATAGGGAGAATATGCCTCTGTAGCCTTCTTAACAATATCTATCATATCTCTCTTAAACATCTCTTTGCAAGCATCCACAACTATTTTAACGGCATGGTCGGGAGCTTTCCTCTTTACCGTAAGCAACCAGTTCAAAGCAATAACCACACCATAGTTACCAACCAAAGTTGTTTCTCCCATGTCATACGATTTTTGCATTTCAACTTTAGTAAGTTCATATTTTTTATTCTTTTGCTTTTCTTTTAATATGTAAGTTGAAAATCTCTCTCTATAATTGTAAGAGTCTTTAAAACTATTTATTATCCAATCCATCCTTAGTTGGCTGAAATAAAAACCATTTTTATTTTTGTAATTATCGATATAATGATCAAAAAAGAAAACAATATGATCTCGAAGCATCAAATTACAACAGAAGCCAAAAGCATCTTCTAATTTATCTCTAACCTTATTAATTTCAAGGCTATTTCCTGCTCTATTTAAGTCCCATCTAACTTTATACTTTTTTATATATAATTTCTGAGCAAAGTCAAAAAAATCGTACGGCCCCCACTCTTCAAGACTATTCTTTTCCCTAACATTTCTCTTGCCGATATTAGAATAATCACAATACACAACATTTATTTCATCAATAGAAAAACCCTCTTTGTTGTCTATTATACTTCCATCACTTTCACTTTCATTAGTTTTTTCTACTTTCTTAACTTTTTTCTTCTTTTTACGTAAGTCTTTAAACTGTATGCCTTTAGGATCGACTCCTTCTATTTCTGCTTTCATTTCCCTAAGAATATCTTTTGCGTCTTTTTGTGCCATTTCCAAGTTATGATCTCCTATCCTACAATTTTAAATTCTTCTTCAGTCTTATATATTTTAGCCCTTCTCTGGCTATGCCCTTGCATATATTTGCACCTATCCATAAAGTCAACTGCTATAGCATCTTCCTTGCCTTCGTAAGTCCTTAGTATTCTACCTATTCTCTGCAAAGCTCTTGTAGGAGATTTGCCACCACCCGCCAGAATTAAAGTATCTAAAGGACGAACATCAATTCCTTCATCAAAAATAACTGATGCAATAGTAATTTGAGGCTCTCCTTTTCTCATCTTGTCTAAATGAGCTGCTCTTTTCTTCTTACCAGTTCCTCCATGCATGAATGTGCTATCAGGAATAAGTTTTTCTAACATCTTACCGTGAGCTATTTGCTTTACGAGAATAAGAATCTTCCTACCACTGGCATGGAAACGTCCAGCCATCTCTACAATTTTACCATTCCTATATTCGTTCTCCGCAATGGCTTGTCTATATATGTTGGCATAATTTGATTTTCTTATACCTCTCATATTTGCTATATCCAAAAAGTAAATGGTAGGCCTAACAAGATAGTCTCTTTGGATTAAGAATGAAGCACTTATATCAGCAATAACTTTTCCGAAGCAACCTTGTATTAAGATATCATCTCCTTGATCTCTATAAGGAGTAGCGGACATGCCATATTTATACTGACATGACAAAGAAGCATCTGAAATGATTTGGCATGTCTCTGCTGCCCAATGCTGAACCTCATCGCAGATCATTAATTTAGAACTTTTTATTAAATCCCTTACATCTGATTTAATATCATCTATGTTAGTATCATCTTTCGTTTTGTCTTCATCATCGAACTTGACCCAAACTCCACCTAATGATCTGACAGCAGTTTGAATAGTCATTATATTGACATCTTGAATATCCCTACATCCACCACCTATCATTCCAACTTTAATAGGCAACCCATCTTTTCTTATAAACTTTTCTAATTCGTCCTTGGCCTGCTTCAGAAGGTCTATACTAGGAACATACATAATAGTAGGAGATACTCCCATCCCTGCTACTATACCTGCTGCTATGCCTGTTTTGCCTCCACCTGTGGCTACTTTAATAATACCTCTTTCTATGCCTTTTGTTGTCTTTGTTCCTACTACTTTATTTATTATATCTTGCTGATAATCTCTGAATTCAAACTCTTCGGACATAGAATATTTATCTGTCTTTTCAGTTTTGCTTCTGATATCGATCCTATGAAAAGGTATATCATTAGCTCTAAAGAAATCAACAGCCGTACTTAGTAGTCCTGTATGGAAATGTAAACCACTTTTCTTGGTATGGCAATGACAGAAATGTTTATTCCAACAAACAGCAGATATAGTTCCGTCCCAATCTTTCTTCCATGTTTCATGATCTTTAGCTTTATCTGCGTTATTTTTTACCATCCAAAAAGAATTTTCTGGAAGATATCCTAATTCTTTTTTAAACTTCTCGTACGTTTCACTTTGCATCCTACCTTCTACATATGTTGAGTTATGGTCAACGCGTAGAGTCAACTTCTTATGATTCAAATTGATCTCCTATTCGACAAAATCGTTAATATCAACATTATCAACCCACTGATTCAACTGATATATCTTCTTCTTTTTCTTTTCTTTCATTGGAGGCACTTCGACTTCTTCATTAACTGGAGGATGTGTTATCAAATCTGCCTGTAATTCTTTATGTTTTTTTGATTGTATCTTTTTCATTTTTAATTTCTTTACAAATTTTAATCAAATCATTTTTCAATCTTAATATTTGATTATGAGCTTCCCCATACCTGCCATTCATAAAATAATTTATTATTCCTCGTACATGAATCAACTGAGAAAATAACCTATTTCTACGCTGCTCATCTAAACCTGCTAATTTCTGTTGCACACCCAAAATCTTGTTATAAGATGGTATGTGCTTAGATGGCTTCTGCTCAATCAAATTAAGAGCATTCTCTATTTTTACTAATACACTTTTTAAAAAATCTATATATTCATCATTATTCATCTTCTACCTCACTAACCAAAATTAACAACAGTATATGATATTTATATTATTTTCACTTTTCAAATATATTTACCATACTCTATCAGTTGATAATAACGATTGAATAGTTTGTGTAGGATCTGCTTTGTAACCTGTTGTCTGTCTTTGCTTTATACGTAATAGAACATCAAATGGGACTCCATCATCATGCCCGTTTATAATTCTTTTTTGCCTAACATCTTCCACCTTATCCCAAAACTCTTTAATATAAGGCTCTAATCCCTTATAAACTGACCAGTCCGATCCTCTCATAGGCTCAATCATCTTCTCAAGAACGCCCATCTGCCAAAACTGATTAGGCAAACCAGGAACCGAATTCTGAGCAGTTTTAATAATATTAGGATTAATACATGCCACTTTATGAGAAATCATGTCATAAAAATTGATTCCCAAATTAGTCATAACAGCACACTCAAAATCAGGTACCTCTTCATCATCTAAAGCTATCTCAAGAAGCCCTTTATATTTATCATATAGATCTGTTTCGTATATATTTTTAATAACTTCTATGGGAGATAAACCAAAAGACCTTAATGCTTCTATAAAAATAAAAGCATTCTGAAGCACTCTATTATTAATGATATTAACAAAAATGAATGGCTCTTCTGAAATGTCGTCCGATGGAATATCTTCTTTCTTATAATATTTAGCTATATCAAGATAAGGATTACCATCGCAAATAATCTTAAGATTAACAATATCCTTGTTATAAATAGGACAAATAATATCCTTCAATAATATCCATACCAACGAGAACTGATACAATCTCATAACATGAGCTTCATCACAAAAATCATTAGACTCATCATCTCCATACATAAAATTTCTTAAATTAGAAGCTAATACTATGAAGAAATTATCTCTCTCCTGATCAGATGGCAGTAGTTGAACTCCTACTATGTCTAAAGATCTGCTTATATATTCTGATACAATCTTAAATATAGTATGAGATATATTTTTAGTCTTGCCTAAAGATAAAGTTCCTGATATATCCTCATCAAAAGAAACAGATATATCAGCAAAACTGACACCATTCTTTTTGCACATCTCTCTGATGATGGACTCTGCAATTTTAAAATCACTTATTTTATTACTCATATTGGCTTCTCTATTTTTTATAATTATATTTAACTATGTCTTCTGGAAGCATCCCCATAGCAATCAAAAACTCTTCGTGAAGAAGGTCTTTAGGCTTTAAGAAAGCCCTTACTTCATCTATCTCTTTCTTAGTTATCCTACTTTTCTTGACTCTTTTTCGTTTTCTACCCTTGTTTTGCTCTAAGCTATCTAAGATATCAATAATCTCTTTCTTAGCTTCGTCTTCCTGTTTCTCAATTTTATTGGACGTCTTCTGATCTAATGTCTCAAATGCAAAATCAATTAATGTCATTTCTTTCAACTCAAAAATAATTAAATCTTCGCATTTAGAACAAAACATACCTATGCACAAAGTATCTCTATGAGGGGGTTTGGTACTATCTTGTATCCCAATCGAAATCAAATTTTTAACAGTAAATTCATTATTACAGTTCCTACATACCAAATTCTCAGTTTCAATAACTTTGATAATCCAACTAGGAATCTCTTTCATAGCACTATCTCCTTATCAAAGTATTCATTTATTATATTCCACCATATCCTTAAAAACCCTTTATTTTATTGACTTAAAGAAGTTCTTTACACATATCTAAAGACTCTCTTACTGTCTTCATCTCACTTTTATTAGTAATACTGTTAGGATGCTTTCTGTAATGCACAAGCACCTCCTGCAAATTAGAAAACTTGCATCCTGCCTGCATAGCTCTTATCCATAAATTAAAATCAGGGACTAACCTCCACTTGCCCTGATACCCACCCAATTCGTTAAATACCTCTTTTCTATACATAGAAGTAGGATCTATAATAGGATTGTCTTTCTTGATCATCATTTCGTGATATATCTCTTCATTTGTAGCAGGAGGATATTTCATTAATTCTATGAAATCTCCATTTTCCTCCATATGATCTGCCCATGCACCTACACAAAAAATATCATTATTTTCTTCTAAAAATTCGACCTCTTTTTCCAAACGCCAAGCAAAGCTCATATCATCAGCATCTTGAATAGCTATATACTTGCCTCTAGCTCTCTCTATAGCCCTGTTCCTACCTTCCCCACAACCAACATTTTTATGACTGGGAATCATTTTTACACATCCCATAAATGATTTATTACTATCTGTAATAGTTTTAAGGGCCACTTGCCAAGTTTTATCTGTAGATCCATCATGATATATAATCAATTCAAAATCTCTAAAAGTTTGCTTAAAAATAGATCTTATAGCCTCTTCAATGTACTTCTCACCATTGTAAACTGTCATAATTACACTAACTAATGGAACACTCATATTGATTCCTCATATGTCTAAAATTTCAAATCTATTATGTATTTTTTGCTTTTCTTTATACTCATTATATTCTTTCATAGAGAAATTATTTTGTTTAACCATGCAGTCAATATCTATCTTATCTTCAAATTCCAAGATGAAGTCCAAAGACAAATTTTGATTTCGAGATATTCTAAACCAATCAACTTTATCCCTAAATTCTTTAATGAAATACTCTGATAATTTTTGACTCCACGATACAGATCTCCAAGACACACGGTCCTTAAACTCTCTAATAAAATCTTCTGACAAAACATTGTGATCCGCTGTTATCGACCCCCATTCTAACTTATCTTTAAATTCTCTTATAAAATCCTCTGATAAATGCTGGACGCGAGAGATATATCTCCAATCTACTTTATCTTTAAATTCTCTTATAAAATTTTCTGATAATGGGACATAAGAACAAACCATAGACCATGAAACCTCATTACAAAATTCCCTAACATAATCCTCAGAAACTGGCTCAGATTCTCTTCGACTTCTCTCTCCATTCTCAATAAAACAATGTTTTATGAAAAGCATAGACTGACAGCTCAAATCAGCTTTTTTCCCAAATTCTCTTACAGAACAATCTAAATTATCTCTTAATATCAACTTCTCCACTTCTTTTCTTACTGATTCTTTCATCTACTGAACGCCTTATCATATAATGGGACTATATTATCCCAATCAACACTTTCTATATTTTTCTGCCCTTCTTCGATAACAGTTTTTCTAAATCTTTCTTTAGTCAATAAATGCTCGATAGCTGCTGAATAATGATTAACAACACGATGATCAACAATAGCATAACCTTTATGATCTACATCCCTGTAAGATACTGGAATGCCTCCTACTTGATTTTTAATATCTCCAACCTTCATGGCAACAAAAGGAAGTTTAGCAGCTCTACTTTCCAAGACCACTAATGGAGCAACCTCTTTGCGAGATGTAAAAAGAAAAGCATCAGATGCATTAAAAGCTGCTACAACGTCCTCTCTTGGAAGATCTCTCATAAAGCGAATATTAGCCCCTCTACTCTGCCTTCTAGTCCTTTCTAAGAACACTTTGTCATATGGATAAGCAACACGATTAGAAATCGACAATATAACGAAATCATCTAACTTCTCAGATAATTTCCTACTAATTTGTGGCAAAAATTCTTGACCCTTACCATAAAAATAGTTAGACACATTTAGTAAGACATATCTCTCTTTAATATTGAATTTTTTCCTAAAATTAACTTCATTATGACTAAACTCCGACAAATCTACTCCATTAGGGATAATTTCAACTTTCAGACCATTCTTAACACACCATTCATAGTCCACACCCTTAGAATGACAAATCAAATCGAACCTACCTATCGACTTCTTTAGCAGTTTGAACGTATCATAATGAGACTGCATGTGATAGGCCCCTACAAGAGCCACAGATACCCCACAGTCGATCTTATCGATGTTCCTGACTAATGTATCGAACTCCCAGAAACTATCACTATAAATGAATATATGGTCATTTTGAGATATTTGAGGTATAAATCCATTTCCTCTTTTACATGGTATGATATTGATGTTTTTGTAGGTAGAAGAGGTTTTGTAATTACAACCATAGATATTAACTTCATAGCCATATTGTCCAATAAGCCTAGTAGCTATATTCTCTAAAACTATCTCTGACCCTCCGATATGAGGACAACCAAAATTACAACATATTCCTAATTTCATAATTCCATTTTCACAAAAAACTTTTCACTTATCAATACTATTAAAGAAGTACGGCAAGGATCGACCTCTCCATTTATTTCTAAATGCTCTATAACTGTCATTAAAAAATACTTCCCTCTCAGCATTTAATAAATTATGAGGTTTATGAATTATTCTTTTCTTTTCATTCCAACAAATTCTATTATATCCAGCATCACTAGCCCTCCAGCAAAAATCGGGATCTTCATAATACATTGGGTTAAAAGCAATATCAAATAATCCAATATCATCTATAATCTCCCTCTTCAAAAACATTCCTCCACATCCAACATAATGATAATTTTCTCCCTTAGATACCTTCCTATAAGGCATAAAATTATCTCTCATTTGCCATGCTTCGAACCCTACTATATGAGCACCACGATCCATGTAAAACATATAACTCTCAACCCAGTCACTCAAAACAAATTGATCATTATCTAAAAAACAAATATATTCAGAATCTTTGGACAAAGTGTAGGCGAAATTTCTCCCCATAACGCATCCTAAATTTTTTGGACAAAAATGTAAAGTTAGGTTGTCTTGCTCCAGGCCTTTTAAATATTCAACAGTACCATCTGTAGAATTATTATCTACGACTATTAAACCAAAATTAGAAGTGTGCTTATAAATACTATCAATACATAAGCGAGTATCTTTTATATTATTATGTGTTAATAATATGATATCTATAATGTAATCTTTTTCCGACATATTAATATATCGGCATATTACGTTATTGTTACGGTATCACTAACCTTTGTATCTCCATCAAGATAGAAGTCGTTAGGAGTTATCTCGCAAAACCATTCTTGTCCAACTATCAAAATATCACTGCTTACAGTGCTAATTGTAGTAGTAACATTAGTAGTGATAGACTCGTCCGAAATACCAACGAAAACTTCTTCAAAATTATCTGATTCAAGATTAATTCTATAGACCTCTTCGAACACGATAGATCCTGGCTGCTTCCTAAACCATTTTACAACAGACCTATCATACTGACCTGTTTGATCTGTATCTTGCAGGGCCACGATCTCAAAGTCAAAAAAGTCCCACTGCAAAGTAATATTATTTGAAGTAGTAAAAACATTCTCCACATATGTCAAATTGCTAACCTGAGGGAAAGAGTTTTGACAAGTAACAATTGGGCTTGTTACCGAATTACCTGTAGCAGTTAATGTCTGAGGAATTACCTGAACTTCAATAGTATTATTTATTCTCAAACCATAATCAATTACAACTCCAGAGCCTATTTCGTTGACACGTATTTCAGTGATCGGTGGCTGATTGTTAGGAAGGGGATCTCCGAATATTCCTCTCTTAAACTCGTCCCCATTTACTATCCATATAACCTCTGACTGGTTGTTCCCATTGCTATCGCTAAAGAAAGCCTCGCTAAGCGGAGGATAAATAATAGCATCGTTCTCTGTTGAAATCCTATCAAGTATATTGCCATCAGCATCCCTAGCTTTAATTGACAAACTAGTTAGAACTGGAGGAGACTCTACGACAGTGATAGTGTTAGACCTAACCACTTCAC
>SDBT01004701.1_pt1 | contig 23104 bp, 13 predicted proteins | sample 2277101 | NCBI WGS metagenome assembly SDBT01 (sample SAMN10404973, study PRJNA504765) | marine sediment metagenome | isolation source: marine sediment core GS10_PC15, 103 cmbsf | place: Arctic Ocean: Southern Knipovich Ridge | collected 2010 | reverse complement strand
TTTTAGGATATTTAAGGTTTTGGCAACCTGAATTTTGCACCAAAGCCAAATTATGCACAATCATGTTAGAATCCTATACTTTTTAGATTGCTGATATGTGGCAGCGTGCAAACCCGAACCAGTCTTGGATATTTTTCCGATAACACAACATTATGGAAATTGAAGGTATTGGCAAGATATCTCAAATTTCAAAAGGCATGATTTCTATTGTATATTACTCTCATATCTCGGGTTTGGGTAAGGCTGTGATCTCCAGAAGGTATCTCAAATGGACACAGTATGATGAATCGGCATGTTATGGGTTTAATTCATAGAAACTGAAAAAATTAAGGGCATTCCGTATGAACTAATATATGTCATTAAATATAACTTTTACATAATAAAGAATATTTTAACTATCTTTTTTCACCCTTTGAATTTTACTCTTGCATACTGTAAATTCTTACAGTATGATCCATCCCATGGAGTAATTAACACCGACACAGAAGGATATTTTTTCTTATATCCTTCAACAGTTAAACATGGATGGTATTCCACCAACCCTCGACGAGATAGCATCTAGTTTTGGCAAAAGCATAAATGCTGTTCGTCAAAATCTTCGTCTTATCGCGAATAAAGGATACATCAAACTGCATCGTGGCAAATCGCGCGGGATACAAGTTTTTAAATCAATTGAGAACATTTCGCAAACACACCCTTCTCACGGAATCCAAATTCCGCTAATAGGAAAAATTGCTGCAGGGGTGCCTATCCTGGCATACCAGGAAATAGAGGATCACCTTACTGTGCCTGCAAGTTTCCTCAGTTCTGGTCATTACTTCGCATTGCGTGTTACCGGTGAGAGTATGAAAAATATCGGAATTCATACAGGCGACATTGCAGTAATCAGACACCAGAATATTGTTACAAACAGCGAAATTGCCGCGGTCGTTCTTGAAGACGAGGCGACTCTAAAGCGGTTTTTTAAGTTATCTGATCATGTTGTTCTTAAGAGTGAGAATCCAGCCTTCCCGGATATAGTGTTAACTGAGACAGAAGGGCATCAAATCAGGGTCGAGGGAAAACTAGTAGGTTTGCTGACAAAGATGGTGTGAGATTTGGAAAAGCTAAGCACTGCCGAACTTTTTGGCCTTAAATCTATGCCTGAGGGTGTGTATTTTAGCTCTATTGATGAAGTTGAAATATATGCATCTGCAGGCCAAGCACATTATATGCGCCGTGCTTTTCACTTAATGAAAGTTGATGGAATTCTCTGTGTAGAAGGCAAACCCTCAGTTTATTTAAAAAGTTTTAAAGAACCCCTCCAACGCGCCCAAGTAAATGATTTACATAAGAGCTTCTGGAATCAGTCCACAGCAACACTCCTTATCCTCCAAGACCCTCACATGCTTTATATCTTTTCAGGGATGATCGGACCTGAAAATAATATAGAAGAACCGATTGAAGCACACAAAGCCCTTGTTGATAAGCTTGACCGAATTGCTGAAACACTTGAACATTACAAATTGATAGAAAGAATTACAAACGGCGAATACTATCGCAAATATTCAAATAAATTCCACCCAAAAAGCACTGTAGATAGATATTTAATTCATCAGCTTATAGACCTCAGCGACGGTTTGGCTCATGAGGATAAAATTGAATGTAGAAGAAAGGTGAATTCATTCATTGGACGGCTCATCTTCACTTGTTACTTAATTGACCGTGGCATAATCTCCCTTGATGACTATCATATTATTTCCAGTCTAAAGATAAATACATTACTAGCATTATTCGAACATACTTCGTTATCTACGACTAGGGAATGTTTAACAAAACTATTTACATCTCTACGGGATGACTTTAATGGAAGCATGTTTGAAGATGAGTTTGAATCAGAACTTTCCATGCTTGGTGAAACGGATTTTGAACTTGTTAAAAAGTTCCTTCAAGGCGGAAAAATAGGGTCAAGCCAAATGGTGCTTGGGTTCTGGGCTTATGATTTTTCTATTATTCCTGTTGAGACAATTAGCGCTATATATGAAGCATTGCTTGATATTGAAGATCCCGAGGAAAAGAGAACCAAGGGAGCATTTTATACGCCTCGTCATCTAGCGGAAATGTTAGTGGGCGAAGCAGTTTCTGACTTACCAACTCTACTCGACAAACGGTTTTTAGATCCAGCATGCGGATCGGGTATTTTCCTCGTAACCCTATTTAATAGAATAGCAGATGAATGGAATAAGAAGAATAAAGCTGCGGATCAAAAAATAAAAATTGATGAACTATCCCGGATTTTAAAAGAAAATTTGTTTGGGATAGATGTTAATCCCACAGCTTGTCGTATTACATGTTTCAGCCTCTATGTTGCTTTACTTGACCAGTTAGAGCCTCGATATTTACGAATGGTTCAAAATAATAATGGAAAAATACTACCTAAGCTTCTCGCTTACAAAAACCAACAATGGCAAAATATTAAAAAGCCAAGCATTTTTGAAGGTAATCTTTTTTCGCCAAATATCCCCATAGATAACAACTTTGATGTAATTATTAGTAATCCTCCATGGTCTGGAAGAACGGCAACGCAAGATCATATTCTTAAAGATTGGTTGTACTCAGAAAAAAACAACCCCATACTGAAAGATCCTGAAATCCCACGACAGAAAGCATACCAAAAAAGTATGTTCCATCCCTCGGATCAAGATGCCCATGCCTTCATGTGGAAGGCTCCGGTACATCTCAGGCAAGACGGGCTGTGTTGCATGTTGTTGCCCTCGGAAGTATTACTTAATAAGACAGATATTTTTCAAAAAGAGTGGTTCAAACGGACCACTGTTGATCGAATCATTCAACTTGCAGATTATCGTCGTTTACTATTTGAAGGGGCAATTCGACCATGCTTTATCGCCCTTTTCCGATCGATTATCCCTGATCCGTCCACTCACGAGATAGAATATATGGTACCAAAATATCTGGGGCAAGATCCTAGGGTCGGCAAGATCCCCATTCTTTCTGATGACATTGTTATGATTTCTTTGAAAGAGTTACTTCATGCTGCAGAGGAAAACACAATTTCAATCCTCTGGAAAAGCCGTTACACAGGATCTCCTCGGGATTGGAGATTGCTCAATTATTTGCAGCATTTCCCAAAACTCAGGGATAAAACTGATGAAACAATCTCTGATAACCCTTGGAACAAAGGCAAAGGATTCCAGGTTTGGTACCAAGCCGGCTACGACCGTGATAAAGAAAACTATGGCGATCCTAAACCAATACCCGGAAGTCTTGATGATTTTTACATCGAAGCGAACCAACCAAAAGCAAAATTTATTGCCTTATCAAGTGACTGCACAACTCTTGGTAAGAAACTCACTACCGCCAGATACAAAGGTCCAAATCTTCCTGACTCGAAACGTCATGCTTCATTGCAGGGTTTCCGTCGAAGCCCTCAACGCGGCCTTTTTGAACCTCCTCTTGTATTGATAAATAAAGGATTCAATCGGGTGCTTTTCGCTGATTTTTTTGTTTTTTACCAAGAGTCAATAACAGGCATTTCAGGTCCTGATGAAGATAAAGACCTTCTTCTTTTTCTGGCAGTTTATGCACAATCTCGGCTCGCTTCATATTTTCAATACCACACTGCTGGTAGTTGGGGAGTTGAGAGACCGGAAGTGAAAGTACACGAGCTGTTACGACTGCCATTTCCCTTACCATGTAATTTCGGTATAGATAAAGAACAGGCCCAGAATATTCTGAACCAAATTGTATTAAAAGTTACTAAATTCAAAGAAAATATCAAATCAGAATATTGCAAATATCAAGAAGGAGTCAATATAAAAGGGGAGTTTAGACTTCATGGGGAAAGTTTCGATGAGATCCGCCATCAAAAGTCGGAAGCACTATCAAGGGAGCTAGATACATTTGTATATCAATATTTTGGTTTGACAGATGAGGAAATAGCGCTAGTAGAGGAAACTTATCAAATCTATGAAAAAAGCGCAACGCCTGACCGACCGGATAAGCCGATTCCAACTCTGAGGAAAACTACTAAGACTGATCGTACCCAATATACATCTTGGCTTTGTAGGACACTCAACAAATGGGCTCGTGAGGCACGGAAGGCAGAGCAATCGTCTTTTAATTTTACAGCAGAATCAACGGTATTTCATAATCTCGGGCAAATCTTAGTAACACTCCAAAAATCACAGCGACCTAAGAAATATATTGACTCAGAAAGCCCCCCAACAGATATGGTCGATGCGTTGCAGAGGATTTCCGAAGCGTCTCTATCCGATAAAGGCAGCCTCTCTTACTTACGAGGAATAATTTTCGCAGATAAAGGGAATATCCATATTTTAAAACCGAATATTCTTGGTAAGTGGACACGCACAGCTGCTTTAAATGATGCCCAACGACTTTTCGATATAATTATTACCTCTCAAAAGAGGGGCACATGGAAATAAGAGGCGACTTTGATGATTTTGCCGATGCATTCCCTGCTGGCTTATTACCCTGGGTATTTCGTGTTATCTTGCAGGAATGGACACACTTTCCTCGAACCTCTCGCAAACCACTTGAGAACAGAATAACAAAACCCTTTGTAGGGCATTTGCAAACATGTCAAGATACGCGGCCTCTTCCGTTCTTTTTCGATTCTAATGTTAAGCTTGTGGAGGCAAAGAGTGATACAGAAACAGGGGAGCTTGATATACGAGTAATGCATGGCAAGCGGCCAAATGTTTATTTTGCGTTTGAATGCAAGTGCCTTAATGTAATTAGAAAAGGACAGCGTAATAGTCAGTCCGGAAAATATGTTGGCGCCGGTGGAATGGGTTGCTTTTTATCAGGGCAATATGCAGCGGGAAGTGACTGTGGAGGCATGATTGGCTATGTGATGGACAATGATGTAGATTATGCTAAACTCGCTGTAAACCAAGCATTGAAAAAATATAAAAAATCACTTGCACTACGAGAACCAGCTCAACTTGCACCTGCCTCAATACTAAAAGAAGAATCTTTATTCTCAGAAACGAAACATAGTATCAAAAGGAATACATTTAAAATTTATCATATCTTTTTAGCATATGGCATATAATGTTGGGCAAGCTAAATATCGTCCAATCAGAAACTAGAAGATTTGGGTAGTTTAGAGGAGCGCCCCTGGTAGAGGCACTATGAGGATCAGTCGTTAGTGCTTCAAAACTTCTTCATTTCGCAAACACTACAGTGTATTCAATTTATGATTCTAACATTTATCAATTCGTCTATGATCAGAAACCCCATCAATATCGAGTTAATAATTTGGAGACTTATGTTGATTATATGGAATCAGTTCATTTACTCATTGAAAAGCCTCAATTTTTAGAGAGTATACACATTCCTATTAATGAAACCATAACTGCTTATACAATTGAAAATGGATTTGAACCTTATCAAGTAGGTAAGGTAAGGTGTGCTGCGATCATAATGTTTATTTCTCGTAGTGATAAGGATAAACTATGACAATAATCTCCGTTGATCTAGCTTACAAGCGATATTTTATCTCATTTTCGATAGAAGTCTATAATAAGCTTTTGAATCTAGGTTGGTCTCTTTTGAATCATGATGCACTTGCTTCATTTTCAAATTACCGCCTTGCCATTGAATCCTTCCCCACCTCAGCATGGCGCTCATTAGGAATTTCACCAATTCCATCTAAGAAAAATCAACAGATGAAGATATGAAATCACGATGTAAATTGCTTATGGATGAGTTTCCATTAGAATTAGAGAGAAATCCAAATCATGATGAAATTCAGGCTTTAGTTTCTGGATTAGGTGGAATTGCTTTTTTAAAAAACAAACAGAAAGGATTCATAGCTGTAGGAGCTGCTCCTATTTTAGTCGATAATGTTTGGAGGGAAGGATTTATTGTTAATCCACGATTAAAGAATAAAAAATAGGTGGTCGTGTATGGCAAGATTGAAAGTTTCCCCTAAAGATAAAGAATTTATTAGATGGACTCAGAAAGATCAATGTTTGATATGCTCTTTCCCGCTTGTCTTATATTGTCATCTTCATCATATCATCACTAGTGAAGATGGAGGGCCAGAGGATCCTTTGAATTTGGTTGGTATGTGTGCAAACCATCATGGCATGCTGGAGAGCTTAAAGAAAACTAAAGATCCTGATACTTTCAAACTTGGGACAGATGACCGGAATACTAATAAGTGGATCTACAAAGCTACATCAACGCTCAATCAAATGGATAAAATGAATCCTGACTCTCAGAAGATATTCAATATTTTAATCGCTCCATATAGGTCAAATTCGGATAAGCATCTCCCCGAAATATTAAAAACTTTTAAGCCCTCTTTAAGACTATCATTTGCCCAAATGTTAATAAAAAGGGATATAGAACTATTGAACAGCATTAATGTCTTTCGGCCACGTATTTTCTTCCCGAAGCCAATGTTAAAAGATATAAGTGGGCGGTATGATCCCTATGATCTTTTACTAATAAATGATAAGGAAATACAAAACTCCCTAGATGAGTTTGTATCCGAGAGTCGCAATAAAATTACTGATGATTCATATAATCTTGTCATTGCATTGCATTTAATAAAAATTGGCTTTTTGTGTGACCACCAAAATGGTATCGTTAAATTCCATTTTCCATCAAACCGCAGTTACTCAGTTCCGGAGATTAGAGATATGTCTCAATCACAAATTTTTGATGACACTTAATATACTTCAGATTCTCAAATCTGGCACTCGATCATAAAAAATGAATACCGAGATAAGGGCACGAACTGAACCACGCCCTTGACTATCTGGACTAATTCCCTATCCACCATTATTAGTATGTGAAAGCTCTTCAATAATTCAATATCTCAATTTTTAGATTTCTTCTAACCTGTGATATACTTGCCGTACATCAGTATTTCAATAGGTTCAAAACCCTGTGATATGTCTGACAGATCCGCGCTTGGCCCTGATTGCAGATACCTGCTATTTATCTGAAATTTGTGATCCTGTCCAGATGTTCTGATATCCTTTCCATATGATTAAAATAATCGGCCCCTATACTTTACTTAAGCTGCCCCCAATGAGGGCTTCATAAAACCCTTCTGAATACTGACTAACCCATAGCATCCTTCAAAGCTTTCCCGGGTACAAACCTGGGCACCTTCTTAGCCTTGATCTTGATCTCTGCCCCGGTCTGTGGGTTTACTCCCTTCCTGGCCTTCCTCTGTGCCACCTTAAAGGTCCCGAAACCAATCAGGGTAACCGTATCCTTCTTTTTCAACGCCTTGGTAATGGTTGAGAAAATACAGTCCACAGCTGCCTGGGCCTCTTTTTTTTGTGTTGACCACCTTGGCTACCTGGGTTACTAGATCTCCCTTGTTCATGGTGCTTTCTCCTTTCTTTTAATGTCAAAATGGGCGCACCCCTTGACATATGACAATTTATCCAAATCTCTTCATACCTTTCCCTTGGGATTTTATCCTTCTTTGCTTTCCTTTAAAACCTCTGGTTGACTTTGGCCATTGCGGAAAAGCGCAGCGTTCTTCATCTTGTATCCTCGGTGCTATGACTCTAACCCTTCCAATACGTGCAACAAATGTCATCAAGGGTTGACCCCAAGTCTTTTGGGAGTCGAGATTTGAGGCCCTTCACTTTTAGGTAAAGGAGCGAATACTTATTATTTAAGATCTGACCCCGTTGTTTTGATTTATCAACGTCCCTCTTTTCCAGGGAACTGCAGAGATTAGAAGTCCACGTATCGCTCGGTGCCTGCTTTATCGGGGTCGCCTTTTCTTGTTACCTCGATTTTTACCTCTTGCACATATTCATTAGAGAACTCGCTTGCCGCCCGCTGGAGAGTAGGATCAGCCTTCAAAAGCTCTTCCAAAACATTCGCGACATCTTTAATCTCTCGACTCCTCATTTGCTGCAATTGTGGTTCTTGTGCCATTTTGTCTAACAAGTTTCGTCGCTTTCGCGCTAGCAAGCCCTCTTGAAAATCCCGAAATGCCTTACTCGCAGCCTTTACAATATTCGGGAAACACTTCAGAAACAGGAAAAGTATTAGGACTCGAGTGGCATCTGTCGTTGTGATGATTTCTTTCAGAATCTCAATTTCAAGAGAGCCTCCTTTGAATTCAGATACCCTCAAATGCTCCCCTTCCCTTTGAGAATAACTTCTCAGCCCTAGTGCGTCCATACGACCATACGTCTTGTCCGTAAGGGTCAGATAGGCGCCAAAGTTCCGGATGCTCGGGCCTGAAGCCGCTATCGTTATACTCAATTTCAGTGTCGACCCATTTAAAACTGCGCCTGGAAAATACAGAGCCGGGAGCCTAGACAGTTTGCCTAGAACAACAACCGACGAGCCTTTATGTGACCTTTGCATACGTAAAACCTCTTTTCGTTAAGGATACTAAAAGCATTATTTGCCTGTCCTCTTTCTTTACTCTTTTAAGCATCTGGAGCATATGACTGAAATGAGCGGTCAGCCCTTCCCATCCAATACTTAATTACTTAAGCCTGGTACATCCATTATGGATGGATAAGGCTCTGACTCACCCTCTGTGCGATTCTTTCACACCCGATAGGGCACTATTCGTGATTTTTTCTTGTACGATCGCCTGGATCAATGAAGAAATGAATAAAATCATAGGCATCACAATGCCCATACCGTGAGGAGACATCCATGGCGCTGCTCCCGACTCATTTATTACTCACTGAGCGCTTTGAGCAGGGCATCTTTTGCATCCGCGTAATACACGACGGTTACCTTGGTGGCCAAGTCGTCGGGCATATCGAAGAGTTGCTTGCGCGCAGAGACAGGTATGAGTATTTTCTCAGCTCCTTTGTCGGCAGCCAGTTCGATGATGCTGACGGCGTTATAGATGGGTTCGATCGATCCACCGAGATTGAGCCCGCCGACAATGACGAGTCCTCCTTCCAGGCTGCGCTCGATGAGCGCTGAACTCATGGCCAGCAAAATGGGTATTCCAGTGGCCGCCGCACTTTTGCAGGCATCAAAGGCGCGGAACTGGATGGTAAACTCGTGGGCACGCGGATCGCGATCACCGACCAATTCCTTTGCTCTGGCATAGAGATTCTGTTCGGCACAGCGCACGCTCTCCTTGAGCGGCCCCGGAGGGCTTTGATTGAGGATCTTTAGCCCACTTCCCGGCCCTTCGGACACCTCAATGCGGAATAGTCCGGGATTTTCATCCGTGCCGCCGGGAGACAATGCCCACACCTGGCCAGCAGGGAGCGGGTCGCTGCCGATGAAGTTCTCATTGTGGAGTTCAGGTGTTGAGACGAATTGCTCGATCCCCTCGGGGCACATTGTGAAGCTGAAATGGGTGTTTCGGAATTCGGCAGCCCCGATGCGCTTTTGCTGCTCCTTCACCCTTCGGCGGCATTCCAGTGCGAGCTTGGCAGCCCACTCGATCGCGTCGTCGGGTATGTCGACTTCGGGATCGGGGAACATCAGCTTAAGAAGCCCGCTCACCGTTTTTTGCGTGGCGGTCGTATCGCGTCCGCTCAAGGCGCCACCAAAAAGGATACGTCCTTGGAGCTTGTTAACCCGGCTTTGGGAGCGCAGATGGTTCCAGCACGATGACAAGAAATCGCTGACCAGACCAAAATGTTCGGTCAACTGTTCGCGGCTTATTTTCGGCACATTCCAGCCGGGAATGTAGGAATGGATGCGGTCCATAAAGGCCGTATCATCGCGCATCTCTGGGGGGAGTGATCCGAATAAGTGGCCGATGCGTTGCTGGTGTTCCACATCGACTTCGAAGTTACCCACCATGACCATCCCGCCAAAACCGCGGATACTCTCCTTGCCCCGGCTAAATTCTCCCGACTCCATGTAGCCTTTCATGATGTTCACCCCGTCCTTCTGATCGAAGGAGATGCCGGAGATTTCGTCGAAGCAAACCACGTCGTATTGGCAAACGAGGCCTCGCTGGCCATTGGCGTTGTTTACGAACATCTTGGCTACGGTGGCCTTGCCGCCTGAAACGAGATGAGCATAGGGCGACACCTGCTGGTAAAGATGGCTCTTGCCCGTTCCGCGGGGACCAAGCTCTACCGCGTTGTAATTGTTTTCTACGAACGGGACCATGCGGAGGAGCATGACATTACATGTTCGCTCTCCGAGAACCGAAGGTTCCAGTCCCACGCTGCGAAGGAGTAAATCCTTCCATTCGATGAAAGTGAATAGGGATCTACCTTTACATAGGGCCTCCAACACATCGCTCTTCGAGAGCTGGATTTCGCGCAGGGATTCAATGCCGAAAGGACGCCCGCTCTTTTCTTCAGCGATGCTGGGATCGTAAGTGAGATCCACCTCCGCGTAAAAACCTCCCGTCAGCATGCGGTCATGAGTGTTGACCAGGTCATCTGCGATGCGAACGTCGTTGAGCCGCACACTGGGGAGTTCGGCCACAAAACAATCGTTCTTGGCATCTAATCGGGCCTTGATGAGATCGATGAGTTTCACGCGACCTTGCTCTTTGGCACGGGCTTTGAACAGTTCTTCTTCGCCTGCCCGGACCGTCCGGCTGGACAACTGCCGTTGCACGATGGCAAGCCCTTCCTGGATTTCTAACTCGTCCACGCTGGCACAGTATCGCCCGAGAAGAAACTCACCCACATAGGTGGGCACCGGATATTGTCCTTTGAATTTGCGTACGAGGTCTTTGCGAACGAGGTACCCCTCGAATGCCTTGTCAGCGATTTGGTCCAGTGCGTCGAGTTGCATATTAGTTTTCTCCAATGACTATCGATTGTTTGAAAATTGGTTGACCATTTTGATCAACGACAACGAGGAAGGCCGCCGCGCCCAGAGAATCGTCATCTGCCACCAGAAGGCTGGTCTTCTGGCCATCGGCCGCACCGGATATCTGGTTTGCTGCAAAACTGGTTGCGGCATCCGCGACTTTACTGCGGAGATCAACAGTGAGTCCTTCCACGCCTTCCAAGATCATGTTCAGCCTCATTCCTGACCACTTCATTTCTTTCAGGACAACAGACTTAGCACCACCGGTTTCCTTTGTCGAGACCGATAAAGAAGGAACAAGTGCCTCCTGTAAGGTGAGTCCACCGTGAGCATATTCCATTCCGGCCACGAAACATGAGACACCGGGGGTCAGGACGATAGCTTCGGCAGCATCCCAAAACCATGAGGTCATCGGATAGCCGTGCTGGGCACCTGCGCTTGGGATAGCGCAGCGGCCCCAGCGGGACTCGGCGAGATGCTTAGGCAGCTCGGCTTTGGGCAATCCGCCGGGGAGAAGAAGCCAGCCGTGATCCGTGATTACTTTCACTTTGACCCACCCGGCCTGAAACAGCTCACCAACCCGTTGTTGCAAACCGGCAAGCTCTTCTTCCACTCTCCACGCCAACTTTGCACCCTGATCATGGCCATAGGTATCGAGAGAACCGAACTCTGTCCAGGCGCAACCGGTTGGCGATCCAAGCTCGTTTGATTCCAAAAAGGAGATTCCCAGCTCTGTCACAAGCTGCTTGAAGCGAGCATGAACGAGTGCCTTGCCGTTGCTTTGTTCTTTCGACTGAAACCCAGCCCCTTCCAGCGGACCTCCCAGTTTTCCGGCCAGCGGCATCCAGGCAGGTTTCGCGGTTGCAGTAACAGTGGGCAGTGCCGACCAGTCAAAGTGGAATGTACTCTCAACCAAAAGGCCAGAGGTGAGGAGCCTTTCTTCGAGATCCCTCGCTAGATCCATGCGCAGGCCGTCGGCAAAAAGATAGACCATGCCTTCCTCGGCAGGCAGGGTGCGACAGTTCTGTGGCCCTGTGGCGGGATAAGTAGTTGCCTTTGCTTGGGTGAGTACAGAAAACTTTTCGAGCCACGGGAGATAGGCCGCCCGAATCGCAACGGTCACCGCTTTGGTGGCGGCAGTGGACCGTGCTGCGTTCAGAGTTCGCAAGACACTGCGGTCGGCTTTCCAGCCCATCGTCGAGTAGTAATCAGCCAGTGCTTCCCAAGTGGAAGGATTTCCAGACGCTTGTACAACCTCGGCCATGTCTCGCAAGTGGCAGATGGCCATCGCCAATGGCGCTTCCCCCAGGGTTGCCCAGACCCAGGTGGAGCGAGGGAAGTGCTCAGCGGCTAGACTGTAGATTTTTGCGAGGGCATCCTTTGGAGAGGCCGACGACAGGGCGCAGAGGTCTGTTTCCAGACGCCTTTCCGCTTGCCGATTCGAAATCGGCTTGTATTCGCTCGCCTTCTCAAAAAGGGTCATCTGTCCCGGAGATTCCAGCAGCTCTTTTATCCCCGGATAGGAGCGCGGCGCTTCCTTGTAACGTTCCCAGACCAATTCCCATTCAGCCTTGCCAGTGGTCAGTTTTTCAGCTGCGGTAATCGCGCCATCCTTCTCCGGATCAAATTGATATGCGTCCCGGCAGACGGCACGGAAGCTGGTCCACTCCGATCCGGTTTTTTCTAGTTCCAGTTTGATTTTGCCTGGATCGCCCATCCATTGCAAAAGCGTCCGCACAGGGTCCTTGGTGACGATAGCTCGGAAATCACCCGCTTCCAGCTTGCGCCCTTGGAGCGCATCCAACTCGGTTTTCAACAACTTTGGCAAGCTCTCCTGAATCGCCTTCTTCGTGTCCTGATCGAGAGCGACATCCAAATCGAGTCCACCATCTGCACTCGAAAAGAACGCAAAGGGGGTCCAGTTTCTCCCGTTCTTCTGCGTCCAGAATTGCCCTTGGAATTGCAGTGCAAATAAATGCTTTGCCTGATTCGGGCATTGGTCTGCGCTGCGGAAAGCGGAGCGTCCGATACCGGGCAAATAGATCACTGGCACATCCTCTCCTCCTTGTGTCTCCAATTGGTATCGCAGCCAAGCCGCCGGGCCTGTTGCTTTGTCGGGAGCATAATCTCCGAGCGACCACAGGGAAGGATAGCTCACCCGCAGCGGCTCGATACACTGAGTCCAAAGACACTCCTCGTCAGGCCATAGGATAACTTTTGGTGCAGCCAGTTCGTGCTTGTTGTATGAAGCCGCACTACGTAAAGATTTAAGGATGGATTCAAGAACAGTCACTTCTCCTGACCCGGTATTATAATTCAATTTCATTTTTCAGTTGTTCTCGGCCATTGCAGGCATAAGGTTTTCTCCTTGTTGGTTTCTTAATGGATCTATCTATCTCCTTTTTTTAAAGCAAGTGTGAAGTGGACATCATTCCAACGGTTGCCAACGAAATCCTTGCCGCCGGCAGGATCGGTGCCCGGCTCCTCTTCGCACCAGAACCAAGGGTAATCGGCTTTGGGGCGTTGGGGCTCGGTGCCGCGGTCTTTGCCTTTGAGTTTGAGAGAAACCGTGCGAAAAAGGCCAGCTCCCTTTTTGCTCACATCGCCTGCCAAGAGGAAGGGGCGGATGTTTTGGCGGATGCCGTCGTTGAGGTCAGGGTGCCAGCCATGGGCTTGGTCTTTGAGGGACTTCCAGCGGACGAAGATATCGAGCGGGGCTTCGCCTTCGAGGATAGCGGCGAGTTTGGTCTGAAGGGCGCGGGCGGCACCGAGGCGCTCAGCGGCGCCGGGTCTGTCGGCCTTTGCGTCATCGGACTGCTGCTGAATCCAGTTGCCCAAGTAGCTATAGGTCAGCTTTTGCAGGGCGGCGTGATCGAGCTTGTGATAGTTGACGAGGGCGTGAAAACCATCGGGGCGGCTGTCCCAGAGATGCCAAATAAAGGGACGGTTGTGGAAGAGCTTGGCGTGCTGCTCAAAAAACTCGGCGCACAGCCAGTCTTCGAGGGTTTTGGATTTGCTGCCCTTGAGCCCGGCAGCGGCGATGAGGGCGTGTTCATCGAAGGCGCCGAGGGCGGCGGTGAGGATCTGGCGCAGGCGATGGGCGGCGGGTTGCTCGCGGTTGAGGGGTGGGAGGCAGACGATGCCGTCTTCATCGGCGAAGGATTCCAGCTCGTCGGGGCCGAGGGCGGGGCAATCGGTAAAGCTGCTGCCGGTCTGCCGCGGCCAGCGGTAGCCGAGCAGGCGGGCAACGGCGACATGGAGCGGTTGGGTGGAGCCTTTGGGGTGGCCGTTGAAGAGCCACTGGGTCGGGTCGCTGGAAAACGGCTTGGGCAATCCCTGTGGATATTTCTCCGCGGCCACCTTCTGCCAGTGCGCCAGGTCAAAGGGGACTTTGATCAAAGTAGCGTTGGTAACAACGAGTTTCTGATCGATTTGTCTCACCGCTTGTATGAACTCATCGGACGAACAGAACGTCCATAATGCAGGTAAGATATTGTCGTTCTTGGTGTAGAAGACGTTCACATTGCCATCAAAAATTGCACCAGTATAAATCGTTGCTGGCAAAGTGTTCATCTGTGACATGCAGACACCAAGTGTACCCCATTGTTTATGTCCTTTGTAAGCACTACCAAGCTCTCTCCATTTCTTATCAAAAGTTTCAAGATCAAAGGCACCCGTCATCCCATCAAAAAAGCAAGTTCTTTTCGCAGAGCTCTGAAGGCAACGCCATCTTTTTCCGAGTATTGCTATCTCCCAGAAACAACGCACAAGCAAACCCCTGTCTGCTGGCCTTAGTCCTTGCACACAGTTTGCGTATTCTTGCAGTAGAGGAATATTCTCAATGATCTCCAAAGCTACCCTTGCATCTGGGTTCTTTAGTTGCTCTTCCTGCTTCACGAGCACAATCTCCGCGGGTTTTTCCCCCCGCAACATGGCCGCCTTTTCTTCAGGCTCCTTTGACGCTGAGACGTCGATTCCGGCCATGGTATGGTCGGCAGTGGGTGGAGCCGCTGTTATAATCCCAAGCTGGACATTAAAGTCCCACATGGGTGTCTGAAAGCCCTTCGGTCCCAATCTCGCAACCGCGTTCCAGGACCGATTTTGGAGCAGCATCTGGCGCAGTTTGGTGTAGGTAGTCAGGAAAAGCCAGTTCTGCGGTGTCACGAGGGCAGTGGAACCGGCACGGTTGGTGCAAAAATCTAGGCAACGTTCAACGAAACAAGTGGCGAGGTCGGCCTTAGCCCTATGGTGGGTTCGTTCGCAGTAATTTTGGAGCACATCGTCCTGCTTGCCGCGTCCGAGGTAGGGTACGTTGGTGATGACGAGGGTAAATTTCCCGGCGAGCAGCTCAGCGGCTTTGGCAAGGCCCTGGGCAATGACGGCCAGTTCGACGGCGTCGTTTTCGAATTTCGTTTTTTGATTTTCACTCTTCGCGAGCGCGGCGGTCAGCAGCGGGGCGAGTTCGTGGAAATCGGCTACGAAGAGATTCCTGCCCTGGGCGTGCGGGTTGATGAGACTGCCGAGGACAGGGGCGTCTTTGAAGAGACTGTGCAGGCGGACCATGCCGTTGCGCGCACGGGAATTGTCTCCGGCAAGCGCCACCCACTCCGCTTCCGTCGCGCTGGGCGCAAGTCCAGAGCAGGCCAGATTGAGGCTGGGCAGCGCTTGATACCCTGCCAGTTTCCACGCCGTCAGTGCAACATTGAAGGCGGCAATCTGCGTGCAGCGTTCGTCGAGTTCCAGGCCGTGAACGTTGTCCTTAAGAACCGAAACTACTGCCGCTTGTGCGCTGAGTTTTTCTTCCTCCATGCGAAGGCGAACGAGCAGCGGCAAGGCAAACGCCAGGAAGTGGCCGCTGCCCATGCAGGGGTCAAGCAGACGAATCAGTCCTGCAGATTTTGGCCAGGAGTCAAAGGTGCCCGCGGCGGGGAGCCAGGTCTTTGTCGTCTCATCCTGCACGAAGCGCAAATAAGTCCATGAGATTGCTGGCACGCCGTCACGGGCGGGTAGTGCGGCGTGGGCGCGGGCTTCCTCCTCGGTGGCAGCCTTGATGGGTCCAATCTTGCCTGCCCACCATGCGCCAAGGGTATTGTGGAGGAGGAACTCCACCATATAATCCTCGGTGAAGAGCTGGGTGACGGGGGAGAGTTCATCGGCGCCGATCTTTTTGCCGGACTTGTTGACCTCTTCCTTCCGCTGGGCTTGCCAGAACTGGTAGGTCCATCCAAGGGCGTCGTCGGCGCGGAATGCTTCCGACGGGAGGGCTGAGAGCAGTTTGCGCAGCTCAACCTGGTCGTTGAGGGCGATAGGGAGATCGAGTACAGGGTCGTCGCCCCGGAAGACCCCGGGAAGCGTGAGACTGGCGAATCGACAGGCAAGGTCCTGGCCGTCGCGGGCTTTGAGTTCCGGAGCGAGTTCTTCGCATTCCTCCAAAGTAACGGGAACGGAGCCACTGGTCTCGTCGGTAATGAGGAGGTTGTTCTCCGTAAGGAAGCGGGTGAACAGCAACCGATGCCAGTGCTCGTAAGCGGCCAGTTCGTTCAGATGCCGAATTTCCTGAATACCAGAGCGTTCGTCGCGTTTATCACCAAGGATGCGACCACGGGAGCGAAGACGATTACGGAGCAGGCGTTGCTCGACGCTCATGTGGGCGCGGTATTCCTTTTCGTGAACGGCCAGGTTTTCCAGCGCAGCCCGGCAGGCCGACTCCGCCAGGACGCGGGCATCTGCGGTGGTTTTTTCGAGAAGTCTGCGATGTTCTTTAGAAAGGGATGTGGGCATAGGGCATCAAGTCCTTAGAGGATCACCGGGCCGTCTTTCAGGGCGGCTTCGATGGCTGTTTTAGATTTATTTAACCATGCATCTAGTTCTGCCTGGTCGTGAATGGTGGCAGCGGCAAGCGTGACGCGCCGGGCTTTGGGTTCTGCTTCAATGATGGCGGCGGCAAGGGCCTTGTCAAACTGAGCGGCTAAGGCATCGGTCTGTGACTGCCAGTTAGCCAGGGAACAAGACCGAAGAGCACAGAGGAGTTGTTCATCTGAGCCTGTAGCGGGAGCGTTTCGTTGCAATGCTCCGGCACTGGAGAGCAGGGATTGGCGTTTCTCTTCCGACAGTTTCTGCCACGCCGGGTTGCCGCTAATCCGCTCTGTCTGAGCCACGAGCATGTCGGTATGGGCCTTGTGTGCATGGGTAAGGCCAGCACGTAGCGCGTTGGCTGCAGCTTTAAGAACATTAGAGACCGGATCGGGATCATCCAGCAGGGAGCGATTAGCGCGAATGGTGGTAAGGGTAGTGGACCATTCGGCCTGCTCAGCCAGATCAATGGCTTGGGCGACGAGCTTTTCGGTTAAGGCAAAGGCGGGAAGGCGTTTGGTGATCTCTTCGCCGGTGGCTCGCCATGTTTTGATCTTTGCCAGGAGGGCATCTCGCTGATCGTGTAGTTCCATGAGGAGATCATTGCCAGAGTAAGATTCCAGGGCGGTGATCTCCGGAGCGGCAGGGACCATGGGAGCAGGTGACACCCCACCCGCCTGCGCGGCAATCGCTTTGGCGTGATCGATAAAACGGAGTGCGTCGGTGGGTTCGTTGCCAGGAGTGATTTTGGGAAGACCAGCTTCCTGGAGGAGCTTGCGAATGGCGAGCTTTTGAACGGCGGTCAGAACCGGGCTTTCCGTCCGGAATGCCGCTTGTCCGAGCTTTTTCTGGTCCACCTCTGCCAGCAAGAGCGGTTTGGTATTGATGCGGGCGCTGAGATGGTTGCTGGCCAGTAAGGTAGTCAAGACAGCATCAATTGAATCCTGGGGCCAGCCATAAGGTGAGGCGTTAAATTTCTTGCGAATCTCCAGGCCCGTCTTTCCAGAGCCCATGAAGGCGATGATCGCTGCCGCCACCGGGTGGTTCTGCGGGTCGCCGGTAAATCTGACTTGCCCCAGTGCGCTGGGAGAGCCTTCTTTGGCTTTCTTGAGAACCTGGGGCCACTTCGCAGAGTCGCCGTCTTGGAACTTGGGGTAGAGCCGGTTGAGGACCTGTTTGGCGGCATCTTCCACGCCTTCCTTGAGTCCGTTAAACGACTGCTCCTGTCCGCCGGAAAGAAACAGCCGTGCGCCACCAAGTATCTGACCAATGAGTTCCTCAACGCGCAGACCTTCGGCGTTTTGTTTGGTGACCATGCACTGACGGCATTCCTTGCCCTCCTGTGAGGTGGGGTTGCCTTTGAAGTGCAGCGTTTCATCTGCGGCCTGGGCTGAAGCGATGGCGCTCTTGATTTCGTCGGCGTGGGATTTAGGAAGGAACAGGTGGAGCGTTGGGTCGTCGGTGCTGAGTTTGCGAATGTCGGCCAGCACGGAGGATTCCGGGGCAGAGAAACCGTCGCGCACCCAGAGTGTGATCGCGTCGGTTGCCTCCGGTTTGCTCTCACCATGGTGGATAACGACTTTGCGGCGTTCCTTTGCGTCGCCGTGGAGCACGGAAGGGTTACCAAGGGTGTCTGTCAGGGTTTTGCCTAGAAACTGGGTTAGTTGGGAGGCGATCAAGGGTTGGTCATTCATTACGGCAGCACGGCGTTTACGAAATTCCGCCTCCCAGGCGGCTCCTTCGGTGGTTTGCAGACGGTACTCGCTGTCCACTTTCATGAGCACCCCGTCCTGCTCTATGGCCCCGAGAAATCCGGGAAGTTGCTGCCGGAGTTGGGTGCTGCCCGTGACGAGATCTTCACTGAGCAGGTCGGCCAGGTGTTCAGGTTCGGCGCGGACCCCGAGGTCGGTGCCGTGTTCCCGGGGAAGTTTGTTGATGAGAAAAACCAGAGAGCAAATGCGGCTGCGCAGGACGCCATCGGGTTTGGTTTTTTGTTGCTCGATGATTTCCTGGAAACGTTTCTGCATTTCGCCGGTGCTCACGAGGTCATTGGCAATCTGGTCGTAAAGAAAGTCACCCGGCACGACCGCGCCCAGCTCGGCATCGGCGTAGGTGCGGCAGGCTTCATGAACAACGCGGAGTTGGGTGCGCATCTGGGCGGCGGTGCCGGTCGAGTCCACAGAATGAAGAACGCGTTCCCAGAATCGGCGGCGCACGGGAAGCAGCGGGAAGTCCGGGAGATAGGCGAGGTCGTCCTCTGATTGTGAGGCGAGTTTGGTCGCCTTGAGTTGGCGGGTGATTTCACCTTCGTTTTTGTCAATCAACTGCTTGATGTCGGCCTTCTTATCCTCGCGCTTCTGCAAGACGACGGTGCGCACGACCTTTTCGACGTCGTTGTCTTTGAGGTGAATCTTGATGGTGAAGCGACCCATCAGGCGCTGAAGATTCGGCATGTCGTTGAGGGCGCTTTGACCGGTGCCAACGATCATCAGACGTCCGTCCATCTCTTTGCTCAGCGCCTCGGTGACTTCCTGAACGTCGAGGGCAGTTTGCGCGTCCTGGCCGATGAATTGCTGAATTTCGTCGAGCACCAGAAGGGTGCAAGGCATTTTGTCATTGGCTGAAATCGCTTCACGGATGATATTACACATCTCGTCTATGCTGACGTCGCCCACGTTAGGGTATTCGGCCCTGAGCAGCGCTCCCACCTGCGAAGGGTCCTTCAAGTGGTCGTGGCACTGGACGTATGCCTTCGCCACCGCACCGGAGCCATATAACCGTCCGAGTTCTTTGTCAAAGTCTTTGCCCTGGTCTTCGATGGCTTTCTTGAAGGAATTAAACTTTCCATCCCTTTTCAAGTGAATGAGAAACTTGGCGTAGGGATAACCTTCAGGCAGCCCAACCGATTTAAAAAACAGGCTCATGACGCGCATCCGCACATTGCCCGTCCCTGCTTTAAGGGTGCCGCCCGCCATATGCAGACCTGCGTGGCGTTTGCCAAGGGTCGTGATCTCGGTAAGGAGATCGGTGATTTCCTCGGGGAGATGGGCAATGGAACGGGCGGTTGTTCCGTCTGGAAAAGTAAAGTTGATCCAGAGGTAGCGCAGGACCTTGGCGAGGTGGGATTTTCCACTCCCATAGAAGCCGCTGATCCAGGCCGCCTTCTGCTCGGGGCTCTTGAAGCTATCGCGATAGCCCTGGAGGATGCGGCGCATGCCGTTGAAGTACTCGCCTTCACATACGAACGATTCGAGTTCATACCCCAGCGTAGCGAGATCTTCATTGTTGTTGCTGGAGACGCCCTCGTTGACAAGTTTCCAATCCAGTGGGTTTTTGAGGAAGATTTCTTTTGTTTTCATTTTGGGGCGCCTCCTGTTGTTGTTACTTTTCTGAAAGTATTGGGGCTGCGAGATAATTCCAGCCCGTTCGAGCATCAAGAAAGCGGTATGTATTGCCTTCTTTTTCACCTGGGAAAAAGACTAGCAGGAATCCGGGGAAGGATTTTTCCAAGCCATCAATCAACTCCGAGACGTGCAGAAAGTCGTATAGGTCCATCAAGCCGGTCATGGCGAAGACAGTGCACTCTGGTGCGGTGGCGCGGGCAACCTCTTTTTGGAAAAACTCTGTGAGAACATCTTTCCATTCGGACTTGGCATACAGCTCAATATCAGCGGGATTTTTGAACCATTCCGCCCGCTCTTCCTCATCGACGGAAGCAAGCCACCGGGCCAAGCATCCCTTCAGGTCGATGCGAACCCATGGATGGCCAGCTTCTTTTGTCAGCATTTCGAAATCCTCAATGCGATTGATGAGCCGTCTTTCGTCTTCGGCAGGATAAACTGCGAACCAAACGCGTTGAGACGCGGGCAACCCAGGCCGAAGTGGCATTTGGATGTGGCTGCGGTAGTTTTGGAGTAGTTGGTCAATTCGATTCATGAAGTAGGGCCTGTTCTACCGGAGTAAGAAGATTGGAGAAATCAAATTCCACAATGCCCGCAGCTTGTTTTAGTGCAAGCAATCCTTTTGCGGAAGCCAGTGAGAGTGCGGCTTGCAATTGGGATCGGTTCGACGCAACGAGAGACGCGAACGCGGATTCGAGCAACCGCTCGCCACGTAGACCGGTCAAGTAACCGACAAACATCGCGTAAGCAGCCGAAATTGGACGCGGCTCAGGAAGTCTCCTGGTCTTCTTAACTTTGCCTGCGAGGTGCCCTCCGAATGTCCAAGTTGTATTCACGTTTCTGGCCATCGATGCTTTCGTAGCCCGACTGAAGCGGCTGGGGAACCCGTTTTCAAGATGCTGTTCCATGGCAGATCTGGCAAGCACCTCGCCGAGGCGCAGCGTGCGAACCAACTCGAAGCTCTGCCGAAGTTGCGGATCGCGGGCGTAAGCGCAGACGAGGCAGAGCAGGGACAGAGAGTCTAGATCTGCGTGGCCCAACTCCCAGAGAACGCGAAACAGTGCCTTGGAAGGGTCCATGCCATAGAGCTCCACTAAATGGCGGTGACTCTTCTTGCGGCTGCTCAGGGTGGGCTTTTCTAAGACATTTTCCTCGACTATGGCCTTGGCGAATTCGTCCCTGGTGAGAGAGAGAGGTATCGCACCAACAAGAATGCTCATCTCCCGTAACATCATCGAACGAGCCGAATGGCCGCCGATGTTGGCTTTAGAAAAGCCTAACGGATCGTTTTGCATTGACATACGTCTGACTTGACCTTAACTGTTTCTTATAATTCAACAGGTTGACGGGTTCTTATAAATTTGCCGCCTGTTTCTCCGGCAGTGCCACAGTATTGCAACCAGTATCCGCTGGCCCCTGGCCCCTTAGAAAATCATGCTGTGGGGATAAATCTTTCATCTTGAGAAATCCCCACTGACTTCCCATGCGAGACAGCTCAAGAGACACCAACCCGGGATTGGGCCACAATATTCAACCAGCCAGCCTTTGACTTGCCTTTTGTCAGATCGGGTCAAAAGCAAGTAGGAAAGATAAACCCCACCTCTGTCACAAGAAATGGGAGCTCTATTGGCCTCTGCTTCATTCTTCCCCCTGTCAAGGGTCAGCCCTTTACCTGGGCAGTCTCTCACTCACGCTATAGAGTTTATAACCTTTTGAAATCAAATGTGAATTTCTATGGCATTCTAGGGGAATGCTGTCTTTTTGTCAAATAAAGAATATGAGCCGGTATTAACCAAGACAATAGATGGACGTTTGGGCGGTTTCCTCGGGTGTGATACTGTTGGGGTCTATATTTTTCCATCGAAATCACAGTCAGCGTTGCGAAGCGCCTCAAAACCCTCACACACTCAATTGGTTACCGGGATTTAGGAGTAGGGCTGTAATTGGACATGGATAGGGTGAGCTGGATTACTATCAGTGTAAGTGGGTGTATTTGCTGCAAAACACACCGTTAAGAGCCCATTAGCGCCACCAGAATCAACGATCTCCTGCCACCCCACACCTAGCTCATACACCAAAACATCTCTCACTTATTTTGAGCCTATTTATCCGGTTTTCCTTAACAACTCTTCCAATACCCCCATCATGGTCGTCCCATCCATTTTAACACCACCAATATTTTAATCCAAAATACCATTTGACCCATTCCTTAGATTTATCCATCCAAATTTTCTACCGATAATTCGCCCTTTCAAGACCAATCCTATCATGGTCGAACAGCCACAAGACCGCCCACAAATATATGCGGTAGCCTCTTCGTTGTATCATTGTCAAAATTAATTTTCAGTCAATTCGTTGGATGAGTGGGTCTCAAGTATAGATGAGGTAGGGACCGGATCTCAATTTTTATTAAACCTGAAAACGTCCATAAGAATCTAAGTAACTAGTCAAGCAGATCATACTTTTCTTTCTTGGCCAGTCGTCCTCCCCGGTCAACAGCATAACAAATAAAACAGGGACGTTTTTCCCTGCTGTGAATAACTATTGGAGAATTAGGCTTTCCCAGGCAAATAAAAGAGCTCCACCCTCATTGTGAGTTGATGGAGCTTTATGGGATACCTTCTTTAAGAATGGCCGGACCCCCAGTGGAACGGCAAGCATGGTGCAGAGGGAAGAGCGCATAGGGCATGGCGCATAGGGCAGAGCGCAAGGAGCAGAGAGTAAAGAGTAAAGAGGAAAGGGCAAAAGGAGCGCCAGGCTTAAGGAGCGCTTCGCTTGAGGCAGAGGCAAAAGCGCAAAAGGCAAAGGGAGCGATATGGGATGGGGGACAGGGCATGGCGCCCCAGTACGATCATTCTGACCTACCCCAGTGAAATATCCTTTGCATTCCACCCCAGTACGATCATCCTGACCTACCCCAGTATCATCTTCTGGAGCTACCCCAGTGAAATACGCTGCGCTGTCACTAATGTGAATTTCACGGGGCGCGCGCGGGCAGGCGGGGTAAACATTGCAGGGGGTAGGCCCCAGTGGAATAGTCAAAGGCATTCCACCCCGGTTAAATAAGAAATCAAAAACATTTAACTGGG
>SDBT01004700.1_pt1 | contig 23108 bp, 23 predicted proteins | sample 2277101 | NCBI WGS metagenome assembly SDBT01 (sample SAMN10404973, study PRJNA504765) | marine sediment metagenome | isolation source: marine sediment core GS10_PC15, 103 cmbsf | place: Arctic Ocean: Southern Knipovich Ridge | collected 2010 | reverse complement strand
CGGTGGAGACCTGTGGATGCCTCTGACCATGCCCACAGCCTGGCACACCCGCCGTCTCGGCGCAAGTTTTCTTTTCAGTTCCTTGTCAGTTCACTGGGTTGGACGACTTTGCCGTAGCCCTGGGATGAGGGGACGGGATGAGGGGACGTAGTTCCGTTCGTTCCGTAACTTTCGAAACACTGTACCGAGGAGCATCGCTTCGCGTGCATGGATCTGGTTGGCCGCTGAGGCCAACGCCATTTTTCTCTCGATTCCCCGCAGCACGTTCTGCTTTGAGATGCGAATCTTCCGGGCGACGGCGCCGAGGGAGATGCCATTCTTGCAGACCGCCAGGTAGGAGAACCCACCGCTCAGGGCAACTGCGCGGAATTATTGTGATCGCGAGAGAGTACAGACGGGCCAGGGTGTCCGGAATCAGGACAGCCCCCGGAGGCCGACGGCGGGTTTCGGAACGAACGGAACTACGTCCCACTTGCTACCGGTGGCCTGGCGCGACCGCGATCGAGCGGATATCGAACGGTTGCTTCTTCTGCACGGCGACAACATGGACATCGAACGCATCCGAGGCATCGTCGCTCAGTTCGCTGAAGTCCTGGAGGAACCGGAACGAGTTGATCAATTCGATGCTATCCTCGTCCGAGTCAAAGACGAGTAGTACCTGAGGGGGATACCTGCACTTGCCCCACGTCCCCATTTCTGACTGTAGAGTATTCTTGTTCCTGGGTTTTCATGGTACTTCTGTTTCCGTACCGAGAGGAACACCGCCCAAAGACGTCCCGCCGGCGGGGAACGACTTGGCCAATTGATGACATTGCAGATCACTCCCCGTCGTCGCACTGGCCGCCGCCCCAGTCCTGGCAAGCGCCGCCGCCCATACCGCAGGCGGACGAGGTGATGCCGGAATGACAACTTCCATCCGAACCGCAGCAAACCCTCACAGTTGGACGGGCCTCACGCACCTGGCCGTCTCCGCAACCTGCGGCTGACAGAAACGTAAGTAATAAGTGATAAGACTTGACCCCTTTTCTTGATTCAGAGGAAGCAAGACATCACCAGTGTCCGCCTACAGCCAGCCCTGGAGCCGGCTGAAGAACCGGTCGTACGGCAGTACCAGGATCTCTCCGATGCGGTACTCCTCCGGCACCAGGGAGACGACCACGCAGGGCACGCCGGGATGCACGGCTTCGAAGGATCGCAGGCCGGTGCAGTCAGCGCCTGCGACGCGGATCTTGCTCTTGATCTCCGCGGCCAGCCGGAGCTGGCCGTGCTTCTCGACCAGCAGGTCCACCTCGGCCCCAGTGTTGGTCCGCCAGTAGAAAAGGCGTGCCTCGTCCTGCTGATAGTCGAGCCGGCGCAGGCACTCGAGGATCACCCACTGCTCGAACAGGCGGCCGCGATCGACGGGGTTGAGGGGCGCGGTCAGTCGACGATTGAGCGCGTTGGTCACCCCGGTGTCGAAGAAGTAGAAGCGCGGATGGACCACCAGCCTGGCGCGCGGGCTCTTGCGCCATGCCTCAAGGCGGAAGCCTACCAGGGTGTCCTCGAGGATCTGGAAGTACTCCTGCACGGTCCGGGTGGCCAGGCTCGCGTCCCGGCCCACGGCGCTGAAGTTGAGGATGTCGCCGGACTGCGCGGCCGCGACGTCAAGGAAGCGGGCGAATCCGCCCAGGTTGCGGACCAGGGCCTCGGCCTGGATCTCCTCGCGCAGGTAGGTCTCGCCGTACGAGCGCAGCAGGTCCTCGGCCTCGTCTTCGGGGCTTACGACCACGGCCGGCAGGCTGCCGAGCAGCAAGGTCCTGTCGAGATCGAACAGCTCGCCCTGCTCGCCCATGGTCAGCGGGTGGAGGCGGCGCGTCGAGGCCCGGCCGGCCAGCATGTTGGCCCCACCGCGCTTTAGCTTGCGCGCGCTGGAGCCGGTCAGGATGAAGCGCGCGCCGTACTTCTCGATCAATGCGTGAATCTCATCGAGCAGGGCGGGGACCCTCTGCACCTCGTCCACGAAGATGGTCCGGGCGCCGGCCTCGATCCTGGCCTCGGCCTCTTTCCGGAACTGGCTCGGCTCCTTGGAGTAGCGCAGAAACGATTCGTACCTGAGCAGGTCGACGCTGAAGGCATCGGAAGGCAAGATGCTTCGCACCAGCGTGCTCTTGCCGGTCTGTCTCGGCCCGAACAGGAAACACGAACGACGGGCAGGCAGTTCTAGCGTTCTCTTCAACATCCTGCAAGAATGTATTACATTCTTGCAGGGGTGTCAAGGTTGAGCCGCTCCGATGATAATTTGCACACAGCGAAAGGCGGATGGCAGGGGCACACGAAGAATGAAAAATTGGTGACCCCCTGCGCCTTCGGCCCCTGCAGCATCTGACATACCTCCATTGTTACATCCATATCCATCCAAAAAATTCCGGCGCATACCGATTGACGCGATTGGCTTTTTACGCTAGCGTCCTGCCCGATCGCCAAGGAGGGGCGGTATGCTGACCACGTCGGATTTCAAGAAGGGCGTCCGGGTGCTGATCGAGGGCGATCCGTACGTCGTCATGGAGACCCAGACTCAGACCCCCTCGGCCCGGGGGGCGGCCACCCTGGTCAAGGTCAAGGTGCGCAACCTGCGGACCGACCAGGTGTTCGACAAGAGCTTCAAGGCGGGCGAGAAGTTCGACGAGCCGGACCTGGAGAAGAAGAGCCTGCAGTACCTGTACGACGAGGGCGAGGCGCTGGTTTTCATGGACCAGGCTACATACGAGCAGATCAGCGTGCCCAAGGACGAGCTGGGCGACAAGGCCGCCTACATGACCGACAACCTGGAGGTCCGGGCGCTATTTTTCGAGGACAAGGTGCTCGACGTCGAACTGCCCAACACGGTGGAGCTCGAGGTGGTCGAGGTGGAGCCCGGCACCAAGGGCGACACGGTCCAGGGCTCGGCCACCAAGCCGGCCACCATGTCGAACGGCATGCGGGTGCAGGTGCCGCTGTACATCAAGACCGGCGACGTCATCCGGGTGAGCACCAAGGACGGCAGGTTCTCGGAAAGGGTTTGACATTCACGGGGCTTGACCTCGGCGGAGATCGGTAGGATAAACGGATCTCCAGTCGAATAGAAAGTGAGGAGGCTTGAAATGGGGAAGATTTGGAATTCCATGCGCGCCCAGTTCAACAAGCTGGCCAACTGGTTCTGGACCCGCGATCCCATCGCCCAGATGCAGCTCGAGTACGACAAGGCGGTGGCCCAGCTCAAGGAGGGCCGAAAAGGCCTGGAGCAGTATCGCGGGCTTGTCGAGCGGGTCAACCGCCAGGTGGTCACCGGGGAGAAGCGCGTCAAGACCCTGGAGGCCAAGATCAAGGCGTACCTGAAGGTCGGCGACCGCAATACCGCCGGCCAGCTGGCCATCCAGCTCCAGCAGGCCAAGAGCGAGCTTGTCGAGAACAGGGAGCAGCTCGAGATGCACGAGGCGGCCTACCAGAACAACGTCGAGAAGATCAAGCACGCCAGCAAGAGGCTGGGCAAGGTGCGCGAGAAGATCAAGAAGTACGAGGCCGAGCTGAAGATGTCCAACGCCGAGGCCGAGCTGGCCCGCCTGAGCCGGGCCTTCGACTTCGACGTGACCACCGACTTCGGCGAGCTGGAGCAGGTCATCCAGGAGAAGATCGACCTGAACCGGGCCACCGTGAGGGTGGCGGCCGACCTGAGCGAGGAGGGCATCGGCGAGATCAAGGCCGAGAAGGCCCTCGAGGAGGCAATGGCAGAGGACCTGCTCAACGAGTTCGAGGTCGAGATGGGCATCAAGACCCCGGAGACCGCCGACATCCAGGCGGGGGTCAAGGCCCTGGGCCCCGAGACGGCGGAGACCGAGACCGCGGAGGAGAAGCCCGTGGTCGAGGAAGAAAAACAGACTCAATCATAAACATTCTCACTTTCGTTTTCACTCCAAGGAGGAGATCATGGCTGGCAAGCCGAAATCTGGATTCTGGGTGATCGTCGTTCTCGTGGTGCTCGGCCTGGCCGGGTTTGCCCTGTACAAGGCGGGCATCCTGGCCCCGGAGGGTGCGAAGGACGAAAAGACCGCCGACATCAGCGCAGACGAACTGCAGAAGATCAAGACGCCCGCCAAGGACGCGGTGGAGGCCGACGATCCCAACGCCCCCACCACGGTCAAGGAGTACACCTTCATCCCGGCGGCCAAGCTGCCGCCCGTGAAGGGAACCTCCAGCTACAAGGCACTGGAGAACGACACCGTCCTCTTCGCCCTGAACGTCTGGGCCGGCTGGGCGCCGATCGTCTGGGCCAACAAGGGCTTCGCTCCCGGCGAGGAGTGGAACGCGCCCGGCGGCAAGAAGTTCAAGGTCAAGCTGGTGCTGATCGACGACCCGGTGGCCATGCGCGACGCCTACGCCACCGGCAACGTGCACATCGGCTGGGCCACCCTGGACATGGTCCCGCTGTTCATGGAGGAGCTGCGCAAGGACAGCCGGGCCATGCCGCGCATCTACCAGCAGATCGACTGGTCCAACGGCGGCGACGGCATCGTCGGCCGCGGGATTACGAACATCGGCCAGCTCCGCGGCAAGAGCATCGTGCTGGCCCAGAACTCGCCCTCCCACTACTTCGTGCTCAACGCCCTGATCAACGCCGGCGTGCAGCCATCCGAGGTAAAGTTCAAGTTCACCCAGGACGCCTTCCAGGCCGCCGCGGCCTTCAACGCGGACAAGAGCATCGCGGCCTGCGTCTCCTGGGCCCCGGACATCTACAACCTGTCCAAGGTCGAGGGCAACAAGCTGCTGGTCAGCACCGAGACGGCCAACAAGCTGATCGCCGACGTCTGGTTCGCCCGGGCCGACTTCGCCAAGGACCACCCGCAGATCATCGAGGGCCTGGTGCGCGGCATCTTCGACGCCATGGAGGAGCTCAATAACCCCAACAACAAGCAGAAAGTGGCCGAGCTGATGGCCAAGGGCTACAACATACCCCCGTCCGAGGCCCTGGCAATGCTGGGCGACGCCCACAGCACCAACTACGCCGAGAACCGCGAGTTCTTCCTCAATCAGAACAACCCCGCCAACTTCGAGCGCACCTGGGAGACGGCTTACTACCTGTACAAGCGCATAGGCCAGGTCACCCAGAAGACCTCGTTCGACCAGGTGATGGACTTCTCGGTCATCAAGAAGCTGGCCTCGGTGCCCAAGTACGCCAACCAGAAGGACGAGTACTCGGTCACCTTCGCGCCCAAGAGCGTCACGGCCATCAAGGCCGAGTCGGGCGAGATCCTGACCAAGACGGTGGTTATCCACTTCTTCCCCAACTCCTGGGACCTGGCCATGAGGATCGACAAGACCGTCGGCGGCAAGACGGTCAAGACGCCCTACGACCCCAACGTCAAGTTCGTGGTCGAGGAGATCGGCCGGCTGGCCGGCCAGTACGGCGCGGCCCGGATCGTGATCGAGGGCCACACCGACGCCTCGATGAAAGGCCAGGTGCCCGTCGATGCGGTCCGCGAGCTGTCCGGCAACCGGGCCAACGCGGTCAAGGAGGCCCTGGTTGCGAAGTTCAAGACCCTGCAGCCCAACCAGTTCTCGGCCACCGGACGCGGCTGGTCCGCCCCGGCCGACCCCAACGATCCCATGAACCACGCCAAGAACCGGCGGGTGGAAGTGAAGGTGTATCCGCTGGAGTCGCAGTAGGGGGTTGGTTTTTGGTTGAAGAAAAAACCCAACCGGCCGGTCAGGCCGCCCCCGCGAAGGCCCGGGAGGCTTCGCCCGAGGAGGCTGAGGAGGCCCTGCGCGCTTTCGAGCGAGCCGGGCAGGAGCAGGCCGAACGGGAACGGGAGGTCGCCCAGGAGACCGCGCGGGCTCGCCGGCCGGGCATGGTCCGGAGGTTCTTCACCGGGTTCTTCAAGATCCGTGACATACCGACCGTCTGGGGCAAGCTGGTCATGGTCTGCCTGTGCATCGGGCTGCTGTTCCTGGCCTGGTTCCTGGCCTCGCGGCAGTGGTGGGGCCCCAACGGCAACGAGCGGGCCCTGGACAGGATGGCCATGGGCAGCCCGGAGGAGGTCTTCGGCTCGTTCGGCCTGCTGTGGTACGAGCGGGCGCTGCTGCGCAACCTGCTGGCCAGCCTGTGGCGCGTGTTTCAGGGCTTCGGGCTGGCGGTGCTGATCGGGGTGCCGATCGGCATCCTGTGCGGGACCTTCAAGCGCATCGACGCCTTCTTCGCGCCCATCTCCCTCTTCGGCCGCAACGTGCCCATCGCCGCCCTGGTGCCGCTGACCATGCTGTTCTTCGGGATCGATGAAGGCCAGAAGGTGGCCTTCATCTTCATCGCCTGCGTGGCCTTCATCATGTTCGACTCGGCCCGGTCCATCGCGGACGTCAAGGACGACTACCTGGATACCGCCTACACCCTGGGCGCCTCGCGCTGGCAGGCCCTGACCAAGGTCCTTGTCCCGCTGGCCATGCCGGACATCTTCAACTCGCTGCGGTTGCTGTTCGGGCTGGCCTTCGGCTACATCGTCCTGGCCGAGATGGTCAACGCCGAGCTCGGGGTGGGCAAGCTGATCCTGGTCTCCCAGCGGCGGGGTCCCAAGGAGCACGTCTACCTGGTGCTGTTCTTCCTGACCCTGGTGGCGTTCCTGATCAACCTGGGCCTGGCCACCCTCCAGCGGGCGCTGTTCCGCTACCGCTACGGGAGGCAATAGCAGGCATGACCGACGAACGTCCCCATGTGGTCGTGTTCACCGACGTCGCCAAGACGTTCAACCCGGGTGAGAAGAACGCCTACACCGCCATAAAAGACGTGACCTTCACGGTGGAAGACATCCCCGACATCGGCGAGTTCGTCACCATGGTGGGCCCGTCCGGCTGCGGCAAGTCCACCGTCCTGCGCCTGATCGCCGGCCTGGGCCCGCACCACCCGGCTACCGAGGGAGAGGTGCTGGTCTTCGGCGAGCCGGTCGAGGGCCCCGGGGCCGACCGCGGCATGGTCTTCCAGACCTACACCTCGTTCGACAACCGCACCGTGCTCGACAACGTGGCCTTCGGGCTCGAGTGCCGCAGCGTGCCGAAACGGATACGCTACGACACGGCCCGCCACTGGATCCACCGCGTGGGCCTGAGCATCGCCGACGACCAGTACAAGTACCCCCACGAGCTGTCCGGCGGCATGCGCCAGCGGGTGGCCATCGCCCGGACCCTGATCCTCAAGCCGCGCATCATCCTGATGGACGAGCCCTTCGGCGCCCTGGACCCGACCACCCGGCTGCACATGCAGGACCTGCTGATCGGCCTGTGGCGCGAGGTGGAGGCCACCGTCTTCTTCGTCACCCACGACATCACCGAGGCGGTCTACCTGGGCGACCGCTGCTTCGTGATGTCCAGCGCGCCGGGCACCATCCTGAGGATACTGCAGGTGCCGCGCCCGGACCGGCCGGCGGCCCAGATGCAGCGCGAGCCCGAGTTCCAGGAGACGGTCTACGATCTGCGCGACACGATCGAGCAACTCGAAGAGGGGAAGGACTGACGCCATGGCCGGTCGGGTCGGATTCTTCAAGTACATCAAGAAGGCCTTCCTCCTTCACTGGAACCTGCTGGCGGTGGCGGCGGGCGCGGCCGTGGGCTTTGTATCAGGGCATCCGGAGGTGGTGCTGCCCCTGGTGGCGGCCGGCGAGCTGGTCTACCTGGCCGGGCTGTCGACCCATTCGAAGTTCCAGGCTGCCGTGGACGCCGAGGAGCACAAGGCGTCCAGGCTGCAAAGCAGCACCCGGACGGCCGAGAAGGCCGAGGCGATCCTGCGCTCGCTCAGCGATTCAGACCGTATCCGGTTCGAGAGGCTTCGCGGTCTGTGCGCCCGGCTGAGAAAGATCTCCCACGAGGTCAAGGGCCAGACCTCCGGCGAAGTCGGTTTCATCGACGACCTGCACATGGGCGGCATCAACCGCCTGCTGTGGATCTACCTCAAGCTGCTGCACTCCAAGAACGCCCTGGAGCAGTTCTTCGAGACCATCGACGAGGACGAGATCCGGCGCAGCATCGAAAAGGCGACCAGACGCATCGAGGCCATGGGCGAGCTGAAAGAAGGCGAGAAACCCGACAAGGCCAAACGGCGCAAGTCGCTGGAGGACACCCTGACCACCTCGCAGGCGCGCCTTGCCAACTACCAGCGGGCCAAGGACAACCACGAGTTCATCGAGCTGGAGCTCGATCGGCTGTACTCAAAGATCGCCGGCCTGGGCGAAATCGGCATCAACCGGCAGGACACCGACTTCATCACCAGCGAGGTGGACAGCGTCTCGGCCTCGGTCGAGCAGACCGAGAAGGCCATGGGCGAGCTGGAGTTCCTGACCGGCCTGACCGCCCAGGACGAAGCGCCGCCCGAACTGCTGGCCGGCGAGCAGTCGATCGAGGCGATCGAATAGCTTCGGCAAGGAGGCGCGACGTGACCACGCAGCGGCAAGCAGGGCTTCAGAGCTGGTTCCCGGCCTGGACCCAGCAACTGGCCGAGGCCCACTCGTCGGGTTTCTCCCAGACGTTCATCATCCACGGCAACGTGGACGACCTGGTGCGGGTCGAGAAGCACGACGGCGGGGTCTCCTACGCCATGCTGCCCGAGTTCCTGGCCTCGCAGGTGTTCGGCACCTGGGACGCGGTGATCGACTACGACCAGGTCCACGGCCCCAAGGCGCTCGCCTCGAGCCAGGCCAGGCTGGAAAAGATCAACCGCCACATCGAGCGCTTCATCGGATCGATCGAGGAGCTGCGCAAGCTGAGAAAACCGGACAAGGTCATGGCGGTGCTCAACCGTTACCTGGAGCTGGTGCTCCTGCGCGAGGGCGAGCGCTTCTCGGTGGCCCTGATCCTTCAGTACGCCCACTTCCTTACCCCGTCCGCCTCGGTCTCCCACACCGCCCGGGAGCTGGCCTTCAACCTGGCCACCCTGCTGAACTGGTCCAAGAGCCCCTACTTCAAGCAGGTCCCGTTCGCCTTCTGCCTGATCTCGGAACGGCTCAGCGACCTGCACGACTCGCTGGTGCAGAACGCCCACACCACAAAGATAGAAATCCCTTACCCCGGCCGCGAAGAGCGCCTGCGCTACATCCTGTGGAGCGCGGGCGGTCGCGACTTCGGCCGGCTGTGCGAGGTGGGGCCCGAGCTGCTGGCGGACATGACCGCCGGGCTGACCCTGGTGCACCTGCAGGGGTTGATGCACCGGGCCATCCGGACGGGCAAGAGAGTCACCCTGGCCGACCTCAAGGTCTACAAGAAGCGCATGATCGAGGGCCAGTGCCAGGGGCTGGTGGAGTTCGTCGAACCGCCCCACACCCTGGACCTGGTGGTCGGTCACGAGGCGGCCAAGCAGCGACTGCGGGAGGACGCCGAGTTGATCCGGACGGGCCGACTGGACGCGGTGCCCATGGGGTACCTGCTGTGCGGCCCGGTGGGCACCGGCAAGACGTTCATGGCCGAGTGCTGGGCCGGCTCGGTGGGCGTGCCGTGCGTCAAGCTTCTCAACTTCAGGTCCAAGTACGTGGGCGAGACCGAGGGCAACCTGGAGAAGATCCTCAAGGTGCTGCGGGTCATGGGCCCGGTTGCGGTGATCATCGACGAGGCAGACGCCATGCTGGGCGACCGCGCCTCCGGCGGCGACTCCGGCACCTCCTCGCGGGTCTTCGGCCAGTTTGCCGCCCAGATGGGCAACACCATCTACCGGGGCAAGATCATCTGGTTCCTGCTGACCTGCCGGCCGGACAACCTGCCGATCGACATCAAGCGCCAGGGCCGCTGCGAGGTGCACATCCCGTTGTTCTACCCGCGCGACAAGGACGAGGTGGCCGAGATGTTCGTGGTGCTGGGTAGGAAGAACAAGGTGGACGTGGATCCCTCGGAGGTGCCCGACCTGCCCGAGGGCCTGCAGTTGAGCGGGGCCGACATAGAGGGCGTGGTCACCCGGGCCCGGCGCATCTCGCTGATCGAGGGCAGCGACGGGGTCACTCGCGAGCACCTGCAGAATGCCCTGGACGCATTCATGCCCTCGGCCGAGGGCGACGAGAAAAAGCTGCAGCTCCTGGCGGCGGTGATCGAGTGCACCGACCGCAAGTTCCTGCCCGAAAAGTACCGCGAAAAGATGGCCTCGCCCCAGGCCCGTTCCGAGCTCCTCAGGCGTTTTCGCTCCCTGCGACTGAGCGTGGAGGCCGGCTGATGGCGAACATCGTCCTGGGAGTCAACAGCGCGTACCACGAGCCGGCCGCCTGCCTGCTGGTAGACGGGCGGATCGCGGCCATGGCCGAGGAGGAGCGCTTCAACCGCTTCAGGCACGGCAAGCGAGCCGGTATCGACAACTCCGACGAATTGCCCGAGCAGGCCATGGCCTTCTGCCTGGCCGAAGGCGGCGTCGAGTGGAAGGACCTGACCGCCATCGGCTACTCCCTGGAGCCCAACGGCAGGCTGGCCGCCAACCGCAAGCGCCGGGATCTGGCCTCGGCCACGCCCGGCGGCTGGGGCACCGAAGACGGAGAGCAGACCTTCTACCGGCACAACCTCGCCGCTCGCGACAAGCTGCTCGAACGCGCCCCCCAGGCCGATTTTTCATATCTCCGGCACCACCTGTGTCACGCGGCATCGGCGTACCTGGTCTCCCCCTTCGACCGGGCGGCCGTGCTGGTGGTCGACGGCATCGGCGAGTTCGACTCTACCTGGCTGGGCCTGGGCGCGGGCGAGGATCTGACCGAGCTCGAGACGGTCCCCTACCCCCACTCGATCGGCTTCGTCTGGGAGAAGTTCTCCGAGTTCCTGGGCTTCGACCCCTACTCGGGCCCGGGCAAGGTCATGGGCTACGCCGCTATCTCCGATCCCGAGGGCGAGCTGACCGGCCACGACTACCTGACCACCATGCGCGAGATCTTCCGGCCCGAGCCCGGCGGCACCTTCTTCGTGAAAGACGCGGCCTTCCGGTTCGCCTCCGACGATTTTTCGGGTTTGGAGCGCTTCTTCGGCCCGCGACGACACCAGATGGTCGACCGCTACGAGGACGCCTCGCTGGCCGCGGCCCTGCAGACCGTCACCAACGAGGTGATGGTCCACCTGGCCAACCGCCTGTACGACCGCATCAACGCAGGCCGCGCCCGGGAGCCCGTGACCGACCTGTGCCTGGCCGGCGGCGTGGCCCTCAACTGCGTGGCCAACTACGAGCTGGCCCTCCGCACCAAGTTCGAGCGCATCTGGATCCAGCCCGCCGCCAACGACGCCGGCACCGCCCTGGGCGCCGCCGTGCTGCTCCACCTGCAGACGGGCGGCCGCGACCGCCCGCGCCAGGCGCACGCCTACCTGGGCCCCGGCTACACCGCGGACCAGATAAAAAACGCCCTGGACGAGGCCGGCCTCGAATACGAAACGCCCGACAACCCGGCCGCCGAGGTGGCCAAGCGCATCGAGCGCGGCGAGATCCTCTCCTGGTTCCAGGGCCGCCAGGAGGTAGGCCCCCGGGCCCTGGGCAACCGCTCGATCGTCTGCGACCCCACCCGCTTCGACACCCGCACCCGCATCAACGCCAAGGTCAAACAGAGAGAGTCCTTCCGCCCCTTCGCCCCCAGCGTGCTGCCCGAGGCCGTGGACCGTTTTTTCGTCACTCCGGCCGAGATGCTCTCCACCCGCTTCATGCTCTTCGCCCTGCCGCTCAAGGACAATAAACAAAAACAGGTCATCCCGGCCGTGATCCAGGAGAACGGCTCGACGGGAATCGCCACCTCCCGCATCCACCTGGTCGAGGCCGAGCACAACCCCCTTTACGCCGAGCTGATCTCCGAGTTCGGCCGGATCACCACCCTGCCGATAATCCTGAACACCTCGTTCAACATCAATGAACCCATAGTCACCACCCCCCAGCACGCAATCGCCACCTTCGGCCGCTCCTCCATGGACGCCCTGATGATCGGCCCTTACCTGGTTCCTCGCCCGTAGAAATGACTTCACCCAAGGAGGTATTCAATGCGATCGATCGTCATCTTGCTCCTGCCGGCCGTATTGGCCGCCGGCTGCGACGATCCCTTCTTCAAGCCGAACGTCCGCTCCATCGAGCGGTCGATCGGAGTCACCATCCCCGTCGCCTACGTGGCCACCCTGGCCATGTCCGCCTTCGAGGGCGAGGAGACCGATTGTGTGAACTTCTCCACCGACTGCGTCGATCCGCCTTGCGGAGGGCTGGTCAGCGTCGTGGTAAACGAGGCCTGTCCGTTCCCCTTGGCGGGCGATGCCCAGGGCGTGATCACCGTGACCGGGGTACGCATCAACGAGGACACCGGGCTGTTCGCCGCGGTGTTCAACGAGGTGGACGTATCCGGCCGCAAGCTCATGTTGAAAAGCATCGACGCCTTCGTGGTGACCCGCTTCAGCGCCCAGCTGTTCGGCGAATCCCAGCCCGACGAGGGCATCAAGGTCATCTTCTACGACGGAGACATCGAGTACACCGACCCGAACGTCATCGCCGTGGAGCAGTCCATGTGGATGGTGGACGTGGCGACATCCGGCACCCCCGGGGATCCGCGGGACGACGTGATGAACATCAACGGCGTGAGACAGGCGGCCGGTGCCGGAGGCGGCGACATCCCGTCCGCCTCGATGAACCAGACCGTGCTGGCCCAGGTCAAGATGGACGCGACCTGCGCGCTGAATCCCGTGTGCGGGTTCGGGATCATCGAGGCAGGCGACACCGGCGACCCCATGAACAACGGCATCACCATGCTTGGGTTTCATCGGGCCTGCGACGGCAAGGCCATAGTCCTGCTCTCTGTGGGCCTGGCCGCCCCGTCCACGTCCACGGAGGTCGAGCTCAACCTGCTTGAATGATGCCACCCAAACACTTCCGCTCGCATCAAGCAGCCTCATGTGCAAGACAAACGTTCGGAGCACCGGCTTACCAGTAGAATCTTCTTGCCAGCTCGTTATGTTCGCGTGTAGTTGCTAATCGATGGATCACGTGCCCCGGCACATTCGAAAAGCAGTTTGGTTGCTGGCGCTGGCCTCTGCATCTTGTACGTTCCACCGGGTGCGCCTGGACGTCGAGCCGGTGGATGTCGAAGGGCAGTTCGTGCGCGCCTGCGAGATCCTGGCTGCGGCCGGAGACCGACATCCGCCGGTCATGCGAGGCCAGCAAGCGACCCTGGCCGCACTGGCGTCGATCCGCCCGCCGGGACGCTTCTGCTTCGTGTGCCGGCGCATGCGCCGGTGCGCCGCCCGGCTCGACCGGGAAGGGCGGAATCAGTATCTGACCGCCCGGCAGATCGCGCTGCTGGCGGTAGAGCGGACGGGCTCTTCTCGGACGGTGCTCGTGTTGCCCGCGCCGGGCGGGCCGGAGCTCGACGACCTGCTGGAGCGGTCCTGTGAATCCTGCGCGGCCATGCCGGCACGAATCCAGGATGGGACCTGGGATAAGGGGCTGAAGCCATGAGCACCGAACCCCTGCAAGTCGAGTGGATCCCCGGCCGGGTGGTAGACAGGCGCGGCCACCGGCTGATGGTCATCCTGGCCGCGCCGGGCTGCGCCTACGCCTTCGCCCAGGGCGGGTGCACCAACTGCTCCTTCCCGCAGTCCTTCGGGCTTCGACACCAGGTCTCGGCCGGGGAGTACGACGCCCAGCTCGAATCGGCCCTGAAGCGCATCCCGGCCGACGATCGCGGCCCGGTCCAGGTGGACCTGTTCGTCTCGGGCTCTTTCCTCAATCCGGACGAGGTCCCGCCCGCGGGCCAGCGCCTGCTGCTCGAGCGGGCCGCCCGGGCACCGCGGGTCGAGCGGATCGCAGTCGAGACCCGGCCCGAGTACGTCACCGCGAACAATATTAAAAACGCCGTGGTCGCGGTCCAGCCTCTCGAACTGGAAGTGGCCATCGGCCTGGAGAGCGCCGACCGCGTCATCCGCGAGCAGCGCATCCGCAAGGGCTTCACCTGGCGCGACTTCGAAAAAGCCGTCCAACAGCTGGCCGGATCGGGCGCCTCGATGCTGGTCTACCTGCTGCTCAAACCCATCGCCACCGGCGAGGCCGAGGCCATCGAGGACCTGGTCGACAGCGCCTCTGAGGTCTTCGACCTGGTCGAAGACCTCGGCCTGCCCACGCGCATCGGCCTGGAGCCCTGCTTCGTGGGCCCGGACACGAAGCTGGAACGCGCCTTCGAGGCCGGGGAGTACCGGCCGCCCTGGCTCTGGTCGGTGGTCGAGGTGGTCCGGCGCATCGCGCCCATGGGCCCAGTCCAGGTGGGCCTGAGCGACGAGGGCCTCAACCCGCAACGCGCCGCCCACAACTGCGACCGGTGCTCGGCCCGGGTGCGCGAGGCGCTGGCCACGTTCAACCTGGATCGGGAATCCGGACCGCTGACGGAGCTGTCCTGCGACTGCCGGGCCGACTGGATGCGGGTACTGGAACGCTAGACGAGCGCGACCGAGGTCGTCACGGCCGGATGATCGACTCGACCTGCCGGCGGAAGAACTCCTGGCCCCAGACATCCAGTCCCCTTCTTTCCGGCTCCCCGACGAACCGTTCCACGTCGGCCCGGGCCTCGGCCCAGTCGGTGCTTTCGATTTTTTTCAGGAGCTTCTCGGTCAGCCAGTCGCGATCGATCAGGAGTCGTTGCCCCTGCCAGGGGCCTTGCTGGTCGATGGCGTTTTGCAGCAATGGGAGATTGGGTTCGACGCCATGGTCGGCGTACCAGACAAGGTCGAACCAGTCGCGCCCCTTGGTGTATGTGCGGCACAGAAGGGCGTGGAGCTTGGAGCCGAAGCTGCTCGGCAGGTCCTGGGCCAGGAGCGAGAAAGGAACCGGAAAGTTGACGTAGCTGATCTCGAAGCCGGACCCGGCCGGTGGGTTGCAATCGATCTCGAGCTTGACGGTCAGATTCTGTCCGGGCTGCAAGGCATTGCGCGAACCCGGGATCTCGCCCATGGAGGCATCTTTCAGGAGCACGGTCCTGACCGGCCTGGCCTCGGCCCGGTCCCGGATCTCCGGATCCAGCCCGTAGAGCCGGAGCTCCTCGCGCAGGACTTTTGAAAAACTCCTCCAGGCAAAGTCGGGATCGGGACGCTTGAGGACGAAGTCCAGGTCCTCGGAGAACCGGCGCAGACCGTGCAGGATGCGCAGGCAGGTGCCCCCGTGAAACGCGGCCTTTCCGAACAGGCCGGCCCGCGCGAGACCGGAGAGGGCAAGCTCCTGCAGGATTTGCCGCAGGACCTGCCGTTCCATCTCGGCCGTGGCCGGTCGATATCGCTCGAACCGTTGTTTCAAGATGTCGATGCTCATTTGCCCATCTCCCTTCTCAGTCGTTCGAGCAGTCGCCTGGCCGGGCCGCGCTTCAGCCCGGCGAGCAGGACCTCGAGCTCGGCCGGGGTGATCTCCCGCAGCAGATCGGGTTCGATGCGCAGGCTTGCGACCAGGAAGTCCAGCCCCGCGTTCTTCCAGCGCCGGTCGTGGGCCAGGTCGGCCAGGGCCCGAAGGGGAGTGGCCAGCAGAAAGGCCTGGCCGGATGCCGCCTCCTCCCTGCGGACACCCGCCAGGGTCGATATCGGGGTGGGTCTGTACACGAACCGGCCCAACGGGTTCTCGAAGGTCCTGGCTCTGCGGAACGATCCGGAACAGATGGCCTCCACCCCTTCGGGGATGAACCCGTGGGCCGACAGGGCGGACTCCAGGCTGATGTAAGAGGGACGATACATGCGCGCGGCCAGGGCGAAGAGGCTGACAGGGTTCTTCCGGTATGGCTCCGCCAGGATGTACAGGCCGCGGCGGAGCCTGAGGATCTCGCCCGCGGCCATGGCCCGCCGGACCAGGGCATAACGGCTGTCTGGCGAGGGATCCCCGAGCAGATGGGCCACATCCGCGTCGGTGATCGCATCCGGTAGTCCACTGTGGATCAGTTTTTCCGTCAGGGTCTGCACACCAGCACCGCGATTCTTGTACGATACTGTCACATTTCGACAGTTCCGCGCAAGTTAGCGCAAGTTCGTGCAAGAATTGTATGCGGGCCCTGAGTCAGACTGGCTTCGGTCTATCGAACTTGACGAAGTAGTTGGCCGCCACCCGGTCGAGGATCTCCTCGGTCATGACCGGTTGAATGCCGCGGTAGGCGCTCAGGTCGTTCACCTGGGCCAGCAGGTCGCGCGGCTCGCAGCAGTTGAAGGGCCGGGCGTGCTTCTGGTAGTGCTCGCGGATCAGGTAGTCGACCATGGCGGGGTCCCAGGGCACTCCCTGCTTTCGGCACTCGGCCTCGAAGATCTCCCTGTACAGGACGGCGTCCGGCCGGCCGACCTCGAGCTTGTAGCGCACCCGGCGCAGGAAGGCCGCGTCCACCAGGTCGGCCGGGTCCAGGTTGGTGGAGAAGACCACGAACACGTCGAAGGGTATCTGCAGCTTCTTGCCGGTGTGCATGCCCAGGAAGTCGACCTCGCTCTCCAGCGGGACGATCCAGCGGTTGAGCAGGGCCTTGGGCGAGACCGTCTGGCGGCCGAAGTCGTCGACCAGCAGCATGCCGCAGTTGGCCTTCATCTGGACCGGTGCCTCGTAGTACTTGACCTGCTCCGAGTAGGACAGGTTGAGGTCGTCGAGCGTCAGCTCGCCGCCCACGATCACCATCGGCCGCCGGCAGCGCACCCAGCGCCCGTCCAGGGCGGCTTCGTGCTCGACCTGCTCGACTTGCTCGACAGGAATGTGGATGGTCTCGTCGAAGACCTTGATCACGAAGTCGTCGACTATGACGGCATGGGGGACGAAGACGTCGCCGCCGAAGCAGTTGGTCATCCGCTGGCAGATGGCTGTCTTGCCGTTGCCCGGCGGGCCGTAGAAGAACAGCGCCTTGCCCGAGTTCATGGCCGGGCCGATGGCGTCGTAGACCTCGTCGCGCAGCACCAGGTCTTCGAAGCTGGGCTCGATGTCGCTGCGCTGCAGGCTGTTTCCGCGGACGGTCTGGGCGGTCACGGCCTGGCAGTAGTAAGAAAACGGCACCGGGGCCGGGCCCACGTACTGGTCGCGGTCCATGGAGTGATCGCAGAGGTTGTGCCCCGCGTCGGTCATGGCGATGATCATGCCGCTGCGCCCGACGCCCGCCCGGCTCGACCCCTTGATGTCGATCAGCTTCATCCGCCTCAGCCGCTCGATGACCTCCTCGACGATCGCCGACGGCAGACAGGTGCGGTTGGTTATCTGCGAGCCGCTGAGGTCTCCGCCCTGGAACAGGTGCTTGAGCACCAGCTCCTCCAGGTATGAATGGCTCAACCCCGTGGCCCGCACGCTGCGCGGCGGCTCGGGCAGGAAGGCGGGTTCGTCGGGCTTCCGCGGCCGGCGCACCGGGGCCATCTCGGACGCAGCCCTGTCCGCCCTGTCCGCCCTGTCCGCCCTGTCCGCCCTGTCCGCCCTGTCCGCCCTGTCCGCCCTGTCCGCCCTGTCCGCCCTGTCCGCCCTGTCATCGACCTGTTCCTCCACCTCCTCGTCCATGTCGACGGGCGTCATGCCGACCAGGGTGCTGGTGATGTCGTCGATATCGTCCTGGCTCATCTGTCTTCACCTCCGCCCGGCTCCCCGGGCCTGGCCTTCGCCCGCCGTAGCGGGCTATGGCCCGCGAAGGCTGGTCGTCGCCCGCTCGAGGAGGCCGCTCGCCACCTCCACGTCCCGGGCGGGCTGCAGTTCGACCAGCAGCCGATCCACCGCGCCCTGGACGTGCCCGGCCGCCGCCGGACGGTAGCGTATGTGGATCACCCGCTCGGCCGCGTCGGACCACACCCCGGGACCGGAGCCGTCCAGGTCGAGCAAGCGCTGGATCTCGTCCTGGTCGCTCAGTCGCTCCTCGGGATCCTTGATCAGCGCCCCGCGGATGAACTCCGCAAGGCCCTCGGGCAGGTCGGGCTTGATCTCGCGGATGTCGGGAGGCGGGGTGCGCACGTGCGCCTTGAGCATCTCCATCACGTTGGCGGACTCGAACGGAAGCCGGCCGGTGACCATCTCGAAGGCGATCACCCCGAGCGCGTATATGTCGACCCGCCCGTCGGTCACCTTTCCCATGGCGGTCTCGGGGGCGATGTACTGCGGGGTGCCGTCGACGGTATGGACCTGCTCGTCTCCGGCGTCCCCGACCGCGATCGGGCGAGCGAGACCGAAGTCCATTATCTTGACGGTCCCGTTCTCGTCCAGGGCCACGTTGGCCGGCTTGATGTCGCGGTGCGCGAAGCCGCGCGCGTGGGCGTACGCCAGCGCCGAGGCCATCTGGCGCAGGATCCGGGCGGCCTCGGCCGGCTCGAGGACCTTTTCGCGCCGCAGCAGGCTGGCCAGGTCCGAGCCGGACAGCTTCTCCATGACGATGAAATAGGTGGCGTAGGCCGACTCGGTGTCGAACACCTGGACGATGTTGGGATGGGTCAACGAGGCCACGGTCCTGGCCTCTTCCATGAAGCGCTCGCGGAACTTGGCGCTGTAGACCAGCGAGTGGGACAGCATCTTGATGGCCACCACACGCTTCAGTCCGGGGTGCAGCGCCTCGTAGACCTTGCCGGTGGAGCCCTCGCCGAGCTTGCCCAGAAAGCGGTACTTGCCCACCTGCTCGATGCCGCCCTTCTCCTCCAGGCGCCGGCCGAGGATCTCGGTCAGGAAGCGGGCCAGCTGCGGATACTCGACGAGCATCGGCTCGATGGTGGAGCGGTGAATGACCAGGGTGGCCACCTCGGAGTCGGCGATCACGTCGGCGGAACGAGGATCGCCGGTCAGCAGCGCCATCTCGCCGACCAGCTCCCCGGGCCCCATGTGGAAGACCATCTTCTCGCGGCCGTCGTCGTCGTAGATCGGCACCCGCACGCGTCCTTCGCGGATCACGTGCATGTCGTCGCCCTCGTCGCCTGCGCGGATCAGGTACTCCTCCGGCGCGTAGGTGTGCAAATCGATGCTTCGGGCGATGCTCTCGAGATCGTCCCGATCTATCCCGCGAAACCCGTCCACGCCTGCCAGGAACTCTGCGATCGACATGCGCTGAAGGTAGCCTCCCCATGGTCTCATGTCAATGCACACTCACGTCAGCTCCCGCAACCGCTGAAGCCATTCCCGGGCCAATTCCAGGCTCGGATCCGGAGGCCGCGGCACCTCGATCCCCAATCCAGCCAGCACCTCGACGATGGCGTCGAAGGCCCACACCCGGCCCAGCTCCCGCTCGCATCTGTGGGCGTAGCGCACGCAGCGCAGCCCGTCGAACCAGTGGTGCACGGCCAGGGCGAAGTGCCCGGCGTCCGGCTGGTTCGTCCGGATGGAATCGATGACCTCGAAGGCGCGCTCACCGGCGAGGAAATCGAAAAGACGCGGCGCGGCGGCCCGCCGCAGCCGATCCGGCCTCGCGAACCCGTCCTCGAGCGCCGCGAACCAGCGGCGCAGGTCGAAAAACGCATCTGGCGGCTCCACCGTGCGGTAGCAATCCAGGCCGTCTTCCAGGCAGCGCAGCACGGCCCGGCCGGTGCCGAAGGGCACGCGGCTGGATGCCCGGGCGGCCGGATGCACTACCGCGTCGCGGATGCGCTCCATGGACCTCCCGCCCGAGACTTTTATCAACTTCTGCGCGAAATAAAAATCCTCGCCGGCCCGGCGGGGTGGCATGCCGTCGGCCAGGGCGTAGCCCGAGGCCGAGGCTACCAGGCACGAGCCGATGGTCGGGTAGGAAAACGGCGAGCCGGCCAGGCGCAGCCCCAGCTCGAAGTAGCGCATCCAGATCTCGTAGGCCACGATGGCCGCAGCCAGGCCGGGATCTTCGGGCACCGGATGGGCGCAGGTGCACACCCCGCCCAGGGGCGGGTCGGACGCGTCGAACACGGCCAGCAGGGCGTCCGCGTACCCGGGCGACACGGGCGAGTCGCCGTCCAGGCAGGCGATGGCAGCCCGGCGAACCTCGCCAGCGGATACCAGCCGCCGCAGCGCCAGGTCCATGCCAGTGCGGCGTGCCAGCCCCACGCCCGCCCGATCCGCCGGCAGCTCTTTGCCCGAAGAAGCCCTGTCCAGAGCGTGGACCGGCACGGGGATGTCCCCGGTCCCTCGCAGGTCGTCGAGGGTGCGCAGGTTGTCGGCCAGCACCTCAGGGTCAGCTCCGGGCGGGTTGTTGACCACCACGATCACCTCGGCCTCGTCCAGCCGCGAAGAGCCCCGGACCAGCGAATCGATCACGCCGCCGATGCCCTCCCGCTCGGCCAGGCACGGGATGACCACGCACAGCTTCAGCCCTCCTGCGGGAGACGGCAGGCTGTCCGCTTCGGGAATCTCGATAGCGTGCCTGTCCAGGTAGCGCTCGATGGTCGCGGGCGTGGACATGCGCCCCTCTTACCGGCAAGGCGCGGATCCGTCAATATTGAGAGTGTCAACTCGAGCGCGTCGCGTCGCCGGGCTTGACTCAGAAGTCTGAATCGTGGTCTATTTCCAATTTGGAATGCGACGGCAATGTGTGACTGGCAAGCGCCCCCCATACCGTGTGCGCCTTCTGATAGGATCGCGTTCATGAAGGTAGCGGTATCCACCTATGGTGAGAGGTTGCGGCAGCCCGCCCATCGGTCCTTCTTTCGTAAATCTCTTGCCCGCCGGACGCGGTCGGTCCCTGAAGGCCAAGACGCCGTGCACGAGTATCTGATCGACCAGGCCAACCTTCGCGGTTTTTTCGGCGCCTTCTCGGACAGGGATGACTGGGGAGAGCTGGCTCCGGATTTGAGCCTCGAAGATATCGTGGTCGGCCTGCTCCAGCCCCATGCGCCAGCCGACCTGCGCACACTCAAGCTCGTGGTCCGCATCCTTCAATCAGGTAGGCTCAACCTCGATGGCTTGGTCTTCCTGGCACGACGAGAGCGAGCGCTGTCGGTTCTCGCGTGGCTCGTGGATCTCATACCGGAGGAAGAGTGCACCGAACTCATCATCAGCCTCCGGAGACGTATTAGAGACAACCCGCCTCGCGGAGACCGCAGGCCCGACATTCGATACGACCCGGGCAGACTGCTCCGCCGCAGGGTTTCCCGTTGAATCCTGTTGAACGCATTCTGCGCACGCTCGGTCGGCATCTGGAAGGGCCTGCCCACATTCGCCTCATGGGCGGAGCCGCATTGATCCTCGCGTACGGGCTGAACCGCTCAACAGAGGACGTCGACCTCGTACTTGAGGATGAAGAGCTCGAAGTCCTGATCGACGAGGCAGAATTCGGAGCAGCTGTTGAGGCGACAAACCGCGAGCTGGAGCCGGACGGATTGTTCCTGACCCACATCTGGGGACCAGAGCAACAGATCCTGACTCCCGACTGGAAGCAATCCTGTCGGCCAGTCGTTGGGGACTGGGGAACGGACATACTTGCCGTGTCCGCGCTGGGACCTGTGGATCTCATTCTGTCCAAGCTTTGCAGGGCGGACGACGCGGATCTCGACGACATCCGGTATTTGATCAAAACGGAAGGCATCGAACGCGACGTGATCGAGGCTGCCATGGCACGTGCTGAGGTGCCTGTCGACTTTGCCGACGTGTTCCCGAAGAACCGCAGAAGGGTGCTTGCTCTCTTCGATCCCTGAGTTGCCTGGGGGATGCCCGGACAATCCTTTCACCCGCAGATCCCGTCCACGAACCACTCGCCCGTGTCGCGCTCCAGGAACAGCCGGTAGATCCCGCCGTCGGACAGCTCCACGTCGTAGTAGTCGCGGTTCAGCTCATGGTCCTGCCACCAGTCGCCCTGGAGCCGCCAGGGCCCGGCCTCGACCCGCAGCCCGGCCACCGGCGCACAAGGCGGGTTCTGCTCGAGCGACAGGCGCACCACGGCCAGCCAGGTGTCGACCAGCCGGGTGGGCGCGGCCGACAGGACGCGAAACAAAAACCCGGGCGCCATGCTCCGCGCCCGCACCACGCTCATCCCGCGCGTCACCCCAACCTCCCGGGCCTCCGAACTCACCCCCAGCACGCACGCCCCTGCGCCTCAACTCGCCCAGCACCCCGGAATTCACCGCGACATCCGTGGCCGAGGAAATCGCCGACTTGTCAATGTGGCCTCCTGCGGTTACACTTGATCTTGATGATCAAGAACGTCAACATCCGGACGCTGAAGGACAAGCTAGACGCGTACCTGCGCCAGGTGCAGCAGGGTGATGTGGTTCTGGTCTCTGACCGCGGGACCGTCGTGGCGGAGATCCGTCAGCCAAGCCTGCACAGCGCTGCTGCAGACGCCACGCAGGATCGGCTCCAGCAACTGGCCGACGCGGGCGTGCTGCGTCTCGGCCTTCCGAACAAGCCAGATGTCTATCGGCCCGCCGATGTCCACCTGCCGGCCGCCGTGATTGACCAGGCGCTCGAAGCGACCCGCGGTGAATGATGACGGACGTCTACGCGGAATCGAGCGCTGTCCTGCGGTGGCTCCTCGGTGCGTCGAAACGCGGAGGAGCTTGGCTTGGCGGTCGCTCCAACGTAATCGCGGCTGACACCTTCGCGCGAACTGCTACTACCCATCGCAATGGCGCCGGTCACGCCTCAGAGCCCATCCGAACCCTTACGTTTGTTCTGGCGGCCCGTCAGGACGCTGGCCGGATCCATTCTGGCGGCCCGATGGGCCGGGAAGATGGCGCGCAGCAGGGCCGCCAGGGGCAAGAATGACGGCTAGTTCACAGTGAACCTAACACCTAACCCTACCAAGTGATTGTGACAATAATTTAAGAGCCATCCGCGCTGTGCGCAGATGAGCCAGCGGTGCGGCCATGAGGGATCGGCCGAGAAGGGAATACCCCACAAGATCAGCCTTTCGGGACTCCAGCGGGCCGATTTCAGGGCAGAAGCGAGAAAAAATACCCCAGCCTGGCCGCTCCGACTCCCTCCCCTCTTGCGGGGGAGGGAGTTCTTGGGCCACCCTGGTTTCAGCTAGAAAACGCTACAGCGCGGATCGCTCTTTAAGGATCATTTCGTCATCTTCTCACCCGCAGATCCCGTCCACGAACCATTCGCCCGTGTCGCGATCCAAAAACATGCGGTAGATCCCGCCGTTGGACAGCTCCACGTCGTAGTAGTCGCGGTTCAGCTCGTGGTCCTGCCACCAGTCGCCCTGGAGCCGCCAGGGCCCGGCCGCGCGCTGCACCCGGCCGCCCAGGTACCGGCCGCGCACGTGCAC
>SDBT01004699.1_pt1 | contig 23108 bp, 20 predicted proteins | sample 2277101 | NCBI WGS metagenome assembly SDBT01 (sample SAMN10404973, study PRJNA504765) | marine sediment metagenome | isolation source: marine sediment core GS10_PC15, 103 cmbsf | place: Arctic Ocean: Southern Knipovich Ridge | collected 2010 | reverse complement strand
GATACGTCGAGCGATGATATCGCGGTGGAAGGTATCAACCTAGAGGCGGGAAGGGCTCAACGTTATGTATGGGATGGAACTGCTTGGGTCCCTGTTGAAGCTGTGGACATGGGGGATATCACGAATATCCCCGCTGGGACGATAGTTGCTACAAATGGTCAAGCCGCAATTAACGAGCTTGATACAGAAAAACAAGCAGCACTTACTGCTCCTATAGATGATAAAGCATCTCCCGGCGAATTTGGTGCTGTAGCACCGGGAGCTTTAAGTTCTCAGGCCAAGGAAATAGTCCAGGCTACAACAGACACTCTCACCGCAGCCGAGATGTCTGGTACGTTCATATCCAATTTTGGCCAAGGAGCGGCGAACACACAGACGCTTCCAACTGCTGCCGCCGGATTGAACTGTGTTTTTCAGATATTCACAACAGGAAATGCGTTCCATGTAAAGGCTGGAGCAACTGATAAGATATATTTCGACGGAACGGCTCTCGATGATGCCGACAAGGTTAGTCTTGCGACTCCTGCCGCTGGTGACTTTATTACATTCGCTGCGTTCAAGACAGGCGCATCTACATGGGACTGGCTAGCAAGAACCGGAAACGGAACTTGGACTGATGGAGGTGCATAATGCAGCCTTTTATCTTAGTGACTTTGACAAGTGGGTCTTTTTATGGAGTATCTTGGAACGAAAATGCAGATACCTATGCCAGGACCGGCATACTGACCGGTGTTGCAGTTGGTAGTTCACCGGGAAACGCCAAACTCCCAATTCATGCCCAGATAAAACGTGTTGTTTTAAATGCAGCTGGAGTAGTGCAATACTATCTTGATGCTAATAGTTCTTATAATAAGGACGGTGTGTCTCCCAGCGTTACAGGTACTGATGATGTAGGGGCAGCAAATAAGCTATCTGATAACGGAATATTTACAGAAGCAGAGGCGGAATATAAAGGTCGTTATGTTCACAACACAACAGATGACACTTATGCATTAATTACAGCAAAGGACTCTAACAATGTGCTTTCTATTGATTCTGATATCATGGCTAATGGGGAAACATTTGAAGTATGCACTGCTGTCTTGAATGGAGATGATGGTCAGGTAATGGTTGAAGTTCCAAAGTTTTATCTACGATACACGTATTCAGGGACAACTCATACTTGGGATATAGCTTTTCGAGCTACAAATTCTGATTTTATAATTCATCCTGCATTTGTAAAAAACGGTCAGGAGGTTGATTTTAGGTATATGGGAGCCTTTGAGGGTATTGGGTGGGAAGCCGGTGGCGCTGCGCCAATACAAGGCACCGGAGTTGCTGGAACTCAGTGGAACGGAGGTGCAATAGACACAGCCAACGATGAGCTATGGTCCATTGCCGGTTACAAGCCTGTCTCCGATGAAACTAGAGCAGAGTTTAGGGATATAGCTGGAAATGTTGGATCAGGTTGGCGTCAACAAGACGAAGCACTGTTTTCCGCTATTCAATTACTATATTTAACCGAGTATGCAGATTTCTACAGCCAGTCTATGATCGGAACGGGAAACACGTCCTATTCTGGATTTCTTTTTTCGGAATGTATAGCAAAAACCGGCATAAGTCTTGGCGATGGAAACGCTACGAATGCGAGCAATACGGCTGAGGATGCAGTAGACACAGGCGGGTCGTTTACAAATGGCATTGATGTTTTTGAATACATGACATATAGGGGCATAGAAAATCTTTATGGCGGATTGTGGCAATTCAATGATGGGTTGAACATACTAGACAGAGTGCCGTATGTGTCAAATGATGATACTAATTTCGCAGATGACACATCGGTTGATTATGTTCGAGTTGAAGATACGGGTGGTGATGGTATAACAATGCCCAGTTCGAACGGTTATCAGCTGAGTCTGTTCCAGACTCAGCACGGGTTTTACCCCGCCAGTATTGGTGGCGCTAGCAATACACATATAACAGATCACTACTTTCAGAGCACGGGCTGGCGCGTGGCGATTCGTGGCGGGGGTGCGAATGACGGATCTCTGGCTGGCGCCTTTACGTTGTTTGCGACTTTCGCGTCGTTGTTTGACGGTGGTAATTTCGGCGGCCGGCTCTGCTTTTAATTTCACAGGTTTTCGCGCTTGCTAGTTAGTGGTGTTTCTGAACGATAATTACATTAATAACTATTATATTCTCACATGGGGGATTTCATAATGGCAGATGATGACAAAAATGACGGACAAAGAAATGCCAATAACACTCGACGATGCAGCGGGAGGCTCAAATTACAATACTTATTTCACAGATTACTTGAAGAGAAAGTTGGTCTGGAACAATTAACTAATATCGCAAATTAAAGTGGACTAATGTCAAGAACTTATACAGCAAATCAAACAACGGTAGTCGCATCAGATGATCAGCGACAATCCCTCCTGTTCGATATTGTAACAGTCGGGGCCGGTACGTTCTATAGATCCACAAAAGATTACTCCTATGGTGGCAACGCTTATGTCGAGGGGGTGATTACTAAGGGTCAGGGCGCATTTAGAGGGCTCAAGTATACACGGGGAAAGTCCGGGCTGAATATTAATGTAGCGGATAAGTTACAGTTCAGCCTTGACAACTCTGATGGCGCTTTGACTGCTTCTGATTTTGCCGATGCTTCTGTATTGATTCAGATAGTGGTCAGCGATGGGACGCTTGAAGAGGTTGTAGTATCAGCGAAGTTCCGAGTCAAGACGCCTCCTAAAGATACCTATGATTTGCTGCAATTCGATTGTGTTGATATCTATGCAGATAAACTTGACGGGATGTGGCCAACTACTCCGTTCATTAAGGATTTGTTTTTGTCTACTGATTCGCCTCCACCGATCCTCGACAATATGGTGGTGCCGGTAATAATCGGCGATGCGTATATTCCGGTAAGGTCGATTTACGTTTCCGGGGACACTGCCCGATATTATGTGTTAGGGTTTGCGGATAGTAAAACATACACCATAGATCAAGTGCAAAGTCCTCACGAGGTTGGAGGTACTTCTGTATGGACCTTGGCTGATGGGTTTGCTTTCACCCAGGCGACCAAAGCCCATGGCGGTGTTAATTATCGAGTGTTTCAGCCGATCATAAATGATTCGGATTCAGATGGTGTGGCGGATAGTAATGGTCTGTGGCGCAATGGGACTTTCTTTTGGGACATGCTTGCCAAATACCGGGAGGATTCTACAGCCTATATAAACGGCTCACAGCTCGGTACGGCTACTGCAACCGATGGTACAGGGGTTACCCTTACCTATTCGGGTACACAGCTCCCAGCGTCCTCTGTGGTCGGTTCTTATGTGGTAAATAGAACTACGGGGGAGCATGGGCTTATAACAGCCAATGCCGGGGGAGCCAAGACGGTTACTTGTGCTGCTGGGCTTTCAAGTGGCGGATGGAGTTCTGGAAACGATTATACGATAGGCGGTGTCGCAAGCGTTATCAAATTCATTATGACGAATGCCGGCGTCGGGATGGGCTGGGCTGTTAGTGATCTGAATAGCGAGGCTTTTGGCGTGGCTGAAGTTGAGATGAGCGAATGGGCCACGGACGGCAACACCGGGTTAGTTTGGAAGGGTGGGTTTTACTTCCAACAGAGTCGAAAGATAGTGTTGTCTGAGTTGCTTAATATGTGTCATTGTTTTCTTGACTTTGAGGCAACCATATCTCTCAAGGTTCTTTCTAAGGCCAGCCAAGCTACCCTTGATAAAGAGGACGTTGAGGAAGGTACTTTCAAATGGGATAGCGTTCAAGTCAAGGACACAGACAGTGCATATGTTGCATACCCTTTGGCCGGAGAACCGCAAGACATTTTATATCCGGTATTGGTCGCGGCTAAGGCTACGGCGGACAATCCGGTTAGTACAACTCGCAGATTCCATTTGATTGATGACGCCCAGCACGCGCAAGACCTTATGGCGTTATCACTACAGAGGGATCTGTTAAAGAACGGTGGTGCAACCTTCAAGACTCTCCCAACGCAGATGAAGTTGCTACCGAACGATGTGATCACGGTTAACGATTCCTTGTATGGCGCTAGTGTTCAAGTCTTTATTGATTCGGTGAGTATTGATAAAGACTTGAAAATGACGTTAAAGACGTATTCCACGAAATCGGCCTTGGATGATTACGATGATATAAACCTACCGGATTTAACATACGCTGACTTCACAAATGATAGTACAATTTCCTGGGACGGTGTAACAGTTGGCCCGGACGGCCCTCCGACCACTGGAGATGAGCAAAATGGTCTTCGGGGTCGGTTGCGTTTAATAGATGGGGTCAGCCAGATAGTGCTTGATCCAAGTGTGCCAATTATCAAGGTTGAGGTATCTGGTGATGTGAAAGTAGCGCAAGGGAATCTGAATGGGCTGTTGGACTATGTGACGGATGTTTATGGATTTGCCGCAATAACGGATGCGTCTAATTTCATATCTGTAGATCCGGTCAACGGCCTTAGAATATCTGCCAGCATACAGAATGCTATCACCATTAAAAACGGGGGTGGCATACTGATTGAAGATGGCGGAGATATTACAATTACTGGTGCTGTTTCAAATCAAGGTAAGTTAATATTTACTGGCACAACTTACGATACTGAACTATATGCAAATACAAGTGGTGATTTATTTGTATATTCAACTGGAGATGGCAATAGTACTATTAATTTCGGCCAAGCAGCAAATAGATTTGGTGCTATAAATGGATTCTCTAGCGGGTTTATAGAATTTAAGTCATATACAGATGCAGATAATTTTAGTAATATTCAAGGGTTCCCTACATGGGCGGCTCTTAGAGTAACAGCATTCGGAACAGCACGAGCCGCTATACTAAATGCTTCTAGTGAATTTACTCCATCACCTACTGATGTAATAGATTTGGGTAGTAGTTCTTTTAAGTGGAAAGATGGATATTTCGGCGGAGATATTAGCGCACCACTTATAGAAGACCGTCAAATGACAGGCTTTCAAGCATGGACGTCTGGAGCAGCAGGAGCGACCTGGACAATAACCGGTGGTGGCGAGTTTCAACTTGATCGTGATGGGTACGGATATATCGATGGAATAAGAGTTGACTGGTCTGCTACTCTTACCACTGCTGTACTTAATGCAGATCTTATTAGTTATATCTATATCGATACTGCTGGAGCAATTCAAGTAGTTGAGACCCGGACCGATGCACTCTATACGGATAACATAGTATTGTTCGAGGTCCACTATGACGGAACCAATTATCATGTTGTAAAGGATAATCATCCCTATGGTCCCAATGCAGTAACTTCTAATTACATGCATCATCTGGCTGGGACAGTGCTCACCGGAAGCGGAGCTACTATCTCAAGAACGGCATCTGGAACAGGTTCCTCAGCAAACGACCGTCGATTAGATATAACAGGAAATGCAGAAGTAGAAGACCACGGACTCCAAACTACCGTAAGTGCATTATCTGGAGTAAACTTATCTTTAAATCATTACTATACTGATGGTGCTGGAAATTGGAAACTCGATAGTACAGATTCAGAATTTCCTATGGAGTATAATAATGCCGGAACTCCTACAGTTATAACTAATAACCAGTTCGGGGTATTCAGAGTTTATATATCAAAGGATGATATTGAATCCTCTAATCCCACCTATTACTCTGTTATGCATACTGCTAAATTCCCTAATCAGGGTCAGGCGGATGATGCGATATCTGCTGGTGTAGCAGAAGCAACAGGGCCGCTTGCGGGCTTAGAACTCGCTCAGCTTGGTTATGTTATCGTGAAGAATACTGCGTCTGGTGGGTATATTATTGAAGTGATCGTTGCCAAAAGTACATTGACTTCTTCTATTGTTGGATCAGGTGGATCCAATACAGCCGGGCTTGTAACTTTAGATGTTACGAACTTTGATGGTATTCTTTCTGCTAGTGATACGAATGTTCAAGTGGCAATGGAAACATTGGACGATTTTGCTGATCAAATTACTGGAACAAATTCTGATTCGTTCACAATCAATCTTGATGGGACAGATGTTGATGCGGCATTGATTATTAATAGGACCACGGGTGGCTCCATGCAATTAACATGGAATGGAGTATTGGCTCAATTGAACCAACCATTTAAACCAGTAGATCTCGGCATTAATCGGATTTCAGCCTCAGAGCCGAGTCCCACGTTTTCGGGAATGGTTTGGCTGGATACAAATTAGGGAAGAAGTATGGAAATATCTATAATTACACCAGTGCATGAATCATCGTCTAAATATCTTAGCGATGCGTATGACAGTTTATGCAAGCAAGCGGAAAACTGGGAATGGATTATTGTTCCCAATAATGGTGGATCTGTTCCTGATAGCATTGTATTGGATTCCAGGGTAAAAGTTCACCCAACCCATGATGATGACGGTGAGTATAACAGTATTGGTAGGCTGAAGAACTACGCCTGCAACTTAGCCAGTGGCGATGTGATAGTTGAGTTGGATGCAGATGATATGCTTACGCCAGATGCCTTGACCAAAATAGCAAAGGCTTTTCGAGACGATAGTATTGTTATGGCTTATTCGAATTCCGCAATGTTTAAAGATGGTACATGGGAGCCAAGCGGGTATTCGGAGTACTGGGGGTGGAGATCAAGAGATTTCAAATGGAAAGAGCACACGCTTAAAGAGATGATTGCTTTTGAACCCTCATCGGCTTCCTTCCGAAGAATAGAGTGGGCTCCGAATCATGTAAGGGCATGGCGTGCTGAAGCATATCTTGCAATTGGTGGTCATGATTCGAAGATTCGTATGGGAGACGATCATGATCTTTGTTGCCGGATGTTCATTGTTTATGGTGCAGCCGCAATAAAGCATATTGATAAGTGCCTGTATCTCTATCGGGTACATGCCAATTCAAGTACCACTTTCAACGATGCAGTACAAAAGCAAGTCGAGGTCAATTACAACAAATACAGCAGGGATCTAGCAATCTCCGAAGCAACCAGTAGGGGTTTGCGCAAGCTGGATCTTGGTAGTCAGTTTGATGCATGGGACCGGTTTGAAACAGTAGATCTTATCAATGCCGACATTTGCACTGATTTGAATGAAGCATGGCCATTTGAGGATAATAGCGTAGGCGTACTTCGGGCATCACACATTTTTGAGCATCTTAAAGATCCCGTACATACAATGAATGAAGCCTATAGAGTTCTTGCTCCCGGTGGATGGTTGTTCGTGGATGTTCCGAGTACTGATGGTCGGGGTGCTTTTCAAGATCCTACTCATGTTAGTTTTTGGAATGAAAACACTTTCTGGTATTACACGAATAAAAACTATGCAAAGTATCTTGGAGGTAAATACAATGGAAGATTTCAGATTAGTAGATCCTTGACATGGTTTCCAACTGACTTTGAAAAACAACACAATATACCAATAGTACAAGCGGACCTTATTGCTCTAAAACCACCATATTCCAACAGACCAGTTGGAGAGGTTTTGATATAGAAGATGGCTGTATTAAAAGTACGAAATGAAAATGATGATGGTTGGTATGAGTTCGGAGCCCAAGGTCCACAGGGTGATCAGGGATTCCAAGGTCATCAAGGTGTAACTGGAGCCCAAGGTACACAAGGCGTAACCGGCAATCAAGGAACGCAAGGATCTACAGGTTCTCAAGGCTCTACAGGTTCTCAAGGCTCTACAGGTCCTCAAGGAGACCAAGGAGACCAAGGAGTAACAGGTAATCAAGGAACCCAGGGTGTAACTGGTGCACAAGGAGATACTGGTGCACAAGGAGATACTGGCTCTACTGGAGCCCAGGGTGATCAAGGTGTAACTGGAGCCCAGGGTACACAGGGTGTGATTGGTACGCAAGGAGATACTGGCGCTCAAGGTTCAACGGGTTCTACGGGATCTCAGGGTTTTCAAGGCGTGAAAGGAAATCAAGGATTCCAAGGGCAAGAAGGAAGTCAAGGAGACATTGGTGATCAAGGCTCTACGGGTGCCCAGGGTTCGACTGGTGCTAAAGGAGACCAGGGTAACACCGGCTCAACGGGTAATCAAGGCTCGACGGGATCACAGGGATCGACTGGGGCTCAGGGATCACAAGGTACACAGGGGTTAACTGGTAATCAGGGAACGCAGGGTGTGACTGGTGATCAGGGTTCTACGGGATCGCAAGGATCTACAGGTTCTAAAGGAGATCAAGGCTTTCAAGGCGTAACGGGTAATCAAGGTACACAAGGCGTAACCGGCGCACAAGGGAGTACAGGTTCTCAAGGCTCTACAGGTGCCCAGGGTTCTCAAGGAACAGTTGGGGCAGATGGTATTGTATGGACAGGAGTCTGGAGTGGCGCTACTACTTATGTACCCAATGAAGCTGTGACAGAAGATGGTACGTCTTATATTTGCATATTAGGCCACACAAATCAACAGCCTCCAAACGGAACTTATTGGCAAGTTCTTGCCTTAGAAGGAGCACAGGGTTCCCAAGGTCCTACAGGTGCACAAGGTAATCAAGGTGCTACAGGGGCTCAGGGATCTACAGGATCTCAGGGTAATCAGGGATCTACAGGATCTCAAGGAGCAACCGGTTCAACGGGATCTCAAGGGAATCAAGGTGACACGGGTGCACAAGGGGCTACCGGTTCTCAGGGGTCGCAAGGTAATGTAGGCGCACAGGGATCTACTGGTTCAACAGGCTCACAAGGTAATCAGGGGGATACTGGTGATACTGGTAGTACTGGCTTAACAGGATCTCAAGGAGCTACTGGGTCACAAGGTTCAACCGGCTCTACAGGTGATACTGGTAGCACGGGTGCACAAGGGGCTACGGGATCTCAAGGTAATCAAGGTAATACAGGTGCCCAAGGTTCTACTGGTGCTAAGGGGTTCCAAGGCGATACAGGCGATACAGGTGCACAAGGGGCTACCGGTTCCCAGGGATCGCAGGGTAATGTTGGGGCTCAGGGTTCGACGGGAGCACCTGGTGCTCAAGGAGATACTGGAGATACGGGTGCACAAGGTTCTACGGGATCGCAAGGTAGCCAAGGAACTACGGGATCACAGGGCTCGACAGGCTCAACAGGTTCACAGGGCAACCAAGGGGCTACCGGCGCACAGGGGGCTACGGGGGCTCAGGGTACACAAGGCGTTACAGGTTCTCAAGGAAGCACGGGAACACAGGGCAATCAGGGAGCTACTGGTTCTCAAGGGGCAACTGGTCCGCAAGGTGCTCAGGGTGCTCAGGGACTTCTTGGTTCTGCACTTGCACATTCAGTTACAATCGATCCTGGTGGGTATTTTCAAATTGGAACATTTAATGACGGAATTAGAATTGATGATACACAAATCATAGGCCGTGCTAGCAATGTTGATATATTTGTTATAGGCACAGATGGTAGAATTGTAATTAAGGGATCAGATGGATTGCATGTTGAGAATGGTGGTGATATAACTCTTGCTGGACATAATTCAAATGCTGCCAAAGTTATAATGACAGGATCATCCTCTAATTCTGAGATATATGCACAAACAGACGGTGGGCTTCATATAGATACAACAATTAATGGCACCGGATCGCTTGGTATTGGAAATTCACTTTTAAGATGGAACACCATAAACCTTACTGCTTCAACCCTTGTTAGATTCCAAAGGTACGCAGATGCTAGTAATTTTAGTTATATGGAAGTAGGTAATGGTGTTGCTAGATCCTTGGTTGAAACTTCCGGAACTACCTATTCCGTAGCTTTAGATAACAATGCTGCATTTTTTCCTGATCAATCAGCTACTATAGATTTAGGTAAAAGTGCTCGATTGTGGAAAGATTTGCGTCTTAGTGGTGATATTCGCATTAATACAACCAAGAAATTGTATCTCGATGGTGGTGGTAATACATATATCTATGAACCTTCTACTGATTTATTCGGATTGGTTGTAGGTGGTTCGACAATGCTGTTCTCAAATGCTTCTCACCTCTTTAGTCCAAGCACTTATAGCAATGCCATTACTGGTCGCATCATGTATATTGGATTTCCTCCAACATACAGTCCTGGAGAATTTGGGACTTTAAGCTCTACAAGAGACCAGAAAATGAATGACCAAGACTTAGTTGATATTTCTTGGTTATTTGATATTAAAGCAAAAGAATATGAGCGTAAGAAATTCACTACATCATCAAATGGAAAAAGAACATTTATAAATCAATCAATTGGTAAGCGCGAACTGGGATTCTTTGCTGAAGATGTTATGGCAGTAATACCAGAGCTTGCCTATGTAGATTATAAGATGAAAAATGGCAGCGTAGTAAATGATCTAGCACCTACCGATATGAGTTTAGTGGAAAGCATAACTGCAGTTGGTGTTGACTATATCCAATTTATACCTGCATTGACAGTGGCAGTACAAAATCATGAATCAAGAATAGAAAAACTAGAAGGCGCTATTACATGAATAGGGGAGGCAAAATGGAAAAGGTAAAACTGACTAACAAACAATTGTTTGATCTACAGAGAAGCCGTGGGCTTAATCGCATAGCTGATTCGATAGAGCTTGATATTGAAACTAGCGACAAAGTCTACAAGCTGATTCAAAATCTTACCCGGAGTAGTGAGGCTCTAGGGTTGAGAGATTCTATAGGAAAGTTTGCTAAGGCCAATGGGGTAGTTGACTCAGATGGGGGGGCTTCTTTCAATCCTCGACATCCCGACTTTATTATATTGATGGAATGTGACTCCGGACTTGAAGTTGATATGATCACAATTTCTCGTAAGAATGTTAATGTATCTGTTAATGATCGTCTTGAAACCGAATGCGTTATTGATTATCACTAACGGAGATTGAAAAATGACAGATTCTAAGAATCGGAAGTCTGATGAGTTACAAGATAAGTCAGCAGTGCGTGGTGCGGATAAATATGCAATGCTGAAGAACATTGGAGCAGTTGTTTCCGCTGGCCTTATCTTGGGCTTGCTTACATTTGTCATTACCTTCAATTCGGTATATGCGAAAAAGGTTGAACTTAATCGAGTTGAAGAGGCGTCTGCTAAGGTCAAGGATATTGACCGGATAGTTTCAGCGGTGGAGGCTTTGCAATCTGAGCAGAAAATATTATCAAAGGCGATTGCTGACTCACTGAAGCAGACAAGCAACAATAAGATCAATATTGAGAATCAAGAAAAGATTCTTGATCGTCATATGCGTATTGAAAGGAGATTACCGTAATGGCACAATTCAAAGAGGCGTTTGAAAAGATGATGGAAGACGAGGGCGGTTTTGTACTGCATGAAGTTCCCGGCGATACTGGCGGCATGACCTATGCAGGTATCAGCCGAAATAACTGGCCAAACTGGCCTGGGTGGGGACTGATTGATATTAACCCCAAGCAACCCGACCGAGCAATCAGGTTGCTTGTCGAGGACTTCTATCAGGACAATTACTGGAACCGGTTACGGGCCGATAGCATAGCCATACAAGCTGTTGCGGAGTCCATCTTTGGTTTTGGTATTAATGCAGGCATAAGAACGGCTGTACGCCTCGCACAGTCGGCCTGCGGAGCTATTGCTGATGGTAGCATTGGCCCCAATACGCTTGCAGCCTTAAATGGAACGGATTCAGTTGCATTTATGGATCGTTTTGCCATTGCTAAGATGAAGCGCTATGCGGCCATCTGCAACAGTAACAGGCAGCAGAGCAAGTTCCTTTTGGGCTGGCTTAATCGAACGTTAGAGGAGGTATAGTAATGTCTGATATATTTGGGAGTATCGTCAAAGGTATTGGGGCAATCGCACCGACGGTTGCAAACTTGGTACTGCCGGGATCCGGTAATATGTTAGCCGGATTGATGAGGGCTGTGACCGGTGATGGTGAGTACATCCCAATTGAAAAAGTTGCTGCTAGGATTCAGGCTGATCCGAAACTGATGTTGGAGCTGGAGAGAGTGGCCATGGAGCGAGAGGTCGGTTTGGCCAAAGTAGAAGCAGCCAAACTGGAAACGGTCAACCTTACTATGCGTGCCGAGTCCGTCTCGGAACACTGGCAGCAATATAGTTGGAGGCCTTATAATGGGTTCCTGTTCGGTACGACGATGTTCGTTGCCGTGACAATGACCGTAGCTGCTCCTTTTTTTGATAAACCGCCCCCGGATCTCGGATCAATAACTATGATGATGGCAGCATGGGCAACGGTTCTAGGAGTTCAGGTACTTGGTAGGAACAAGGAAAAATCAGCAAGGGCAGGCGCGGCTCCCGGTTTATTCGAAGGGGTCATTAATGCGATAAGGAAATAACAATTAGCGAAACGAGGCGAACTATGTTAAAGGAGTTAAAGAAGAGGTTGGACCGGCGCCGAGCAATCTTTGACCGGTCGGTAAAGGCTGGAGTGAGAGCAGTAATCGCATGGATAGGAACAGTACTCCGGTTCCTCATGAAGTACGGTTGGGCAATCGTTGCGATGGTTATCGGATTGGTTCTGATAAAACTACCTTTGCCTGAACCGATTCTAATAGGCATTAAGTGGTGCATGATTATAAGTTGCATCGGCCTATGGATCAAGTATCTAATTGGGTACATTACAGAGGATTAGTTCAATGAATCGATTAGACCGATTAGTCATGAACATTGGGAATATGAAGTCGTCCATAGATAGCGTCTTCCTCCGCAATGTAGGGATGGATCTTGGCGATAATGCCGTATTGAGCAATCCTTACAAGAAGTCTGATCTTGTTTACATTGTCATATCAACTACTGCCAGGGCCATCAGTCAGGTTCCATTGGTTGTCTATGAGGTTACTAACGGTGAACGTGGCGACCCCGTTGGTAAGGACAACGAATGGCAGAAATTATATGATAGGGCTAATATCTATACGGACAGGTACTCCTTCACGGAAGGGATGGTCAGTTACATGTGGCTCGATGGTAACGTATGGCTCGTGCCGTTCCCGCCCGGAATGAGCTTTACTGGTGTACCGGATTCCCTCTGGACTGTAAGCAATAGGTTCATGCAGCCTAACAGGAACAAGCACGGCCATTTGGAGAGTTGGAGGTATTCGCCAGCACAAGACTTTCAGAACTCTGTAAAGTTCTTTGACCTTGCCCCCGAGGAAGTAGTACACATCTGGTTCTGGAATCCGGATGATCCTATAATGGGTCAATCGCCATTGGTAGCAGGCAAGATTCCCATCACGACGGACTATCAAGCTAGCCTCTACAACCAAACGTTCTTCAAACACGGTGCAAAGCCTTCTGGGGTAGTTTCAACAGACAATAAGATTGCTGGACCGCAATTTGATCGGTTGAAAGCCCAGATGAATGATGAGCATGCGGGTTACTTGAAAACCAATAAATTAATGATCCTTGAGCAGGGCTTGAAGTATACGCAAACGGCCTTGAGTCAGAAAGACATGGAGTTCTTTGACCTCCGTCGGTTCAATGGGCATAGGATCATGCAGATTCTTGGTATGAAGGCCGGGATCATCTCCGAGCAGATTGGTGGAGACGGCCTGAATAGTCAACGAGCCAAAGAGGAGCGCAAGAGTTGGTGGCAGGATACTAACATACCAATCATGAATATGATTGCTTCTGCTCTCAACTTTACAATGATGCAGAATACCGGCCTGGAGGTTGCATACGACCTGTCCGGCGTGGAGGCCTTGCAGGAAGACTTCACTGAGAAGGTAGAGAATGCCGACAAGTTGAGTAAGATTGGATTTACTGCCAATGAAATCAATACTCGACTGAAGATGGGTTTTGATGAAAAGACTTGGCGTGACCGTTGGTGGAAGCCTATGGCATTGGTGCCCATTGATGAGTCTAATCCTGAAGGTGACTTGCCAGAAGAACCTGAATCTGATGAGCCGGATGTTCCAGCAGAGCCGGATACGGAAAGCATTATTGAATTGACTGCTCCTGGTATTGAACATAAGGCAGCCGAGGAAGAGGGGACTGAGCGGTACCAGTTACTCGCGAACAATTGGAAGATACTTGTTACGGGAGTCAGACCGATTGAGAAGTCGTTTGAAAGTAAAGTCAAACGAGTTTTCTTCAGTATGCGCAAGCAAGCCCTGAGGGATTTGTTTGAAGGAGAGGAGAAGTCGCCGTCGGATTTGGAGTCTCAATTATTTGTAGGTGATAAAAAAGACTTGCAAAAGACTACGCAACCATTGTATAGAGAGGCTATGATTGGTGGAATTGACTCAATAGCTGGAGAGATAGGGATTGACATTGCATTTGATTTGAATGATCCTATCGCTATTGAGTTCTTGGCCAATAAGAGTAATAAGATTGTTGGGGTAGTTGATACGATTAAACGACAGGTATCTACGACTCTCAGTGCCGGAGCAGCCAAAGGCGAATCAATTGACCAACTTGCCAAACGAGTTAAGTCGGTATTCAATGCAGCAGACAAACGTGCTAAGACGATAGCTCGTACAGAGGTTATCGGCAGCACTAATTTTGCTCGCAATGAAAGTATTCGCGCATCTGGTTTCATTGAGAAGGAGTGGTTCACTGCCTTGGATGAAAAGGTACGGGATACTCATGCAGCAGCACACGGGGATGTTGTCCGTGTTAACGAACCTTGGATTGTCGGGGGAGCATCTTTAATGTTTCCAGGTGACCCCAACGGGCCTCCCGAGGAGATTATCAATTGCAGGTGCGTGCCGGTAGTAGTACCGCCGGATGACAATCAATAATAAAGGAGGATCGTAAAATGTCTTTTCAACTACTGGATCATGAAGATAATCCGATTATAATTCGAGAGACCAATGCAATGGGCATGGACTTCGTTAGTGTAACCAAGGCGGTAGACCTGGACAAACGAACCTTGACCATCATTGCTACTGATGAAACCGTAGACCGTGACGGCGACATACTCATGGTAAACGGTTGGGACTTTGAGAACTACAAGAAGAATCCTGTATTCCTATGGGCTCATGACTACAGTTCCGTGCCTTTGGCTGCTGCAATAAAGGTAGCTAAACGGATCGGTCCCAAACGAGTTGAGCTGACTCATAGATTTTCTACCGAAGGGCTCAATCCCTTTGCAGATATGATACTCCAGCTCTACCATGAAAAGATCATCAATGCCGGTTCTGTTGGATTCCTGCCCAAGAAGTTTGAGAAGATTGAGAATCCCGAACCGGCAGCCGGTGAGATTACTCCTTGGAGCCCAAGGCGTTACCTCAAGCAAGAACTACTCGAACATTCAGGGTGTCCTGTGCCTTGCAACCCCAGCGCCGTACAGAATGCATTGAAGGCCATGAAGGGCGGTAAAACAACCAAGGAGAAGATGTATAAGTACATGATTGATGGTGACAAGTACGAATTGTCGGCAGCCAAGCGGCAACGCGTAGAGGAAGAGCTTGGCGAATTGAAAAGTCATGAGTTGGAATTTGAATTTGAAGAAGGCACTACGGCAACCAAGATTCATCAGGTGCCTGCCGACATTGATGCAGATGATGTTGACTTGGATGTTGAAGATGATAAGGGATTGGATGGGGATGCAATCATTGTTCCGGTAATAATTGTGACAGGTGAACTTGAATCAATCATTGCTGAAATATTCAAGACGGCTGATTCGGAAGAGCCCGTTAAGGAAGCAACTTTTGAAGTGAATACGATTTTGCCTTTGCTCCAAGAGCTTGCCGAACTGCGGGATGCCGAGCCTGCCGAATTTGTAACCGGTAACAGTGATGAGCCGGTTCTTACAGCTCTAACAGATATCAAAGATGCTATTTCAGCATTGACAGATACAGTAGACGAATTGTCAGCGAATCAGGCCCAACAGGCTAATGATAATATCGCAGACGGCAAGGATATCTACAGCGCAATACTCGATCGGCCAAAGGGCAACGTGTCCAAGGCCACGTATACCGACAAGCAAACAAAAGACATTCAGGCACTCAGGTCAATTGTTGAGAGTCTGTTAACTCTTACTCTCGCTAAACAGCAAGGGTAATCGAGGGGGTAACAAGATATGAAGTTTTTCGTGAAAGACGATAAGGACACATTGATTGCTGCAACCAGTGAGCAAGTCATGAGTCCGGATACTGTACTGTATAACGAGTCCGGCGATGTACTGGGCGAAAAGGCAACGGCATCTGATCCTATTGCTGAACTTGCTGGCATGGTGAAAGACATTGCCATTGCTCAAGCCGGTGAGTCTTCCATCAAAACCAAAGTGGAAGAGATGGAAGCACAGATGGCACTCTACAAGGAGGCTGCACAGAAAGGCTTCCCCATTCCCGGCATGATGGTCGATAAGGACATTGCCGATGATGACGTTGAGGCTTTGATCGCGCCCTATAAATTGGCCAGACAGGGCAAGAGCCTGATGAACAAGCGCCTGCATCCCGGCTATACCATTGAGGACGACATGCGGATAGAGATGGCCAAGTACTACTGTCTCTTCCTGAAGGCCAGTGTTGCCAACGATCCCTGGGCCAGGATGAAGATGAAAGATCTGTACGGCGATTACAAGTATGCCGACGATGTGCAGAAGACCAACACGATCGACATTGGTGACTCCGGCAACCTGTTCCCCGTACCGGATATCATTGAGGAAGAGATCATTCACTTCATGCGCGAGAAGTCTGTCATCATGCAGGATGCTCGCAACTGGGATATGGTCTCCGAGAAGCAAACGTTCCCGGTTGAAGGTTCTGCTGTTACGATCCAGTGGGGGAATACGACCCAGGAAGATACTCCGCTGATCACCGAGAAGGAACTTACGGCCATTGAGCTTTCGGCCTATGCAGCGGTCCGGAATATGACCCTTGCAGATTCCCGGAGTGACATCGTTTCCTGGTTGACCGAGATCATGGCAGAAGGTGCTGGTCAAGCCCTGGACGAGGAAGGCTTCAACGGCGACGGTAGTACCGTCACGAGTGGCCTGTACTCCTCAGCAGGTGCGACCGTTACTACAGCTTCGCCGACCTTTGCCAGTGCAACGGCTGACGATTATTCCGAAATGATTGGTGAACTTGATGGCCTCCGCAAAGAGAGTGCCAAGTTCTATCATAACGGAGCTGTGCAACATTTTATACGCACTCTGAAAGATGATGGCGGTGCTCTGATCTTCCAGGCCCTTATGAGTTCGCCGACTCCGGGTACCATCTGGGGTTATCCGTACCAGGAAGTCATTAAGTCCAACGGAACCAGCGGTGCCAGTGCCAATATGAGTCTCTTCGGCAACCTGCTTTATTTTATGCTTGGCCGTCGGTTGGATTCTACGGCTCTGTCGGCGGATCCGTTCGGCCTGTGGACTACTAACAGGACCCGTTTTAAGATCTATCAGCGCTGGGGTATGGTCGTGGCGCTTCCGGCTGCATTCGTGAAGTTGGTTACTGCATCCGGATAAGGTTTTATCTGCCGGGATTCTAGCTCCTTCTTGCCCGGCATTGGAATGGGTGGTCTGCCTCGGCCACCCATTCCTTCTTCTTATTTTGAAGGAGTATTGATAAGGGGGTGAGTAACAATGATGGGTCCGGACGTCAGAATATACAAGTGCAAGAGGTGTGGTCGTACTTGTGAAACCAATATCCCGATAGAGAATCCGAGATGTAAATGTGGCGGAAAGATGATCACGGCAACATTGGCTGACAAGAGGCAGGTAATAACAAAGTGATTCAAAGCAAAGGAGCAGAAGAACATGGAACCCAAGAAGAGCAAGATTGCAGTAAAATGCGCAAACGATAAGTGTAATCACATCCGTGATTTCAACCCCAACTATTCAGCTTTCCTGATGTGTCCACAATGCGGTAGTCAAGAAGTATTGTTTGACAGGCCGGTCATTCGAGTATGCGGTGCTTGCGGAGTGACGGAGCATCTCCCGGCTGCTTCAGTAGTAAAGGCATACCATAGGACTGGACACCCAAACTGTACGTTCTTTGAGCAAGGCGATGGAACAGCCGTACAGTATGCCGAAGAATCCGGTACCGACCTGAAAGACTTTGACTATGCCAAAACTATGGCAGCGGCCATTGAAGACTTCGCCGGAGCCAAGCCTACCAAGACCGATAAGGTTGATGCAGGTGGTTCTGTGGAAGATCCTGATGCAGACGCAGAGGCTGCCGACTCAGTTGATGCCACCGATGCAGAGCAGCCACAGACGATTGTAGAGGGGTCCGGTGCCGAAGCAGACAATGTTGCTGCCGAACCTGTTACTCCTGCACAAGCACCAGATGCGGAAGCCACAGACGACAAACCTGTCCGGCGCCGAAGGAACAAACCAGAGGGAGGGGATTAAATGGTTTCAGTAATCGTCGTTTGTCACAACAATCGAAAGGTTACTGAACGGTGCTTGAAGGCTTTGGAGTTCGTTAAGGAAGCAACAGAAATCATACTGGTAGACAATGCCAGTACGGATGATACTCAAGCCTGGGCAGCCAAGCAACCAATTAAGTACCTACGGAATCAAATGAACCTCGGCTGTGGCATTGCCCGCAACCAGGGTGCCAAATGGGCAGCTCATGATTATCTGTTCTTCTTGGATAATGACCAATTCGTTAGTCCCAATACAATAGAACAACTCCTTGCCGTAGACCGTGACCTTGTAGGCGTCGAACATTGGCAAGTGCCGGACGTTGCCGGTAGTACGCTCAAGGTAATGAACAAGGCCGTAGGTAGTCAAGGCTATGTTGGTTCTGGTGGCCTGCTGATTCGGGCTGCTGTATTTGATGATCTCGGTGGCTACGATGAACGATACTCACCTGCATGGTACGAGGACGTCGACCTGTGCTTCCGAGCAAGGAAGGCGGGCTATACAATCGGCTGGAGTCCGGATGCAGGCATTGAGCATTTGGGTGGTACGACTATAGCCAGCCAGAAGTCATTCAAGTCTGGTAAGGCCAAGAGCATCAGCCGGGAATTGTTCTGTAGAACCTGGAGTGGTTACATAGAGTCTAACCCTGGTAAGAAGCCACTGACTGCCGTGCCGACGATCAACATCATAGTAGATGTTCGGGGTTGGGCCTGGGACTTCAAGGCGCAGCATCTTAAGCAATACCTCTCCGACGAATTCAATATCAATATTGTTTATGCTTCTGATTCAAGCCCTAAACTGTGGAGCGATAACAATGTCTGGTTTTCTTTCGAGTACTTTGCTCAATATGAACGCATGATCCGTGTTCCTTATGTAACGGGGGTCACGGCGCATACATATGTGAACTTCCCGAGCTTTGATAAGTACTTGAAGTCGGCAACTGCCATCCATGCGAATAGCCGTATGCTTTATGAGGAAATTAAAACAAGGAATCTCCGTTGCTTTTACTTACCGAATGGCGTGGCTATGGAGGAGTTTCCTTATTATGAACGGGACATTACCCAACCATTCACCGTTGGTTATGTTGGTAAGGGAACCAAGCGCAAAGGCTTTGACAAGTACATTGTTCCGGCCTGCAATGCTGCCGGTGTTGGCTTAAAGGCACAGGTCGGGAAGTATAAGGATCCTAACGTTATCAACCATTCTGATATGCATGAGTTCTACCAGGACATTGACTGTGTAATTATTGCCAGCGATATGGACGGCACACCCAACCAACTACTCGAAGCGGCCTCAGTCGGTAGAACCTTTGTAGGGAATGCCATTGGTAATGTACCTGAGTTCTTAGATGTCGGTTCTGAGCACCAATGTTCAAACGGCTTTATGGTTCAGCGGAGTATTGATGCATATGTAGAGCAACTCGTATGGTTGAAGGAACACCGTATTGAATGTGCTGCTATGGGCCTTGCAGCCAGAGAGACGGTTGAGCAAGGTTGGACGTGGCAAATACAGGCTGAAAATTACCGGGAGATGTTTAGGAGTCTGGTATAATGGAAATATCTACTTCGATGTCAATCGCAAACTCAATGAAAGACTATCTGTATAAACGACTTGAAGCATTCCCACCAAAGCGGATTCTTGAGTTCGGGACCGGTGCTGGAGTAGCAACAGAAATTCTTGCAGAGTTTGCTCCTGTTGTTACTTTTGAAAACTTGCCAGAATGGCATAGATTTTCATCAAACCGTCTATCCCATTTGAAAAATGTTTCATTAGTATTGGGCTATGATCCGAAAATGGTATACTGGATATTTGACTTTGTTTTTGTCGATGGGCCAAAGGGGTCTGAACCAAGGATTGAAATGCTCCGAGCTTTTTGGGATAAGATTGAATCTGGCGCAATCATAGTAGTAGACGATTCTAATCAACGCGGTTTGCGTGCAGGCTTTAAGCAAATGCAGGAGGAAGGCTTATTGGCCAGCTATCACGTTAACAATACAGATCGAGGTATCGGTGAGTTGGTAAAGGCATGAAGTATACTATAGACATAATGAGAACGTCGGCTTCTCGGCCTGAATGTTTACGGCTGAGTACTGAGTCGCTTCTTAAGAATTTAGTTATGCCGGATACAGAAGTCCGCTGGATGATACATGAGGACGTATTGAATGGTCCTGCTTCAGATGAATGCCTAAAGATAATTGAAGATTCTAAGTTGTACGAGGTAGTCAAGTTCCATAATCCCCCTCTCACACAAGCTATTTCGCTGTGCTGGCTGATGAGTCGAGTCACGGCAGACTATGTTATCAATTGGGAAGATGACTGGGAATTGATAAAGCTCATTGATGTTGAACGGCTTATTTGTTTAATGGATGCTTATCCTGAAGTGAACCAAATAGCTTTTCAGAAACGAGCATTGATGAGTCACCGTTATTCATTTATAAAGAAGCAGATTTACATTGATGATGTACCATTGGTTAGTAATCCTCATTGGGCTTTTACTCCATCAATTATGCGAACGAGTTGGATCAAACCCAAGTGGGCAAAAGTTAATTTCCCAAAGGGATGCAATCCAGTATGGCAGTTGAATCCATATCTAAAACAGTATAAGGTAACAGAAGATAATATTCAGCGTGATGCCGATTGGATGATGAAGAATGTAGGTTGTTATTTTCTTGGTGAAATAGGTAACGATAATAGTCGGTTTATCCGTGCTCTTGGAGCATCGGTAAGAAGAGGGAAATATAAATGGGAGAACTAAAATGAGACGATATTATAACGATACTATTTCAGAGAAAGCGTTTTTGCCGAAGATGGAATCAAAGCGTTTCAGCGATCGATTAATCCAGTTTCAGTACTTAAAGAAAGAAGGTCTGCAGAGGAGTCACTACTTGCTTGATATGGGGTGTGGATGGCTCCGAGCCGGACACCTCTTTATTCGATACCTTGAGGCATCTCATTATTACGGTATAGATAAAGAAACAGCAGCACTTGATGCAGGCTGTGCCGGTATGTGCCTGCTCGAGTTGGAAAATAAATATCCACAACTTTATTTGTGTGAAGGTGAAATGGATTTTGAATTGCCTGCACCGCCATGTGGTTATGACTTTGCTATTGCTCAATCTGTCTTCACCCATATGGCTCCTGAGGTTGTTGAAAAATGTTTGACTAATGTATTAAGCGTCATGAAGCCGGGCGGTAAGTTTTTTGCAACCTTTTTTGAGCATCCAGAGCATAAGTTATCTGAGCGGCATCGGAACCGGCATTTGGAATATTCCCGGGCAATGTATCCTTCAGAGTACTTTTCTGATCTTGCAAAAAAGATTGGTGTAAGTCAATTTGAATACAGGGGTACATTTGGGCATGCCAACAATCAGCGGATGCTATTGTTCGTAAAGTAAGGAGGCAGTATGAATAGAGAAAAGGCATCACGACTACCCGTTGATTTATTTATCAATTCGGCCAGTCGTCCTGAAGATCTTAAGAAAACCATTGCCTCATTGAAAAAGCATATGAAGCATAGTGGTCCAATTTATTGGGGTCTTAACGAAGATGTATTTGACAAGAATGCATCTGCTGCCTGCATTGGGATTGCATCCGATTTCGATACAGTTATGGTAACTATGCCCAGGGGTGGTCAGATTAGGGCTATAACAACGGTACTCATAAATGCTACAAAGGCAAAATATATGGTAAGGTGGTGCGATGATTTTGAAATGATTGCAGATGTAAACTTATCAGATATTATATATGTGATGGAAATGCATCCGTACATTAATCAAGTTGTCTTTTTCAAAGGACACGTTCCGGATAAGAAAATGGGAAAACAACTTGAGCAAGTTGAGTATGAGGGAATGAAGTTTGGGAATGTCGATAGGTGGTCCAGCCTGCCGTGTGTGATGCGTACTGAATTTGTTTTACCAAGATGGTTGCAGGCTTTCTCAAAGGTTGGGAACAAAGATAAGGGAACATGGCATTCAATCTGTGATTTATTTCATCGTGAAATTGACAAAGATATTGGCGATTTCCCTGTTCCAAACAAGTGGGCTATTGAGGTTATGGGCTCCCTGTACTATGGCGCACATGGTTCGGCACCTGTAGTTCGCCATACAGGCAATGGAAAGAGTAGGGTATTCCCGAAAAAGAGGACTGTAGACATTGCATAAACCTTATATCATAATTGGTTTGGGTACCGGGCGATGCGGTACAATGACATTGGCTACTCACCTCAGTATGCAAAAAGGGGTAGTTGTTACCCATGAAGATTGCAGAATGCCATGGGTATTTGATTACTTTAAAATTCAATATGCCATGGGCTGCATCTTCGGAAAAATTGTTAGTGATGAACGGGTAAAGGTTGCCGGTGACGTGGCCTCATGGTGGCTGCATTACGTTCCGTATATTAATGAACGGTATCCTGATGCAGTTCGGTTCGTTTGTTTGCAGAGGAAGAAAAGTGAAACTGTCAATAGCTTTATAAACAAAGTCAAGAAGGCCAATCACTGGACTGCTTACGATAGCAAGTACAGGGACGATGTTCCTTCGAATCCCTTTGATGAATGTTATCCATGGTTCGATCTACCAAAAGACAAAGCTGTTAACAAGTATTGGGCGGACTACTATCGTCGAGCACAAGAGCTTGAAAAACAATTTGACAACTTCAAAATCTTCCCAATGGAATGTATGAATACAGCAGCCGGACTGGGTGAGATCTTTTCACATGTAGGATTGTCCGGGAAGCTCACATTAGATACTACACTCAAATTGAACGAAAGCAAAGAGGCGAAGAAATGAATATCTGGACGTTCTGGGATAAGGAGGCAATCCGACCGCCGTATATTGATCTATGTTTTGAAACGATGAAAAAGTATTGCC
>SDBT01004698.1_pt1 | contig 23112 bp, 18 predicted proteins | sample 2277101 | NCBI WGS metagenome assembly SDBT01 (sample SAMN10404973, study PRJNA504765) | marine sediment metagenome | isolation source: marine sediment core GS10_PC15, 103 cmbsf | place: Arctic Ocean: Southern Knipovich Ridge | collected 2010 | reverse complement strand
CCGCCCATGCCGCCCATGCCGCCCATGCCGCCCGGTCCTCCAGGAGGAGCTCCAGGCATAGCGGACTCCTTCTCGGGAAGATCCGTTATAGTACATTCAGTTGTGAGAAGCAGACCTGCGATGGATGCAGCATTTTGAAGAGCAGCGCGTGTCACCTTTGCAGGATCGATGATTCCGTCCTTCACCATGTCAGACCACTCCATAGTAGCCGCATTGAAACCCACACCCTTCTTCTCGTGCTTGGCCTTCTCCGCTACGATAGGGGCATCCAGTCCCGCGTTTTCAGCGATCTGGCGAATAGGCTCTTCCAGAGCCCGCTTTACTATCTGAAACCCCACCTTTTCATCCGGGGTCATGTCCTTGTCCTCTCCCAAAGCCTTATCGAGGGGCTTCACTGCCTGCACAAGCACAACTCCACCACCGGGAACGATTCCCTCTTCGATCGCAGCGCGGGTGGCCGAAAGGGCATCCTCCACTCTGTGCTTCTTTTCCTTGAGCTCAACCTCGGTTGCAGCACCCACGTTAATGACGGCTACACCACCGGCCAACTTGGCCAGTCTTTCCTGAAGCTTCTCGCGATCATAGTCGGACGTGGTTTCATCGATCTGAGCCTTGATCTGTCCGATTCTTTCTTTGATATCCTTCTGCTTACCGGCTCCCTCGATGATCGTCGTATTCTCTTTGTCTATCTTGACGATCTTGGCCCTTCCCAGCTGACCGATCTCGGTGTTTTCGAGTTTCAAACCGAGCTCTTCGGAAACGACCTGGCCGCCGGTGAGAATGGATATATCCTCCAGCATGGCCTTGCGGCGATCACCAAAACCGGGCGCCTTTACCGAACAGGCGCTCAAGGTACCCCTGAGATTGTTGACTACGAGTGTGGCCAACGCCTCTCCCTCGAGGTCTTCGGCAATCACGAGAAAAGGTTTGCCCGACTGTGCGATTTTCTCGAGCAGAGGCAGAAGATCCTTCATGTTTGAGATTTTTTTGTCATGGATCAGAATGTAGGGATCTTCCAGTACCGCAGTCATGCTCTCCCGATTGGTTATGAAATACGGGGAGAGGTAACCTCGGTCAAACTGCATACCTTCAACAACCTCGAGATTCGTTTCCATGGATTTCGACTCTTCGACGGTTATAACTCCGTCTTTTCCTACCTTCTCCATGGAATCTGCGATCAGGTTACCGATCTCCATATCGTTGTTTGCGCTGATGGCGGCAACGTTGGCGATTTCTTCCCTATCTTTGATCTCTTTTGACGCCTTCTTTAGCTCAGCCACTGTAATATCCACGGCTTTAGCGATGCCTCTTTTGATCTCCATCGGATTGATGCCAGCCGCAACACTCTTGAGGCCCTCTTTGATAATCGAATAGGCGAGAACCGTAGCTGTGGTCGTACCATCTCCGGCCACATCATTCGTCTTGGTTGCCACTTCCTTCAGAAGCTGAGCACCCATATTCTCGAAAGGATCCTCCAATTCGATTTCTTTTGCAATCGTTACACCATCGTTTGTTACAGTGGGAGCGCCGAACTTTTTGTCCAGAACGACGTTTCTTCCCTTAGGTCCAAGGGTAACCTTAACTGCATTGGACATTTTCGCGACTCCGCTGAGCAATGCCCGTCTGGATACTTCATCAAACTGTAACTGCTTTGCCATACTTAACCCTTCCTATACTATTAAGGTTTATCGATAATATTGAAGATGAATGGATGAACGGCAATGCCGTTCTTTTGAGAAGATAATAATTCTTTGCCCATTCATCAACTGCTATTTTATAATTTTTTTTCTTATTCATAATTTCTCGCAGGTTGGATATTGACTACAGCCGGAATCGTTCTCAAGTCCTTGAGTACCTTCCTGAACTGTTCTGGTCTGTCTATTTCAACTGCAAAATATCCCGTCAGGGTACCTTGGGAGTTGGGGTGCAGCTTTCCTGAAATGAGATGGCCCTCATATTTTTTCAGCGCTCCCTCGATTTCCGAGAACAGGTCAGCTGCCTCTCGGGCTGTTACCCTGAAGCGCCTCGTTGCCCGAGGGGACATGGTCTCCCATTCGACATCGATGTTTCTCATGCCGAAATCCTTGATATGCTTCAAATTTTTGCATTTATCTCTATGAATGATGATGCCCCGGCCCCGTGAAATATAGCCGACGATTCTGTCCCCGGTCGTAGGATGACAGCATTGGGCTATTTTTATCATGATGTTTCTCTCTTTTCCGGCCCGTATACCAACACGGGTGGTGTCTAAGACCTGCATGCCTTTTGAGACCTCGGAGAGAGCGGCCTCCCGGGGGCCGCTCGACCTCCTGTCGAGCGGTTTCGACGTTCCGTCGAATTTCGACTCGTCCAGGACGGGATGGGATCCTTCGCCCTTTCGGACAACAATGTTTCGATCGATAATGAGGCTTTCATCATGCCTGTTCAGCCACTGTCTGATCTTGGATCGCGCCCTGTGAGTCTTCGCAAACCGTAACCAGCTCAGGTGGGGCCTCGACTTTGTGGAAGTGATAATCTCAATGACCTGTGTGTTTCTTAGAGCTCTGCGAAGAGGTGTGATGTTCCCATCGGCCTTGGCAGACTGGAGGCGGTTTCCTATCTCGGTGTGGATATGATAGGCAAAATCGATGGGCGTACCCCCCTTGGGAAGCTCGATCACATCTCCTTTTGGCGTAAAAACATAGATGGAATCCTTGAGAAGCTCGCTCTTTATCTCCTCGAGGAAGTCACCGCCTTTCTTCAAACCCCTGTTCCAGTTCCTCAGCTTATTGATTATGGTCAGATCCTCTGACTTCATCAAATCCTTTGACCGCCTCTGCCCTCTGCGGTTCTTGTAGAGCCAGTGTGCTGCGATTCCGTAATCAGCGATCTGATTCATCTCCTGGGTCCTGATCTGGATCTCAATCAACTTCCCCCGGTAAGCCATAACCGTGGTATGCAGGCTCTGATAACGGTTGGATTTCGGCATGGCGATGTAATCCTTGAATCGACCGGCCAGCGGTTTCCAAAGCTCGTGCACGAGGCCCAGCAGGGTGTAACATTCCACCGTCGAGCGACAGAGAATTCTCAAGCCCAGCAGGTCATAGATTTCATCCAGCTGCTTTCCCCTCTTCTTCATCTTCTGAAAAATCGAATAGAAATGTTTGACCCGGGTGCTGATTTCTACAGAGAATCCCTCCTTGGCTGCGGCCCCGGTGATGGCCTTCCTTACTTTTTCCAGGTACTCAGATCTCTGGCTTTTCCTCTCAGAAACATACGTTTTGATCTGCATGTAAACACCGGGGAAGAGTGTCTTCATTGCCAGATCTTCGAGCTCATCTTTTATCCAGGAAATTCCCAGCCGTTCTGCCAGAGGCGAATAGATATCCAGACACTCGGCAGCAATCCTCCTGCTCCTCTCCTCCTCCAAATGCTCGAGGGTCCTCATGTTGTGTAGTTTATCCGCCAATTTTATCAGGATCACCCGTATGTCCTTCACCATCGCAAAGAGCATCTTCCTGATCGTCTCCGCGCTCTGAACACTTTTGCTCTTGGCTCTGAGAAGTGTAATCTTTGTAACGCTCTCTACCAGTATCATCACTTCCTGCCCGAATTTGCTTTCCAACTGCCCTCTGGTGATGTTTGTGTCCTCCAGCACGTCGTGCAGGAGGGCTGCGATTACGGCCGTGTGATCCAACCTGAGGTGAATGAGTGTTTCCGCCACTTTGAGGGGATGAATGAGGAAAGGCTCCCCGCTTGCCCGTTTCTGCTCCCCATGTAGCTTCTCGCTCCAGTCAGCGGCGCGGAGAATTTCCTGCTTTTCTCCCCTAGAGTAAGGTGCCAACAACCTTTGGAACTGTCGCTTCAACTCCAGGAGCTCACTCACTCATCCTGTCCTTATGGGGACTCATACGATGCTTATGGGGACTCATACGATGCCCCGGAGATTACTCTGTCACGGCCGGCAAGATCCTTTGTGATCCTTATTGCATCAAAGTGGTGAGCCCGCATAGCAGCCGAAAGGCCCTCCATCTGATGGGGATCGGCCTCCAGAACCAGGTATCCGGGACAGCGGAGCTTCCCGGCTGCGCCGCATATGAGTCTGATTGGCAATTCCGTTCCGTCAGCACCACCGTCAAGAGCCACAACCGGTTCCGGCCATCCGGATTTCCTCATGCTCCTAACCACCTCTGTCTTGAGGTAGGGAGGATTAGAAACGATGATATCGAAAGGGCCTGCCACGTCAGCGAAAAGATCGGAAATCGAAAACGGCAGGACCTCGCCAAGAATGAAGCGGGAGTTGATCTCGAACAACTCACCCGCTGCTTTAGAAAGATCTGAAGCCGAAACCGCCAGCGATGGGTGCTCGTGTTTCAGGGTAATGGCGATGCATCCCGAACCGCTGCAAACATCGTGTACCTCGACAGGGCGATCTCCTGACGTCTCCCGCGCTCTGTCATGGGGGAGCTGATCTATCAGCTCCAAGGCAACTTCGATGAGACATTCGGTATCGGGGCGAGGCACGAAAACTCGATCATCCACTTTGAACTCAAGACTGAAAAACTCCTTTTTCTGTCTGATATAGGAAACCGGAAGGCCCCTGCATCGCAGCTTCAGAAAGTTACTGTATACCTCGTAGGTGTCCACTCCCGGGCAGGCTCCGTGGCTCAGGTCCTCAAGAATCTCACGATACAGTTGCTCTTTGCTGCACGAGCGCGCTTCAGAGAGTAAGATGGTGGCGTCCAGAAGGGGTGTTTCAACCTGTGCACGCCTCAGAATCGAGTAACCTTCTCGGAGAGCCTGCTGTACGGTCATGAAAGCTCGGCTTTGAGGTATTGCTCTCTGGCAGTCAGCTTGAGGGAGTCCACAATTTGTGTGATGTTACCTTCGATTACGGAATCGAGTTTGTAGAGGGTCAGATTGATTCGATGATCCGTTATACGGTTCTGCGGAAAATTATAGGTTCGAATCCTTTCCGAACGGTCACCGCTGCCTACCTGATTTCTTCTGGCTTCCGCCCTCTCCGCCTGCCTCTTTTGCTCCTCCAGCTCGTAGAGTCTCGCCCTCAGCACTCTTAAGGCCTTTGCCTTGTTTTTATGCTGTGATTTTTCATCCTGGCAGGTAACCACCAGGCCCGTAGGAACATGCGTTATCCGTACCGCTGAATCTGTCGTGTTGACGCTCTGGCCGCCGGGACCAGAGGAACGATAGACGTCAAACCGCAGGTCCTCCGGATTAAGCTCTATATCCGTTTCTTCGGCTTCAGGAAGCACGGCTACTGTCACCGCGGAGGTATGAATGCGTCCACCCGCTTCGGTAACAGGCACACGCTGAACCCTGTGGACCCCGCTTTCATATCGCAGGTCCGCATAGACACTCTTACCGGATATGGAAAAGATGATCTCCTTGAAGCCCCCGATACCTGTGCCATGGGAGGAAAGGATCTCGAGACGCCAGTTTTTATCCTCAGCGTATTTGGAGTACATTCTAAAGAGATCGGCCGCAAAGAGAGCCGCTTCCCCACCGCCCGTACCGGCGCGGATCTCCATGATTATATTTTTGCCATCCAGCGGATCGGAGGGAACGAGCAGCATTCTCAGCCTCTGTTGCACCTCTTCCTTCTTTTGCCCTAACTCCTTGATTTCGTCCTGAGCGAGCTTCCTCATTTCCTGGTCGGAAGTCTCTTCGAGCATTTCATGCGCAGCGGAGATCTCGCCATCTATCTTTTGATACTTATCGTATTCACCGACGATCGCGCCCAGGTTGGTGTACTCCTGCATCACCTCCTTGTACCGTTTCTGATCTTTGACGATACTCGGGTCGGCGGCTTGCTTTTGAACCTCGAGATAACGGGCTTTGATCTGCTCTAACTTCTGGGTAAACATCAATTTCCTCTTATGTTAACAGATAATAGTTCGCGTCCCGATGGTCAAGTCAAAGCCAAGCCATTCCTATGGCATTCAGCCATTCCTATGGCATTCAGCCATTCCTATGGCATTCAGCCATTCCTATGGCATTCAGCCATTCCTATGGCATTCAGCCATTCCTATGGCAGGGAGCGCAGCCGTGGGCGGCTGAGATGCGTCGAATCGGAGAGCTCATCCTGCAGGGGGGATCACCCGCCGTCGAAACAGAAAGCCAAAGAGGGCTCCACAGATACCTCCCGCGATATGAGCAAACTCCGAAATATTGTTGTTCTCGAAGATGTTCAGGATTTCCTTTACGAGAAAAAGCAGTACGACGAGGATAAAGGTCAAAGGTATCTCACCTTCCCTTATGTTGGTAAACGAGATGAGAAGAATTAACATGAATACGACCCCGCTGGCTCCCAGCAATCCCGCCGGAAAGAAAAGCGTGTTTAGAATTCCCGTAATCAGGGCGGTAACAAACAGCATCGCGAAAAGCGGCCCAGAGCCGTACTTTTCCTCCAGAATAGGGCCAATGAGAAGCACAAAGGCGAAGTTACCCATGAGATGAACCCAGCTGCCATGCCCGATTACGTGAGTAACAAGCCGGAAGACGCCCGGACTGAAGAGTCTGATTCTCTGGGTATAACCCGGCACACTGAAGTAACTAATCACGAACTGCGGCCCGACGAGCTGCGCCGCTACGAGAACCGCCGTTGAGGCGAGGGCGAAAGTCAGAATCACGGGGGCATTGTACCTTATTTTCATAAATCCCTCCTATATCCTGCCTACACATCGGTAATGAGTTCAACGATCTCGGCTACCCTGACCTTTGCAATCTCCTTCCCGGTTGCCTCCAGACGGAGCCTCAGGAGAGGCTCAGTGTTGCTGGGTCTTAGATTGAACCAAAAATCGTCGTATGAAACGCTGATGCCGTCAATTTTCTCGATCTCTCCGTCTCCGAATCGTTCTTCAACCAATTCAAGGGCCCGCAGCTTGTCATTGACCAAAAGATTAGTTTCCGGTGCCTGAACGTAGCGGCTGCGGAGAGGATCTACAAGCTCAGAGAGAGACTTGCCCTTACGCGAGAGAAGCTTCAGGAGAACGATAAGGGCGTACGCTGCCGACTCGGTGTAGTAGTCATCCGATACCTTGAAGTATACATGACCCGATGTTTCGGTTCCAAACGCCGCACCGGTGCTCACCATTAACTCATGAATAAATGTGTATCCCACCCGGGACATAACGGGCTTTGCCTTCAATTCTCTGATTCGTTCCGGCAGTACTCGGGAGGAAATGAGATCGTACACGATGGCACCCCCCGGATGGAGCCTCAGAACCTCTTCGGCGAGAAGAGCTGAAAGGAAGTAGTTTTCTATAACGGCGCCACGATCGTCAAAAAAAATGATGCGGTCTCCGTCACCGTCCAGGAGGGCTCCAAGATCAGCTTTCTTCTCCAAAACTGCCTTGGATGTCTGAGCGCGGCTCGCCTCTTCTAGCGGATTGGGTGCGTGATTGGGAAACCTTCCGTCCGGTTGAATGTTGAGCAGTATCGCGTCGAGCCCCAAGACCTCGGATAGACTCTCGAAAACCTTTCCCGCCGACCCGTTGGACGCATCAATCACAACCCTATGGGGAAAGCTCAGACCTTGCGCTGCAGTGCTGAGGAAAGTGATGTATTCGCTGAGAGCTGCGGTAGAAATCGCTTGGCTCGGAAGCCCGGCGGTAGGAACCGCCGGGCGGTCAAAAGCCCCTGAGCGCTCAGGTTCATCTCTCATGCGATCCACCTCTTCCTCCAGCTTCTCCAGCCCCCTTCCGTAGCTGACGGAGCCGCCCTCTCTATCAAAGAGCTTGATCCCGTGGTAACGGGGTGGATTGTGGGAAGCGGTTATCATAGCTGCGGCATCGAACCTGTGCCGGTACTGCAGGTAATGAAGCTGGGGCGTGCTGCACAGACCTATGCCCTCGCAACTCCTGCCCTCATCCGTCAGCCCCTTGATAAAGGCGTCGTACATTTCTTTTGAATGAATTCTGGCATCATGACCGACTAGAAACGTCGTGCCTTCCAAGAGACGGGCGCATCCGCAACCGATTCTGTAGGTCAGAGGTGTATCGATCGTCTCACCCCAGACGCCTCTTACATCGTATGTTTTGAACACTGACAAGGTTGGTCCTCCGTTACCCGGCTTTCTCTGACATCTCCTGTAGTTCCCGAGTGATACTTTCCCAGCGAACCGTAAGAGCTTTTTGTTCCGAATCGTAGCTCTCGAGCTGTTTTTTTATCTCCCTCATTCTATCACCGTTCATGTATATCTGTTCATCCTTCATCGATTCCATCAACTCTCCCTTCGATTGTTCCAAAACCTCCAGCCGCTCTAAGACTTGACTCTCCTCTCTCTGGAGCTTCTTGAGGTGACTCTTGAGGCGTATTTCTTTCTCCCGCATCTCCTTTCCATCGGATTCCCTGTCTTTGGCGCGGTCCCGGGATCGAATCTCGACTCGCTCTGACGCGTCTGCTTGCTCTCCTGCCTCTTTTTCCTTGCGCCACAAAAAGTAGCTGTAGTCGCCAACATACATTTTGGCCCTTCCCCCTTCCAGTTCCAGGACTCTATCGGCGAGATTCTCTATAAAGTACCGGTCGTGGGAGACAAAGACCAAAGTCCCCTTGAAATTGCGGAGAGCATCCAGAAGTACATCCTTCGATTTCATATCCAGATGGTTTGTCGGTTCGTCCAGCAGGAGCAGATTGACTGGGCGAAGCAGAAGCTTCAAAAGCTGCAGACGGCTTCTTTCGCCCCCACTCAGCACCGAGACGGATTTAAGTACGTCGTCGCCCTGAAAGAGAAACGCCCCCAGCAGGTTTCTCAAACTGGGAATGAGCTGCGTCGGAGCACAGGCCTCCACGGTCTCGATGACCGATAGATCCTTCTCGCCCTCTCCGGTCTCCGACTGACTCTCGGGCGAAAAGTATCCGCATACAACGTCCTTTCCATAGGACAATTCACCATGATCCGGTTTCAGCTCACCGTTCAAAACACGGATCAGCGTTGTTTTGCCGGCTCCATTCGGACCCACGACAACTAGCTTTTCTCCCCGATTGAGCTCCCAGCTCACTCCATCAAAGACGCAATGCTCACCAAAGGATTTGCCAATGTCTGATAGCCTGAAAACAACCCGACCGGAGCGAGGCGGCTCGGGAAAGCCGAAATGAATGTTCCTGAGAAGCGGCGGAATTTCGATTCGCTCCATCTTTTCCAACATCTTGATGCGGCTCTGGACCTGGCTGGCTTTGGAGGCCTTGTACCGAAATCGCCTGATAAACGATTCGATTCTCTCGATCTCCGCCTGCTGTCGCTCGTACCGTTGGAAAAGGGAATCGAGCTGCCGTTTCCTCTCGATCTCGTATCCGCTGTAAGTTCCCTTAAATCGGTTGATCTTTCTGAGGTAGATCTCAACGATCCATTCAACGGTGGTATCGAGAAAGAAACGATCGTGAGACACTACTATGAGCCCTCCACCAAATGCTCTAAGGTAGTCTTCCAGCCATGTTCGAACCTCCAGATCGAGATAATTGGTGGGCTCATCGAGGAGAAGAATATCCGACCCGCTGAGCAGGACCTTGGCAAGGGCTATCCGCATTTGCCATCCACTGGAAAATGTCTCGACAGGTTGCGCAAGGGCGTCTCGTTTGAATCCGAGTCCGGCGAGCACCCGTTCGATGCTCTCTTCCCTTGAATAAAAACCGCTCCGCAGAAGCCGTTCCTGCAAATCGTGATGTTTGAGAAGAAGCCCCTCGGTTTCCGGATCGCCCTCTCTCAGGTTTCCCAGAGCATCTTCCAAGGCTCTCACCTCATCCTGAAGCTCGAAGCTGGACGTGTACACGCTCTCAGCTTCCGCAAGCAGCGTGTTTCCCCTGAGAACGACGCCCGACTGCGGCAGGTATGCGACTGTGGTATCCTTGCCGGGAACGACTCGCCCTCTGTCGGGCTTAATCTGGCCGGCTATAATGCGCAGCAGCGTCGTCTTGCCCGCACCGTTGGCTCCCGTCAGAGCGACCTTCCCGCCAGCGGCAATCGTGAAATTGATATCTTCCAGGATCTGATGCGGTCCGTATGAATGATGTATACCGGCTAGCGTGACTTGAGACATCGAGCTTCTTGATTTAATTCAACTGAAAAAAAAGGATAAGGGATGAAACGCTTGTCTTCAACACTACCAGATCGTCGATGGCGTCACGCTTCAGCATAACGAATTTAACACCCCCGGAATCAAATCGATAGAGAAAACTGAGCTTTTCTCCACCCCCGCTTCCCGCAAAATGGAAGGTAAGGACCCCGTCGTGTTTTCCCTTCAGCGCGTCTCCCAGGTAGCCGTGCAAATCCACCTTGCCCTGTCCCTTGATATCCGGGTTGTGAAAGAGAAAGGAGAGTTTTTCGTAATCCAGCCAGCTGAAGTTCTGATCTCCATTAAAGGTAATGGTTCCGTACGCGCTGCTCGTGAGGGTTGTCCCGGCAAAAGGTTCGAAAAGCTCCTTTCGGTGCAGCACTTCCTGCTGCACGATCTCCTCAACATCCTCGTCAATCAGGATATAGACGTAGCTTCTCGGTTTGCCGCGCACCTTGTAGGTGACATTCAGCTTCTCCCCTCTTATCACCTCCAGGCGCAGATCGGTTCCCTCAAAAATATAGGATGATCGTCCATACTTTTTAATCGAGGAATAATCAAAGGCGTAGAAGTTCTTGTTCGTAACGAGCTGAACATTCTTCAGAAGCGGATGGGGGAAAAATCCCACATCATTGCGGAACTTCTTGAGATCGTATCGTCCCTCCTCGATCATCTCCTCGTAGTACTGGGGTCGCCAGTCCCGGGCCATAACGTAATCCAGGAGGGCATCCTTGGCCTGAACCTTCTTTGCCGCTTCGTTGGGATCCTCCTCTGTCTCGTAGACATGCAGATACTCACCGAAGCAGTACCCAAAGTAACCGTCTTGTGTCAGGATCTGATACCAGTAATTCTCATACACTCCCTCTTTGGAAATTTGTGCGTTTCGTCCGACGACCTTCACCACCTGATTTTCTTTCAGCTTGTAGATCGTCCGGCTCTCCTGCTTCGGTTCCTCCCGGACAGGCAGCCCCCGTTTCTCGGAATAGGCGTAGAAGTGCTTCCAGTTCCTGTAGGCGTGCATGAAATCTTCGGCATCGGCTCGATCCGGGAAGAAGCGAACACTCCAAACCGGGATCTCTCTCTTCGTTTTACCGTCCTTATCGTAAATCAAATAGACTTTACGAATCTTGGACTCTTTCATGAGGGCAATGATATCGGCGGTTTCGTACTCGATCTCCTCGTTTTCCCAGTACAGAACCCCGTAGCCGATTCGCCCGGGACCGCACGACACCACGACGATCAGGGCAGAGAGGATAAGTAGAGATCTGAAAAGCATGGGTTCATGATGCACATTTACCGGCATTAGTCAACGAATCAGATTTTGGTCTTTCTGGCTATCCGGTCTGCAGGCGCTCGAGGGCCGATCCGACACCCTCGAGGTTCTTAAGGCGCATCTCCGAATACTTGCGGGATAGAACAACGCCTTGAGCCCCAGCTTCAAAGGCCACCACAACGGCCCTTGTCAAAGGGATTTACATTTACGACCTTCCTCTTATAATGGGCTCAAATCAGATGAAGGACTGCGCTTAATGAAAGTAACGGATCTAGTGGTAACAACGAACCGTCGTGAACCAAAACCGAATCCCAATCGGGATGCTATCCAGACGCTACCCAGCCCAGGCTCGGTAAGCGTAACCATCCAAACCGATGATGGCTACAACGGCAGCGGTGAGTCCAGTTTCGGAAGGATCACCGGAGCCCTGGATGCTCTGTGTGCCGTTATCGAGCATGTGCTCAAACCCATTGTGCTGGGCAAGGAAGTGGAGCTCCTGCGCCACATCCGCCAGGAGATGCTGAGGGAAACCGAATACCACAGCGCCGTCGGGCTTTCCATGTTCGGTATTTCAGCTATCGACACGGCTCTCTGGGACTGCCTGGGCAGGGCGAGGGGAGTTCCCTGCTGGCAGCTCTGGGGAGGCCAGAGAACACGCATACCGGCCTATGCCATGGTCGGATGGCTCAACTACGACGATGATGAGGTTCAGAAAATTTGTACCAACGCCGTGGAGCAGGGATTCCGGGCCGTCAAGATCAAAGTTGGTTATCCGACCCTCAAGGAGGATCTACACCGTATCCAAGTGGTGCGTGAAGCCATCGGACCGGATATCCGCCTCATGGTAGATGCCAATCAGTCTCTCACAACGGCGGAAGCTGTGATTCGCGGGAGAGCCTATCAGGACCAAGACATCTACTGGTGGGAAGAGCCTATACCGGCCGACGACATAGACGGTTACGCCGAGCTGGCTGACAAGCTCGATATTCCCGTGGCCACGGGGGAGAATCTCTACACGCCCGCCGATTTCGCACGCTTTCTCAAGCGGGATGCTGTGGACGTTGTTCAAGCCGATCTACGTCGCGCAGGGGGGCCAACGGCTCTTCTCCAGATTGGTCTTATAGCTGCAGCTTTCAGACGACCCTATGCCTCCCACGGCGGAGGACCGGTCCAACTCAGTGTGATGGCCTGCCTTCCCAACACACTCTATCTGGAGACGGGCATGATACGGCCGGGCTCGCCACTCAAACTGGAGGACGGTAGTGTGAACATCCCGGATGGTCCGGGCTTCTCCTGGAAATAGCTGCACCCTACCCGGCGGGGGTCCGGCGGCGGGGTTTGTTAGTGCGGGTGTCAGCTTTTCTCCCTACCCTGGCCGATCTCCGCACCCTGCTGGCCGATCTCCGCACCCTGTTGGCCGATCTCCGCACCCTGCTCCAGCAATCGCTTCTGAAGAGCATTCACGTCGAGCTGTTTGGGCTTTACTCCCTGCTTGACACAGAGAGCAGCCGCGGTTCCCGCCGCCTCACCAACCGGCATGACGTGGGCCATTGCCCTCCATGACTCATAGGCCCTCTGATCGCTGGACATGCAGCGACCCACAACCAGCAGGTTGTCTACCTTCTTCGGCAGGATACAACGGTAGGGGATCTCGTATCCCTCGTGCTCCAGAAACCGTCTGTAGCCGTAGAAGCGGATGATGGGATTGGAGCCCATAGCGATGGAGTCATCGAAACGCCGACCCTCCAGTAAGTCATCACCGGTGATCTTATAGAGTCCCTCAATAAACCTTGTCTGCCGCACTCCCATCAAGGGTCCGGTTTCGACAATCCAGGCATCCTGCAAATCGGGCATTTCCTTTTTCTTCTCTTCCAGATCGTCATAGACAGCCAGGCGTACCTTTATCTCTCCGTCGGTGAGCTCATCGGCGTCTGCCGCGTTTCGCGCTCCGGCGTTGGGTCCCCACAGTACCATGGTGTTCCCGTACTGGCATCCGTGGATGTCGTGGTTTTCAGGAAAGCCCGTTACCTTGTACATGAGGCAATCGTTGAGGCGGGGCGCCTCGTCCTTCACCGTCTGCCAAAAGGGCACCCCCGCTCTGAAGGCTACGTCCCCGTCTCCAGAGGCATCGATAATGGTTTTGCCAAAAACCGCTTGCCGTCCCGACTTGTTCTCGATGATGATCCCTTTGACAGCCTCGCCCTCCATTATCACGTCGGAGAAGTAGGTGTGGAAGAGTATATGAACTCCCGCCTCCTTGACCATCTTCAACACGACATATTTAAACTTCTCCGTATCGATGGCAAAGGCATAGGAGAGATCGCCCTTTGCATCGGTATAAGTCGTCTTGGCCGGATAAGGGGACTTGCCCGTTCCCCTTGCTTCTATCAGGCGCAGGATCACCTCTTCACCTATCCCCTTTGTGGTTTGAAGATAGTCGGGTTCTTTCTGATTGCGAAACCCGTTGATGTTGGCCATCAGGGAAGCCGTTGCGGTGCCGCCGAAATATGGAAATCGCTCTATGATGAGTGTCTTGGCTCCGTTTCGAGCTGCTGCTATGGCTGCCGGAAACCCGGCCACGCCTCCTCCGACGACAACCACGTCGAACTCTCCGTAAACGTCGATCTCCTTGGACGGTTCCAGATACTTTGATTCTCTTGTCATGACTCTATCACTCCTTGATGTTCACGAGATAGAGATTTATTGCCAGCACCGGGACCAGGGCGATAAGAGAGAAGGCAATCGTCAGCTCAGACTTGATGGTCCGCGGAATAAAGAGGTCTCTCTCTTTCCTGAAAAATGTTCCTACGAGATCACGCATTTTCCAGCTTCCGTGCAATTCCGGTTGTAGGCGTAGCCAACGATATGTTACTTCAAATCGACAGAAAGAAAAAGACTGATCTCCATGGCTCGCGCCCAACGATTATGATCTTTTACACACAACTTGCCCTACCCTTCGCAAACACATAGAATGCCTGCATGAAAGAGATGCAGCGAGTCTTCGAACAGATAGAGGCCGGCAGGCCGGAGATGATCGAGCTTCAAAAGCTCTTGAGCTCAATCCCGGCCATCGCTCCTGAGAGTGACGGCGACGGTGAGAGCGAAAAGGCGGAATCCCTGGTTGCCTGGCTTCGGAAAATCGGCCTGTCGGATATCGAGGTCGTCGATGCTCCCGACGATCGTGTCACGTCAGGAAAACGACCCAATATCATCGTTACGATACCGGGACACGACACCGGCAGGTGCTTCTGGATCATGACCCATCTCGATGTGGTTCCGCCGGGAGAGGAGTCGCTCTGGGACACCTCTCCCTATGAGGTTGTGCAGAAGGATGGTCGCCTCATAGGGCGTGGGGTGGAAGACAACCAGCAGAGCATGGTTGCTTCGATCTATTCGGCAGCCTCGATCCTCGAGTCCGGACAGAAACCGGCAGTCACCGTCAGGTTGCTCTTCGTTGCAGACGAGGAGGTGGGTTCTGAGAAGGGCATCAAGTACCTGCTTGCACATCAGAATCCCTTTAAAAAGGGCGATCTCATCCTCGTGCCCGACATGGGCAATCCTCGAGGATCGGTTATCGAGATCGCTGAGAAAAATATCCTGTGGCTCAAGTTCGAGACCTCAGGGAAACAGTGCCACGCCTCGACACCCCAGAAGGGCATAAACGCCTTTGTGGCAGGCTCAGAGCTGGTGCTGAAAATCAACTCGTTGAATCAGACATACTCCCAGAGAAACGTTCTCTTTGATCCTCCCGTTTCCACTTTCTCCCCTACGAAAAAGGAGAACAACATCCCCAATATCAACACGATCCCTGCGGAGGATGTCTTTTACGTCGACTGCCGTATCCTTCCGGTTATAAAGACCGATGAGGTGTTGGAGCGGATTGGCGGATTCATAGAAGAGATCCGCCAGCGCTGCAGCGTTACTATCAAGTATTCTGTCAAGAACTGTTCGGAATCCCCGCCGACACCCGAGGAGACCCCGCTGGTACCGATTCTAAAACAGGCAATAAAGGGGGTATCCGGCACAGAGGCCAACGTGATCGGAATAGGGGGAGGAACTGTGGCAGCGTATCTGAGAGGCGCCGGATACGACACGGTTGTCTGGTCGACTGTTGCCGAAACGGCTCACATGCCGAACGAGTACTGTGTGATCGATTCCATGGTAGGGGACGCCAAGATCATGGCCCACGTCATGATGAACGCTTAAGGGTTATCGACAATTATCAGGATTCGACCCTGGATCAGCAAATCTCGATTTTCTCTGAGCGCAAGAAGCTGTTTGGCGTCTTCGGTTGGAATGATGATATCGGTTCCGTTTTTGCCGTATATTCCTCTGGCCACGATGTGTATAGGAAAAGAGCCGATCCTTGGGCTGAAGGACTTCAGATCCAGTGAATCACTGTACTGAGCCATGCCCCACCGTTTCAGGCTTTCCGGATCACACTGCTCCTTTTCAATAACCCTCTTCATGTCTTCATCGAAAATCTTGGGAAACAGGCCGGGCTCAAGGCTGCCCTCCCTGGATTTCCCGTAAAGGGGATACACCCCCTTTGCGTAGATCACAATCCCTGAATACCGTTTGGTGGGCACAAATCCGAAGACCTTGCGGGTCGGGTAGGGACGGCTGTGAGACACAAAAAAATTCAGAAAACCGCTCTCTCCGAAGATGGGAAACGTGTAGGTAACCCGAACGCTTTTCATATCTGCAGAGTAGCTGGCCGATTCCTTTTTTCCCGAGAGGGCCAGTTCTTTCAATCTCTCCAGGGTTTCCCCGTCCTCCCGATATGCATCACCAATCCGATGATACGAATCCACGCAGATATCTGCTACTTCCTCGATGAAAACAACGGGGATCAGCTCAGCGACACGCCTCTCTGCTTCATATCGAGTTTTTGGTGTGTGAGGGGCTACGGTTTCAACGGTTACCTGGATTACAAAATTGCCTCTCTGCCAATCAATCCAGTGAGACGTGATTGGGGCTGGGGCGCTCTCCGTCTCCGCTGGGGCACTCTCCGTCTCCTCACCCTCTACCGCATCGATTCCAGAGACAGCAAATACGAATGTGATCAGAAGGATTAAAAAGCGTTCAGGCATCCTTTACATAATCGGTCTGATCGATCCTATATATGAGATCAGCCCTTCTCACCAAAGTAGATACCTGCCCATTCCCATCGCCCATCAATGTCAGGATCGGCAGGAAAATCGACCCTTCTGAAGTAAAAGTACCAGGTGTTGACGTGATACAACCAGTTCCACGTTTTGAGGTACGCCTCCCTGGCGCTGGAATCGCTGTCCAACTCTTTGGCGAAACGGACCTTCGATTTCAAGAGCCAGCCGTAGATATTGAAATATTTCAAACTGGCAGGATCGAAGTCTTTCTGTCCCCAGTACTTGGAGAAGAAGTTGATCTGGGCCTTATATCGCTTTAATTTGGCCGTATTCTTCGTAACCAAAGCGTTTTGGATCTCCTTCACCAACACCTGCAGATCGGGAACGGTCCAGCTCTTTTTAGAGTCGTAGAAGGCCACTTTTTCCTCCACATCTCTGCCGATGTTCGGATGCCCGGGAATCGTTGTCTCCGGATAGGAGAGAAACCGTTTGTAGGCGTGTATCGAAAGATCCCAGGCTCCCAGTTCCTCATAAGTTTTGGCAAGGTGGTAGTAATTGGCCCCGACGTCGACGTAATCGCTGAATCGAGAGATCAGTTCCTTGTAATACTCGACCCTGTACTCCTTCAGGTCAACGTACCGAAGAAGCTTCTTGAGACAGCGGAAGTGTATCGAGACGCCCATGACCATTATATCGGGGTGGTTCTTAAGTATTCTCTCGTAGTAGTGCACCGCCAGAGGAATGGCATCGAGGTCCTCGTAAGCTTCCGCAACCAGGGCCAAATAAAAAGAGTTGTACGGATCTGTGGGGTGGGTTTCGACGCGGCGTGTCAAAAAGAGGATCTGTTTTTCCCGCCGGTCATACTTTCTCAGGTGATCGGAAATCTCCATGATCAACGTAACCCGAGTCGCTCCCTTCTCCTGCTCGAGCAACTTGAAAAGCTTTCGCAACACACGCCTCTCCGCTGCACCTCCGCTTATGAAGTAGGAGCTGTAACTTCCACAGTCGATTAATGTCAGGAGCAAAAGAAGAAACAAAAGTGAGAGGGTAACAGTTCTTTTGGACATTGACGCTACAGGTTTTATAGAACAATTCACCGCAGTTGGCAAGAGGCGGTGATTTTGCTATACTGCCGCTGTTTCAGGAGGAGCCCTTGGACCACAGCATCACAAAAAATAAGGAACAGTTGGCCGTTCCGGACGAACCGATCATTCCCTACATCGAGGGAGACGGCATAGGACCCGATATCTGGCGAGCCGCAAGCCTAACTTTGGATGCGGCCGTTGAAAAGGCATACGGCGGAAGAAGAAAAATACAGTGGCGCGAAGTTCTAGCCGGAGAAAAAGCTTACGAAGAGAAAGGGGAATGGCTTCCTGAAGAAACGGTCGAAGCATTTAAAACGTATCTCGTTGGAATCAAAGGCCCTTTAACAACCCCTGTGGGCGGTGGAATCCGAAGTCTCAACGTGGCTCTCAGGCAGAGACTGGACCTCTACGTCTGCTTACGCCCCATCGAATACCTCCCTGGAGTGCCTTCCCCTGTAAAGAGTCCCGAGAACGTGGACATGGTGATCTTTCGGGAGAATACGGAGGATGTCTATGCCGGTTTCGAGGTCAAGGAGGGGAGCGACGAGGCAAAAAAAATGATCAGTTTCCTCAAGGAGGAGTTTGGCTGGCAGATCAGAGAGGACTCGGGGCTGGGTATCAAGCCTGTCAGCCGATTCGGATCCGTTAGACTGATTCGAGCTGCAATCGAATATGCTCTCCGGCACGATAGAAAGAGCGTCACTCTCGTTCACAAGGGAAACATACAAAAGTTCACCGAAGGAGCGTTCCTAGAATGGGGATACGAGCTGGCGAAGAGGGAGTTCAAAGACCGGACGGTGACCTGGGACGATATATCCGAGCGGGTACCCGCCGGTAAGGTCCTGATAAAAGACACCATCGCCGATATCTTTCTTCAACAGATTCTTACGCGGCCCACCGAATTCGATGTTGTGGCTACGATGAATTTAAACGGTGACTATATATCCGATGCCCTGGCGGCACAGGTTGGCGGAATCGGTATCGCCCCTGGCGCAAATATTAACTACACAACCGGCCACGCTCTCTTCGAGGCAACTCATGGCACGGCTCCCAAATACGCCGGAAAGGACGTAGTAAATCCCAGCTCTGTCATTCTTTCGGGCAGAATGATGCTGGAATATATGGGATGGAAAGAGGCGGCAGATCTGATCGGCAAAGGTATCGCTAAGACGATACAGGAGAAGAGAGTAACCTATGACTTTGCCCGTCTGATGGAAGGGGCGACCAAGGTGTCCACCTCAGCGTTTGGAGAGAGAATCATTCACAATATGACGTTATGAAGGACAAAGTGCAGCGATTCCCCCACAAAGTACTCGTCCTTGGCATTGTCTTCATACTCGTAGGCATTCTGTTGCTCCTCTGGAGGCTGAATCTGCTCCCGTCTCTGGGAGCCCTCTGGCCCGTGGTTTTTATACTGATCGGACTCTACTTTCTTCACCAGGTCTTCCTCCAGAATCGATCCAGGCGATTCATACTGCCGGGAATGACATTCACACTCGGGGGCATCTTCTTTCTTCTCAAGAATACGGTCATACCCAGTATGAGCCTGACCCATATCTGGCCAGTCTTTATGCTGATAACCGGTCTCTCCATTCTACCTTACGGATTCAGCAAGAAAAGAACCACCCGGGTCGCCATAATCATTCCGGCTTGCGCCATCATAGGCATGTCCATCATTTTCTTTCTCTTCAGCTTACGACTTATCGACACAAGCTTTAAGGACTTTGTCCTCACCTGGTGGCCGACCCTGTTGCTTCTCTCAGGCGCTATGCTTATCCTCTCCTACATGATGAGAAGAAAGAGATAGCAAAAGACCAAGGCCAGCGCTTCGCTGGGCAGGGTTTCGCTGGGCAGCGCTTCGAAAATGCAGGGAATCCGTAAATTAAATATTGAGAATTGTCATTTCGTCAGATCATTTACAGGCCAGCTGGGCCGCTTTCCGGACATCACTTCGTCTATTCCCTGCGCCGCATGGGTTGCCATCCGGATCATAGCTTCCTCTGTGAGGGCGGCGTTGTGGGGCGAAAGCATGACGTTGTTCAGGGCCAGGAGCGCACTATCGCGCTCAGGCGGTTCCTTTTCGAACACGTCGAGACCGGCCCCGGCTATTTGCCCCGCCTTTAGCGCTTCCACGAGCTCGGCTTCATTTACGATTTCCCCCCTGGCCGCGTTGATCAGATAGGCTGAAGATTTCATGAGGGAAAACTCTCTCTTGCCCACGATCCCCTTGGTCTCTGAGTTCGCCGGCAGATGGAGGGTGATAAAATCGCAGGTTTTAAAAACCTGATCCCAATCTCCCATCTTCTGAACCCCCGGTGCCACCTTATCCGCGGCAATGTACGGATCGTAGCCGACTACCTTCATATCCAATCCCAGCGAGGCTTTTTTTGCTACCAGGCTCCCAACTCGTCCCAGCCCGACGATTCCCAGTGTCTTGCCCTCGAGATCCATTCCGATTAGTTGATTCCGAATCTCAAAATTCCCACCCCTTAACTCCCTGTCGCATCGAATGTAATTTCTGGCACAGGCGATGATCAGCCCTATGACGTGCTCTGCAACAGAGTTTGAATTGGATTCCGGGGCATTTGTCACCCAGATACCCAAGCGGGTCGCTGCTTCGATATCAATATTGTCGACTCCCACTCCGTGTCTGGCAACAACCTTCAAATCCCGTCCTGCTTCGAGAACCTCTGCAGGCAGCAGAGCCGTTCGAATCAGAATAGCGATACATCCCTCGACATCCTTTTTCAAAGCATCGGGGGCGGTGCCGTTTCCCATCTTTATCTCGTAGCCTCGCTCCCTTAGATAGAGCTTGCCCTCTTCGTGTATGTCCTGTGGTATGAGTACGGTTTTCTGCATGTTACGCTTTCTTACTCCTTTCTCCTTTTTTCCTTCACTGAAAAACTCAAAGACAGTGTGTTGTTCCATTGCTCTTTGGGCTTCAATTCGAATTCCCATTGGGGGACCAGACAGGTTGACTGGTAGACTCTCCTGTATGTTCCGTTGGCCTGTACAGCTGTCTCAACCGGTAGACTCCACAGCGTAAATGCCCCCTCAGACAACAAATCTATATTGGTATTGTTGATTTGATCCTGACACGAGACCCGCCTCACATTCCTGTGCGATGTCACGCCGGCGGATAGATTGGTACCTTTATCGCTACGGTCAAACTTGACCAATTTCAGGTCCTTCGATGCGGAAGAGGCAAAAGCCAGATTGACTTCGCTGCCAAACCAAAGATCCAGCGTTCGATTCGATGCATTGGTTATCGTGTATTCAACGTTGACGGTCGCTTTTTTAAACCGGTATTTTTTTTCGATTCGTATGGCATTGGAACGGCTTCGGGAAGTAAAAAATCCATTTCGTACAAGATCTATCTCGAAGTGCTCCCGATTCATCTGTTGAAGGTCATAACCGCCCAGCACAAAATCGCCCGATTCCTTGTAGCTCATCCTGTTGAAACTTTCGATCGAGTCACCCTCAGAGAAAAAGTGATCAACGAAGGTTTTTCTCATGTACCAGTCATACGCATCAACCTCTGCGCCATGGTAGATCTCAGGGCGACGAGCCAGAGTATCCCCGTAGTTCCACCGCGCGGGTATGTAGTCCAGCTCGAATATCGACCCTCCGTGTGAATGAATATAAGCGTTGAGTTCTTTGCTCTGGTACAGATACTCCTTTTTGCCATCCATATCGAAATCGAAGCTGATGATGGATGGAGTGAAGACGCCCGTCGATCTGGTGAGTTTCTCTACCTCGATGAAAGACCGATAGATTGATTTTCGGAGGGAGTTGAGATAGATTCCCCCTCCCTTACCGTGCCAGTAGGCACTGTGGTACTGACCGCGCCAGAGCTCCTCCCGGGCCGTCTTTTTTCTGTACTTGTCTCCCCTGATCCCATTGACCAACAGATGAACGTACATCATCTTTGCGTACATTAAATTGCTCTCCGGATAGCAGGTCAGAAAGTGCCTGAACAATCTGGCGGAAACACGCCGTTTGTGCTCGGGATTGGTTTTCGACTTTCTTATGATGTCCGTTGCCTTACCCTTGTCATCAGGAGTCGAGAGCCATCGCATCAGTTCGGAGTAACGTGTGGTCGGAAAGTAGATCTTGCGTCTCGGTGAAATCTGCCTCAGATAGCGCCTCGGACTGATGGGCACAACGACGTCGCTCCTATCACTGATCAGCGTCAAAAAAGTCTCCAACCAGTTCTTAACGTAGGCACGGTTACGGCTGTCACTCCGGCTGCCCAGCTTCTCACCATCCACAACCAGGGAGATGATCCTGTTTTCAGCGCTGTCTGCATGACTGATAATGAACGCCAGCACCTCTTCAGGAGCGCTGCCAGGAATGTAGTCGCCAAGGGTATCCGAGAGGGGAAAGATGCAGATCGTTTTGCCCTGGTCTTCTGTAAGGTAGGTATAGTAGAGCTCCTCCTCCTCGAGCCCTGCATACTGAAAGTGCCTGTCTGCCAGGAAAGTATACTCGATTCCACTGGTGCTGAGGGTGGAGGCCAGGGAAGGTTCCCAAACCCTCTCGGTGAGCCAGCTTCCGCGGGGACGCTTACCGAATCTCGCCCGAAGATGGGTCGTCAGCTTCTCTATCTGCCCCAGCTTGTCGGAGTTGGGTATCATGGGCAGGACAGGCTCGTAGAATCCGCCCGTCAGGAGCTCGACCTGTTTCCTCTTGACCATGTCTGTGAGAAGCATGATGAACTCGGGATGATTCTTCTCGATCCACTCAAGAAGAATGCCCGAATAGAACAGCACGACGGGAAACTTTGGAAATCGATTGAGTATACTCAGAAAGGGCTTCAAAGCCTGCTGATAGTTCTTTTCAAACCGCTCCCGATCGCTACCAACGGGCTGACCATTGTATGTTCCAAATACAAGATGGATTGACTTCATTTGCCTTTAATTAATTTGTTGGTTCTCAATAATGCATTTAGGAGGACAGACCTTTGCCGCCTCTTCTCTCTCTCCTTTAACCTGATAATCGATTCTAGCGAGGAAGCTCTCCACTTGAAATCCTCCCTCGGGAGATTTCCGTTCACAGAGTTTGCATCCGATACAGCCAACGCTGCAATATTTCTTTACAACGGGTCCCTTGTCCGTTGAATTGCAGGCAACGATATAATCCGCACCGACAGGAACCCACTGCATTACCCGTGTAGGGCAGATATCGACGCACAGACCACAGCTGATGCATTTATCCTTATCCACCCAAACCAAACCATCGCTCTCATAGGAGATGGCATCTACGGGACAGACCCTGATACAGCTGCCCAATCCCAAACAGCCAAAGGGACAGACCTTGTCCCCGCCGTACATAGAGTATAACGCATTACAATCAGGAATACCGCTGTAGTCAAATTTTACCTGTGCCACCTGATGGCTGCCCCTGCAGTGAACCTGGGTCACCTGCTTCTCCTCGGTGAATTCCACCTCCACTCCGATGATTTCGGAGAGATTCTTTACCGCCTCTTCACCTCCCGGCTTGCAGAGTGTGAGAGGGGTGGCATCCGTTGCAGACGGATCATTCTGGGCGATCGCTTCTGCATAGGAAGCGCACCCTGCAAAGCCGCAGGCACCGCA
>SDBT01004697.1_pt1 | contig 23113 bp, 19 predicted proteins | sample 2277101 | NCBI WGS metagenome assembly SDBT01 (sample SAMN10404973, study PRJNA504765) | marine sediment metagenome | isolation source: marine sediment core GS10_PC15, 103 cmbsf | place: Arctic Ocean: Southern Knipovich Ridge | collected 2010 | reverse complement strand
AGCCTTTCTGTACCATTGAGCATTCCGCTCAGTGTGATCGGTCCGCTCATAGAGCATCACGTGGGGAATACCTTTTGTGGCCCTCAACCAGAGAGCCGCAGTGGACCACTGAAAGAAACCGTCTGTCACCATAACATCGGGCTTAGAGCGGCGGACAACTTTGACAAGTCCGGGCTGCAAAGGGATTCTCAGACCACCTCTATTTCCGCTACCACTTGATCCTGTCACAAAAGATTTAGGTCCCACCAAGCGTAACTCGCCACTGAGTCCAATACTTCTTTTCCCCAACAGTTGTTCTGTTCTAAGCTGAACTCTAAGGGGAACAACATCCCGGTAGTAAATCAATGTCAGATTATTGCTAACAAGTCTATTTAGATTATCAAAAACTGAAACACGATAATCCAGAAAGCTACGCACTATCCATGTAATTCGCATGTCACTAGCCATTCATTGCAACTGCTGGGTTACAAGCCTTAATCACTTGTGCTGAAATACCTGACGCAATAACCATCGAGGGATAGCCTCCCCTCCGCCTGATCAGTGTAAAACTAATATACGGGCATGCCTCGTAGTTTGGCACCTTTAATTAGCCTCGATGTGTTTGATTCGCTAATTGTTTTCTATTGCAAGTTCGCAGGTCTTTAGTATGGCCTCAGCCGCAGTACGCCCAGTATAGTTCCCGATAATCTCTAGAGATCTGCGGCCCATTTCTGGCAAATCGTCACGTGCCTGTACACACTTCTCTAATGAAGCAACTGTAGAGTCGACATTCAGCGGATCAAACACCCAGCCATTGTCAGGAGTCACCAACTCCGGCCAACATCCATTGTATTTTGAACAGAGTATAGGCAACCCACAGGCCATTGCCTCCGGAACAACGAGACTCCAGTTGTCACTCATGGTAGGAATAATAAAAACATCGGCGGCTTTGTAGAATGGGGCCAGCTCGTCGTAATCAATCGCACCCGCAAAGCGAACATTGTTAAGCCTGTTGCTTTCGCAGTACTGCTCAAGCTCTTCTCGCTGTTGACCATGGCCGACAAGCAACAATGTGATCTCTTGCGATTCCCGATGGGAAGCAAAATCTTTCCATGCTTTTAGAAGTTTATGTATACCCTTTAACTGTATCAACCGCCCCACATAAAGAAAGACCATTCCCTTCAGATCAAATCTTACCTTTAGGTCGGCAACTACCTTATCGTCCAAAAGAGAGGACGCCCTCTTTATACCTTCCACATCTGCCACCATGTGACCATAAGTGAGGCAATTCTCCGGAAATCCGAGACTACGGGTATATTCCCCGCATAGCTTTCCATTACAGCAAATTGCATCTATCCAGCGCATAACGATTTTTCGATACGCTATCCTGTACCATTTCGTAGCTCTCTCAATGTGGTGTGTTCGTTCGTAAAGCATTGCATGCGGAATTCTCCTTGTGGCACTCAACCAGATAGCCGCAGTCGTCCATGAAAAGAAACCATCTGTAACCATGACTTCCGGCTTAGAATCTCTAATAGCCTTGATAAGGCCAGGCTGAAAGACTATCCGAAGACCTCTACCTTTGGCCGTGGTGTAGAAAGATTTGGGACCTACCAGACGCAGTTCGCCACTGAGTCCAATGCTTTTTTCCCCCAACACTTGTTCTGTTTTACGCTGAACTCTAAGAGGAACAACATCCCGGTAGTAGATCAATGTCAGATTGCCACCCACGAGTTTATTCAGATTATCAAATACAGGGACACGGTAATCCAGAAAGCTACGCACTATCCATGTAATACGCATATCGCTAAACTCCTCAACACTGCATATAATCCTATTTGTTCAGATGTCTGCTGTTATTGTAGCGTTCACTGCCAGCAGTGTACTCCCAGCTTCTCCACCACACTGCCTCAACATCACTGGCTGTGTCCTGTAATTCACGATCCATAGATCGTTGTGAATGACAAATCATACCGATCATGGTCATAACGAACACCGTGGCTACCCAGCTGCCATACACCCTCCCTCCAAGGCCAGGACCGGTCATTGAAAACACGAATGATATGCCGATGGTCGCCAGAAAGCCGATCAACCAATCCCAAGGCAGATTCTTGCCAAAACATAGGATTGTCGTTTCCGCAAAATATAGAAACAAAAGCAAAGGCCCAATTATACCAACGCCAAAGGCCGCAGAAAGCAGCATGTTATGCACCGATATTGTGTTCACCCCACCACCTACAAAAATCTTATCGCGCTCACCGCTGACAAAACCGTAGCCCAGAAAAGGTTTTTCCCTGATGAGGTCCAGGCTCTGCTCCCACATCCAGTCCCTGCCGCTCGTGTATTCCATTCCCACACCGGCTCTCCCACGAAAGACGCTTTCCTGCAAAACAGGTTCCAAACCGAAGTATATTAGTCCTGATATCAATACGGCTGCGCCAACGGAAGATACCACCTTAATTTTCCGGTTCTTAGAGAAGATTCCCAAAAGAGCACCCGGTATCATCCCCGCATATATCTTGTTTGATCCAGAGAATAAAGCAAAAGCCATAACAATCCACTTGAAGAGCTTTCTTTTTGAAATATAGATAGCCAGAAAAATGAAGATTCCCGTTTGGAGTCGCTCAGTGAAAAAAATATTGTGAAAGAATCCCCACCTGAACATACGCAACGCAGTTCCCCAAAAAATCTGCCAAACAATCCATAGCATCACCCACTCCACCATGTCTTGTGCAGTGCAGTTGTTCCTTAGCCTGTCCAGAATTACTATCAGTAGAATTAAATATGACAAACATTGAAAGCTCATGAAGGCGGAATAAAGCGGCTTCTCACTCCATACAAAGCTTAGTATGCACATAAGTATGTAAAGTAGCAGATAGACCGTTGGCCTTTTGAACATGAAAACAAGGGCCCTTTTTCCACAGGATAACATTAGATACCTGACCGCAAAAATAAAAATCAGCATGGTATAAGCTATCTGTAGGATGGCACTCGAATCGACAGTATCATATCCCCCACGCCGTCCACGGGAAGTGAGGAATTCGAGAAGTGGTTCCATTAATAACAGATACCCATACCAGCCTGCTTGACGAATGAGATGCCTAAGAGAAGTGATATTGCCCTGGTGATTGGCTATTTCCATAGTTTTACAGAGAATATACTAACGATGTTGTCACGGTATTTATAAGACCATCACTTTGGCCAAGGATTCTATCCATTTTGCTAAAAGAGGCCTAAGGGAAGAAGTGGCCAGCTCCTGCTACTTGCCTTCCGCGCCTACGATATTCCCTGAGGCGGTTTTCGCGTACAAGTTCAAATATCTGGGCCAAGACTTCTTTATGGTTTTCACAAACAAAAAAGCCCCGGAGGATATTGGCACCCTTGCGATAATAGGAATCTTTTCTAATAGATTTATCACTGAACAACAGCAAACGAAGCAATCCGCCTGGAAGCATTGCAGTAATAGCTTTCAGCATCTCTTTCGTAAACTTAGACGACTCAGAAGCACAGAAACACTTCCACAACTCCTCAATCTCATACATGCACTTCAACGGCTCCGAGATGCTGCGATGGAACTGCTGAAAGCGTTCCATATCTGAGTCCGGAAAGAAATCGATGCATCCGGTTTCGTTGTCAGCCAGTATGGGAACCATATCTAAATTAACAGGCTGTCCAATACATAAAGATAGCCGAGCAATAGAACCCAACCTCCATCCAAGATTCTTCTGGCCTCGATCAAACAAGAAATTACCAAGCCCGTATACTATCGGCACACCCTCGTGGAATTCCGTGCCCATAACTGCATGTGAATGCGACACAAGAACTGCCGATGCTCCGGCTTTTGCGTATGCGCGGCAGAGCTTCACAATCCGTGGTGATGGATAATGCCAGTTCTCACACCCCGCATGTAATAAAACAACCAGTGCATCGCACTGAGTGGCAACTTTCTGGATTTGTAGAATGTTCAGTTCCGGCTCCAGCATGGACGTACACCACCGATCATCACCATTCCAATTAAATTCATGTTCAGCATATGACAAAAGACCCAACTTGAAATTCTTAAGTTCAACAAATAACGGAACTTTCGCCTTTTCGGCATTCTCGCCTACACCATACCATTGAATCGAATTATCTTCCAATGCGGACTTAGTTTGTTCGATTCCCTTCAATCCGTAGTCAAATATGTGATTGTTTGCCAAACTGACAACCGAAATACCCGCCTTGCTCAGCATAGGCGCGATATTGGGATTCGCTTTTATATTGGGTCCACTCTTACTGAGTCTTTCTGTCGAATTAGTCAGCGGGCATTCCAAGTTTCCAATAAAGCAATCTGCCGACCTTATAACGGGCAAAATATCACCAAAAACTCTTTGGATTTGCCCTTCCAACAGTAAGTTCTCGGGGCGACCCAACGGCGCAAGATCACCTGCAATCAGTATCGTATGTTTGTCAAAAACCATTATCCGTTGACTCTGTTTCTCTTGCCTATTTACTGAATGAACGCCAAATTAATTCCAGCGTCACTATCGTTGTTTCTCTATTTCTTGAAAAGAAGCTTTTAAGAAAGAAAACCGCAAATACGCCTTCGCGATCTCTCGTAATCTCAGTGCAAGACATACAACCGGCCATAGAAATGGTCCGCCCATGACACCCAGACGGAGTACGTAACCAAGTCCGGAACCGAGACTATCTTTATTCTCCTTGGCTAGCCGGTAAGACTTCTTGAAGCGGAACATAAACGCATTAGCCAGGATTATTGTCAACGCGATGTGCTTGAGAACCCGCTCAAAGCCTTCAAGGCTTTCAGTATCGGTAAGCTGGGGGCGAACTCGCCTTGCCCAATCTTCAATCTCCATATTGCAGAAGAACATATAACGCCTTCTGATTTTAGAAAGACGTTCTCCGGGGGTGATTGCGAGCTGATCCGTAACGAATAGCGGCTTCGGGATAAATCCCCAGCGACCGAAAGTAGCAAGATAAGCCCAAAATTCAAGGTCTTGTGTAAGTCTGAGGTCTGTTCTCTGTCCCCCTGTTTTCAAGGCTGCCTCCGTGCGCATCATAACCGTGCCGGTGAGCACACCCATGTATTTCGACCAGAACAGATAGAAGTTGGGGCAGGCTGCCCCATCATCACCATAGTATTCGGCATCAATTTGATCAAGGATCGGCTTATAGTATTCATTCCCATCCCAGTCTTTCTTGCAGTAACGAGTGTTAACAGCTATCACCTCTGGATGAGAATCCAAGAAAGAAACTGTTTCCTGCACAAAATCGGGCATCCAGTAGTCATCGGAATCCAGAAACGCCGTGAATTCCGTGTTGCAGTTCATGAGCCCGGTAGTTCTACCGACAGCCGGGCCTCTGTTTTCTTCTAGCTGGATCAGTTCGACACTGTCGCCATAAGAGCGGACAACTTCCGGCGTATTGTCGGACGAACCATCATCAACCACGATCACGTGCACAGGACCGAAAGACTGACCGAGTGCGCTTTCTATAGCACGTGAAACGTAGCGTTCTGCATTATATGCCGTAATAATGGCGGTTGCTCTTGGTGGATTTACGCTCATACTGATCTCGTTAGCCTTTTTCTACATTCCACACAATGCTCATTGCCATGAGCATATCCCACTAAATATCCTTTGCCGAAATTCCAGCCTTTGCCAAAGGTCAATATGGGCATCATGAATAGAGCAGGCAAATCGAACCGGCTAATAGCTCTTATAATAGCCGGTAGCTTGCATTGCTTTTGCATGACCCGTAGACCGGTTAATGGTGCCACAAGGCAAGTCGGCACTCCTTTCAGGTACAATTTGAAGGAATATGGCATCTTTATCATCGCTTCGCCATCTCCTCGTCCGTAATTGAACGTCTCACGCCAGAACTGCCCTAATTTCCGCGGTCTGCCCCAATAGGTCATAGCCTTAGGCGCATAGGCCACGTTATAGCCGCCTTCAACAATCTGTCGGCCAAATACCGAGTCATCAGCATAGAAGGTCAAGTCCTCCGGCAATCCTCCAAGCTCTCTCCAGACCTTTTTGGTGTAAGCCATTGACCGATTGCCGGGCACAAAGCCGGGTCCCAATTTCGGTTCTCCTCCGTTCTCAATGTAATATTCAGCACGTGCGGCTGCACTCCTAACCGTTTCCTTGTCGATCTGAGTGCTGCCAGCTACTACCTCGACACTCGAGTCTTTTTCGAAAGGTTTTATAAGCTCTTCACACCATACGGGGCATAGCCTGACACCCATGTCAGTGGACAAAATATGGTCATGAGATGCCATCTCGACAGCGACGTTTCTGCCATGTGCAGCAGACCCTTTTTTTTGTTCAACGATCACTCTTGGATCGTGATCGGCCCATTCAAGAAGCATATCGGCTGTTCCATCATCAGAGAATGCATCCACAACGACAATCTCATCCGGCTGCCTCGTTTGAGCAAACAGGTCTTTTTTCCACCGAGGCAGTGAAGACATCTCATTTCGGCAAGTAGTTACTAGGGAAAACTTCAATCTCGAATCTCCATATTGAAATCCATAAGACAAGCTGTGTTAAGAGAGCCTGTCCAACCAGTTATTATAAATATCCCTCAAAGTCTGCTCAAACGGTATCTCCGGTTCCCAGCCAAGAGCTTTAAGCTTCTTCGTATCACCAAGCAGAACAGCTTCGTCTGAGGGACGAAGCCGGGACGGTTCATGAACGATTTCTACCTGAATCCCGCTGATTTGAATAAGCATTTCCAAAGCCTGACGAATGCTTGGAGCTCGACCACTACATATGTTATATGCTTCTCCTGATTTGCCTTTTTGAGCCAATATCCATAAAGCTCGAATCCCATCTCGAACATCTACGAAATCTCTCGATGAATCCAGATTGCCGACCCTAATCTGCGGCGGTTGTTTGCCAAGCTTTGTGGCAGCTAATTGCATCGCAAAAGTTTGTAATGCAGTTGACGGCGGATGGTCTGGACCAACGTGAATAAAGAGTCGGGGGAGTATGACATCCATCTTGTAGTTAAAATGAAACTGTCTAGCCATCATCTCCATACAGGCTTTGCTGACACCATACGGAGTGATCGGACGTAGTAGTGTAATATCTTCTACGATCGGCTGCATGTCTTCAGATACGAAACCATATTCAGCGCTTGAACAGGCAGGAATAATCCTCGCATTCGGACTAAAGTTCCGACACACGTCAAAAACATTTCGAGCACCAGTAATATTCAAAGCATAGGTAGTATTTTCCGCTTCCCAAGAAAGGCCATTATAGGCTTGGGCAGCAAAATGAAATACGACTTCCGGTTCCCAGTCCTTCCAAACACGTACCAGAAACTTAGTATCAAGGATATCACCCATATAGTGTTTATAAGCCGGTATCTCACGAATATATCTGGTTGCTGATGTTGCACGGGATATGCCGGCAACTTTGCAACCTTCTTTAACAAGCAAATCGGCCAAATGCTTGCCGATCATGCCGGTGATACCAGTTATCAATACTCTCTTCATATCAGACTCATTCAAATTGGATAATATTTACTCTTGAAGTCAACCTCTCATCTTTTAGTAATTACCTCGATATCGTCTATCCAAGCCCTTACTAAAGACAATTCCCTTTCTGGAAAGAAGTCGTTCCTAATTAGAGCTTCGTAGCATTTCATGAGGTTTGTGCCGACTTCTTCGGTACCTTTGTTAAGGCTTAACTTTTCAAGTACTCCCACAAATCGGCTGTTGCCAAGATACCCAGGCATTTCTGCCTCAAAATCCGACATAAGGTTGTGAGGGTTCCGGTCTTGCCAAACCTCAGCGGAATGAAAAACAAGACCTCGGCCCAATTCCCATAGGCAACGCTGAGCTACAAAACTTCGCCAAATATCTGTCATTCGAAAAGAACAAAAGCTGGGCAGATACATCAACGAATAGGCTTCTGGCCACCACCAAGTACTTTGACTGTTAAAGGGGCACCATGCTCCTGGCTTAAGATATATGCTGGGTCCTTCATTGAAAATTATCCTTTTGTCGTGTAAAAGACGCCAAGTAGCATCCACATCTGGTGAATTGTTCGCAAGACCCTGTTGAATAAGTGCCTCAATCCGTGCTTCCTCAGCGCCAGACAGGTCAGAATTTGTGTCACAATTTTGAACGCAATCAAGTGGGAATCCCCTGGGCCAGATAAATTCATCGGTAAAATATTTGAAAACATTTACCCAACCTTGTTTTTGTGGTGTTTTGGCGTTAACGTGCAAAGAACGTACCTTCCATCGATCCAGAGGCGCATTATCATCATCCGTTTCATACAAACATTTCGCACCACTGTGAATTGCGTCAAGATAGCCTAAGTTCTTTCTGCAATAATGGTTAACTGGTAGTATTTTGGAAAGTCTAAACTGCATTCTGTTTTGATCATCAAGAGATAAGAACTTCGCATTATCTAATTCAAATATATCAGGACTTTTCTTATCCCCAGCAACGATTAGTGAGGCGTTATTTTGTTTCAGTTTTTCCGCGAGTTTTACCATGCATCTTGTAGGATTTGAGATTGTGGTGACAACAGCAATCAATTTAGTAAACCTCCAATACAATAAGGTAAGGAAAAATTACATTGGGCCAGCATAAAACCAATTAGTTGGCGAGATGTGCAGACAATTACTTCTCTAATATATATAAGCATCTTCCATATTCAACTTGCCCGATAATCTTATACGAACTCATGCCACATTTTGAGGTTATTAACTCAGCGCCTAATTTATATTGCTGATTTGCGTTTTACCTGTCTGATCACATCAGCCGACCTCAAATTCATCCGGCCCTTTGCGATCCCCCGCAACAACAAGCCACCCACCACTTCCCTCGAGTCGGGTAATCAGCCCACGAACACAAGGCGTCGGTTCCGCTACCGTGGTTATCGCTGCGTAGAACATTTCACCTCAATTCTAACTTGTTAGTTATCGTGGAAATAATCGTTCTTGCTCGATGAGAATGAAGATGCCTTGTTCTAACAAGTTCACGAGCATTATTCGCAATTACAATCGCCCGATCTGAATTAATTAGTGCAAACTTCTGTCTAAAATTGTGCTTGTCAATCAAGATACAATTAATCCCGTCCACAAAGCCAAGAAAATGGATATCAGGCGTATACTCCAAAAACGGCACACAGCCACAAGCTGAAACTTCCATGTATTTAGCACGATGGAAATTTCCTGGTTTTATCCCCGAAGTAGCAACCGCCCCTTTATAAGTTTTCAGACAATCATAATACGCTTGACCCGTGAGCATCTTATCCTGTGAGTGACATCTGTATCCATAATGCTTTAAACTATCAAGGAGTCCCTTTCCTGAATCGGTAACAGAATACTCTGCGATACTCTTCCGTAAAGGGTAGCACTTACCCACACTCCCCGAAAGTAGAATTCTGTCCTTCCGAGATAACCAGGCAATGTCAGTATCTATAATTGAATCAAAAGCACTCCACGGTAACCACACCACTTTATTCTTGAATTTGTCGTACTGTTTGAATTTTAAGAAACATTCTACCCACACAATAAAAAGAATATCGGCAACTTCAAACCACTTCATCAATGTCTTTGAATGACAGGCAAACATTCTCGTTTTCCAACGAAAAACATCATCATGCCAAATTGCAATCAAGATACCATGCTTTTTATAGTGACGGATATGCTCATCACTTATAGCATCTCCACCTCGAAGCAAAAACACAGCGTCGTAATCCTTCGTGTGAAGAAGCTCCTCCGGTGTGTATCGTGTCACTGTTGCATTACAGGGAATGTGAAACAGGCTATCACAAATACCCTTAAAGTTCTTGTTTGGCCACCAGTCAAGTTTGTCAAAGTAACTAACTGCAATCCTCATTATGTCTGTAAGACCTCCACCGCTCGTCGTGTTTCGGTTCTCTCTCTAATGAACTTCCATAACATAAGCACGACTTGTGGCTTGAACAGCCAGCAGAACAGGATAAACGCGGCCGCTCCAGAGGCTACTTGGGCCGCAAGAAGCTGGGCCTGATTCTGGAACGGAATAAGCCCGATGCCGTGAACAACAGCCGCGATGATAGCAGACAATACTACAGCGGGAACCATCGCAGCAAGCTGTAGCACGAGAGGAAATCCCACCAACCTGCCGCTAATGTACGCGAGAAGCACACTAGAGATGATCCAGCCAGCGATCTGACCTATAATGATACCCATGATGCCCCAGCGGTACGTCACAACAATAGTCAGTATGATGATAATCTTCTGGACAAGGTGCATGCTGAGGTAGAGTCGCGACCTTCCGGTTGCCAACAGGACCTTGGCGTGAAGAACATAGAAGGGGTACATTGCCCCGACAACGCAGAGCGACTGAAGATAAGGGACACACGGAAGCCACTTCTCTGTCAGAAGGAGTGCAACTAAGGGTCTCGCGACAGCCGCTAGTCCGATCATGGCGGGAAAAACTGCAAATGCAAGCATACCAAGACAGGCGCGCAATCCATTCTTCAGGCGTGCACGGTCTGCCTGAACTCGCGAAAACACAGGAAATGCAACACTGGTCACCACGGAAGTTATGGTTTGTGAAGGGAGTTGCTGCAATCGGTTCGCGCGCGAGTAGAATCCAAGATCCGTGGGAGAAAATACCTTGCCGATGACCGCCACGTATATGTTTCGGTATACGCTCTCCAGAAGTGAGCTAAACAGCATGTTCGAGCCAAACGCAAACATGCTTCGCAGCGACCTAAAGCTAAAGAGCAATGCAGGCCGCCATTTGCTGTAATACCACGCAAGTGTCACTCGCATGGAGACACGTGACAGATGCTGAGCGACAAGGCTCCATACCCCGAAGCCGAGCAGCGCCATCGTAACACCTGCGACGCCAGACACAACGCTCGCCATTACATCAATTCGGCATTGCGTCTTGAAGTCTATCTGCTTGGCCAGCAAGCAAAGATGTATATGCCCAAAGGCTCCTATCACCAGAACCAGGGACACAACACGTGTCAACGGGATCAGCAAGGGTTGTCCGTAGAACCTTGCCACCAATGGAGCCAGCAGCCATAACACGGCGCAACCTAAGATGCTGACTCCAATATTGAAGTAAAAGATCGAGCATTCATCGGTGTGCGTCGCTTTCTGTCGCTGAATTAGGGCATGTCCATAACCGCTGATAACGAAAGTCTGTGTGATAACGATAACGACCCAAATCATCGCAATCAGACCGAAATCTGCAGGTAGTAGGAGCCTTGCAAGCACTACCTGAACGACAAAGTTAGCCCCCTGACCGCATAGAGATTGAAGCAATCTCCAAAGAGATGCATTCATGGCCTGGTTCTTAAGATTCGCATCCACAGGATTCATCGTACGTAACTGGGAATAGGCTCATGCAGCTCCACTGTGCTGCGCTCCGTCACACTCGTCGGGAACCTCGCAACCCGCCTCTCAGGGGGCAAAGGAGTGTCTTGTGCATGGCTACTCCTTGTTGAAAAATCTCACTCTTTGATTGGCCTGATGGTACTTCCCACCAGGCCAGAGTAGCCATCGCTTTTTTAACCTTCAACTACGGATGGGACAACCTCGTGATGTTTTCGCACCTCCTATAGCAAGCAAGTGTCAGGCGCCTTTCATAGTCCACATTCATGTACCTATTCAACGTGTCTTATATACTGTTATTGCTTGATCAAGTCTTTTAGGTGCTCGCCCGCTTGATAAATTTCTCTTTCTACCGCAGGCAAACACTCTTGAATAGTATTTCTAATGCGTTCGCGTCTGGCCCACACATTCTTACACAAATTCCAGAGAGCATCCATATGGCAATTGTCGCAGGAAAGCCCCACATCTCCTTGGTTAAATTTACTCAATAGCTCCTCATATTTATGATGCCACCCGACAACCACAGTCGGGACACCTGTAGACATTGCCGCTACAATACTGTGATAACGACTAGCAATGAGCAAATCACATTGTGAAATTGCAGATTTTAGCTGCGGTCCGTCATACCGTTCCGCTGGAAAAATCAGGGCACTTGTCTTGCTCTCTAAACGTTTCATGATATCCTTTGCCACCGAACAATCGGCATATCCTTTACCGTTAGGTGATATTTCGTTTGGGATAAGTAATACTTGAGCTTTCCATTGACGAATGGCATTATCACAAACCTGTGCGATAATATCGAGATAAGGCTGAGATGCTTTCCAATGCCGCATAATCTGACTGCTAACAGATATACCGATGAGTGGAGAAGAGTTATCACGGCCTTCAATGCTAATTGGTTCATAAGGCATCAAAAGCCCGGTATCAGGAGCAACAAGCAACTTATGTTTATTTACACCGCAATCCAGCAAAAGGTCTTTCGATTTTATTTCTCTACAATAGACAAGCGAACAATGTTTGCCTAAAACCCGCCGCGCCGTGATTCTGCTCCAACGATTAAACATAGGACCATAGCTTGCAGTATAGTGCACAGCCTTTACACCAAACATTGCGGCTGCCCGAATCAATGGCTTACCGGCACAAAGACCTTTTACGCCTGTTCGGCTTAAATTGTCTGCAAAAGCAATTCCAACAGCATCTATGTAAAGATTTGATGTTCTTAGTTCTTCTAGAATCCGAATTGCCGATGGCTCAGTTACACCATAACCGCCGAGCCATTTCTTCAATGATGCTCCCAAAATAAGTGATTTTGCTTTTGGCCATGAATTAATAAAAAACACATCTGGATAGGCGCGCTCTATATTTGTCTTGCCTGGCCGGAGTGTTTCCTTTTCATGATAATGATAAACCATTGTACATTTAGGAAAAGAACGCCTAAGAATTCTCACAAGTCCGTGGAAAATAGACGGTCCTCCCAAATTGTTGTATAGAGAAGCACCTGATATAACGATTTTCATATTAACACTTCCGCAAAAGTAAAGCTGTGTCAGCAACTGACGACTGTTATTTGCAAAACATTTTCTTTCAGCCGCATCTACCGCACAGTTTTTTCAACGCCTTTGTCCCAATATGCATTAGCCAGTATATTTCCCGTTTCCTTGTCAATTCCTTTTTTTTACTATATATCATATGATGGTAGCGTTCACTGCTGCACTCCACACAAGCTCTTCTACTGAATTCCAATCGCTCGTTGATTCTCCGAAACTGAGTTCTAGTGGGCTGAACGTACTCTATGCCCCTAAATCCATTCTCGTCTATGGGCAATAAACGCCCCTTTTGCTTAGAAATGGCAACCGCTGTAAAGAAAAGTGTTTTTGCCCGCCCATCTACCGTTTGGCCCTTAATCACGACCTCTACAGGCAAATCAGAAACTTTGATATACCCCTGCTTTACTGCATCATCTATGAGGCGCTGGCCTTTTGTGGTTCTTGTTATTATTACAGTATTACCCTGCTTGTTATCGTCATTGTCAATCCCCCACGGATCTCCTGCAACAATGTCACTATGAATACTCATCTGATCGAAGCACAGCCAACATCTGTATACCTCGTAAACAGGCTTTAGTCTATGGCGGAATTTCTGGTTCAATATGTAGTTTTGATCGGAAGTATAGATTTTGACATTCCCCGGCCATCCGCCAGCATCCTTGTCTTTAAATCGCAGTTTTGTTACTTTCTTATTTTCGGCTCCCGCAATTGTTATCAAGTCATCAATGCATTTGCCTGAATATTGTCCCGTGCATATTAGTCCTATCTTATATGCCGGGGCATCAATCTCTGGGCATGCTTGGTTGATTAGTTTTAGACTCTGTGACTGACATCCTAAAACTACTGCAGCGGTTTGCTTGTCTCTGTTATCCAATATTGTCTTAACAACTGACGATTGGCTGTAGTACGAGCCGGCGGCATTAAGCAACTCGTCTTTGGCCCGCAAACAGGCGACTTCGGGCCTCTTTGTGTGTTCGTTAAATCTATTGACAATTGCCCCTTCAATCAGTCGTTGCTCCAAAAGATAGCACAATAGTGCTGTAACGACACCGCCGCTTTGTGACTTCTGCCTGATTTCAGAATTTGTTGAATGGCCGATGTAAGCGTTCAGGCACATCCCGTGGAATGTGTCACCCCCTTCAGTGACGACCTGATTGGCGGCCACACTCGGACAGACCTTGCAGCATAGCCCACAGGAACTGCATTTTTTCGGATCGACATCGGCAACAAGATAACCGGCGACATTCGATTTCATTTGTATTGCATTCGATGGGCAAATGCCGCAACAAGCGCCGCACGCCGTGCAAAGTGCATTATCAACAACGTACTGTGTATTGTTTATGTTCAGTGAACTTTCCCACTTCTTGAGTTGGTGATTTGGAGGGGGGTATCAAGAAAAACACACCAACCTTGATGCCACCGTCAAAAGTCGGAATCTCACGGTTTCGTCTGCAATAACGACGCAAAAACGCCAGCCCTTCTCGCGTCTATGGACTTTTAACGCAGGCATCTTATCTGCAAGTACTCATTCTATCCATTGATCCGGCCATCGACCAATAAATTACATACACAACGTGCCGCATCCCCTTCACCGAATAAGGGGGGATGGTTGGAGAGGACAGCATCCTTTTTCGAGATGATTTCTACAATACGGTCAGTGTCCGCCCCAGCGATGCAGTTCCACCCTGTTTCAACCGTCTCGATCCATTCTGTCTCGTCCCTCAGGGTGATGCAAGGAACACGATGCCAATAGGCCTCTTTTTGAACTCCGCCGGAGTCGGTGAGGATAATACTGGCGTTCTTCTCCAGAATAATCATATCGAGGAAGGATACAGAAGGAATCAGGTGAATGTTTTTATTCCTGGTCCTCACCGTAGGCTGAACTGTATTGCCTTCCCTTACTCCTTCTGCCCGCCATGCGAGCGAGTTCTTCAGCAGATGCAGACATGTGCGAGGATGGAGAGGTATTACGACTGCTTGTTGTTTGGTGGCAATTTCACTGAATGCCTCAAAGATTGCACTCAAGCGGCTCGGATCGTCGGTGTTTTCCTGTCGATGAACCGTGGCTAAGTAGTAGGATTTCGGTTCTAGGCCTAGTTTATTAAGTATGGTCGATTTTTTCTCGGCGATCTCACTGAAGAACAATACAGCATCGTACATGACGTCTCCCACATTGTAGATGCCGTCCGTTATGTTCTCTTGCCTGAGATTGTCTACGGCGGTTTTCGTCGGGCAAAACAGCAGTGTTGACATATGATCCGACAGAATCCGGTTGATCTCTTCCGGCATTCGCTTGTTGTATGACCGCAGTCCAGCTTCCACGTGGGCAATAGGTATATGCAGTTTCGCTGCCGCTAGGGCTCCCGCTAGGGTTGAATTCGTATCGCCGTATACTAGGAGCCAGTCTGGTTTGCGTTTGACGATCTCCTGCTCTATCTCCTCCAGCATCTGCCCTGTCATCGCCCCATGTAATTTACCTCCACAGTTCAATCGGACACAGGGAGAAGGAATCTTCATTTCTTGGAAAAAGACATCGCTCATATTGTCGTCATAATGCTGTCCCGTATGTATGATCTCTTCTACAATCTGTGTGTTGAGAGACTCAGAATTGTGCATCGCTATAGCTTTTGATACCATCGCGGCTTTGATGAACTGGGGCCGTGCACCAACAATAGTAAGTACCTTCATGCCTTAAACACCCTTATATATGACGAGATCCTTTAACATAAATTTACTTCAGCTCCCAACACATTCATATAAAGTCTCTACAATAAACCTGACTGCTTGCCTATCCAGATACGGATGCATCGGCAAAGCTACCATTCCACTCAGGCCAACCAAAAGCATGGCCCAGGGTCCTATTCCCTCCGCTCCTTCAGGGATGTCAAAAATCCACTCAAAGTAAATACTGAGAAGAACGATGGCCACTGTATAAACCACTGCCGCGACAAGTAGAGCGGCGAAAAGACTGGTGGTTATTTGCTCTATCTCCTTCAGATCCTTTCTGCCCAACGCATGAGCAAGGAAGCGTCCCGCCCCGGAGCCTACAGCAATCGGTATTAAGCCCACAAAACCTATGAGGTGATAACCAAAGGCCATATTGCATACTCGTTTCGCCCCAATGTCCGTATGATATATGCCTGAAGGAAGATGCGGATGCCAAATGACACGGCATACCTGCCATAGTTCGTTAAGGCATTTAGGACGGTTCGCTGGCGGCTTATCTCAGTAATATCATCGATTAGTTTGTCGTTTAAGTTCATGACTTTTCCGAAAATTTCTTCATCCGGATAATTTTTTACTTCCGATATAAAAAAAGGATGCTTGACTGACTCCAAGGTTGCTAAAAGTCGTCAACAGGCGTGGAAGCAAAAACGCTAGTGCGAAGATTCTCTTGTCTTAAGGTCCTAACATTTGGGCAATAATAACAGAAATTCCAATACCCAGAACCAGTTGCGATACTCTGTTGACAAAGGTAATCAATGCGTCTATTGTAAATTTACCCACCAGCTTTTTCATACAATGCTAGGAGCCATGGTCTCTTTTTCTCTGTAAGTGAAATTACTTTATCTATGAGTTTGAATGAAACCCGGAACACAGAAAATACGAATGAGAATAAACACGAACCAGTCGATTCTTTATCATTTCTAAGATTCCCAATGTTCTTGTTAGGCTGATAGCCACACTGAGGACATACTGATGTTTTATAAGGAGCTGGTTTCGTATACCACCGTGCAAGACTACGTAACTGTCTATTATACCGACGTCGCTTGCGTGCGGGTCCAATTTCTTTAGCTTCAATTAGTTCAAAATTCTCAAATAGGTGTTTTAAGCTGTTTTTATCAAACCTTCTCATATGACAATAAGGATGAAACCTACAATAACACCTGGGGCACATTACCTGAGAGCTTTCTAAATCTTGATCATTCGGTACTGTAATGATAATGTATTTTTTACTGACCCTCTGAAGTTCCGAAATTCCTCTTTCAAAGTCTTTCTGCCCTAAATGTTCTAACACCTCCAAACAGACTACCAAGTCAAAACTTTCACTTTCGAAAGGCAAACAAGCAATAACCCCTTTGATTTTCTCGGTATTCACATGCTTCAATGCCTCCTCAGAAGGATCCAGGGCTACTATACGCTCACATCTATGCGGAAAAATCTTGATAATTGTGTTGACAAAAACTCCATTTCCACAGCCAACATCCAAAACACTACATGCATCAAAAGGGATTATTCCAACAACTTCCTCTATTCTTTCTCTTTCTTTCGAGATTTTAAGATAGTCGTAGTCCCATAAAACCGATTGCTCATAATATTCTTGATGATAATCTTTCATGCGATTTCAACTCTTTTTACTACTATTGCTTACACGCTTTTCTTGATCCTTCCAAGTCGTCTTATGAACACCTGTTGAATGGGCTTTTCATTCTCGGGGGCTCTAATAAAAAAGATCTGTGATCGTACATGTCACCATTGAAAAGCAGATTCTATGCATTTTGATATAGGCCCTAGATTTCGCTTTCTCTTGACCTTCATAATTAGTAATACAAGGATAAGATTGTGTTTGCTACACAACCTTTCATCTTGTCTGTCAGCTCTGAATAGATTGGAATGGCAAGAACTTCCTTTGCGGCCTTTTCTGCTCCAGGCATATCCCCCTTGTTATATCCCAGATACTTGAAGCATTCCTGCATATGCATTGACCGAGGATAATATATCGCACAGCCAATGCCTTTTTCTTTCAGATGAGCAACCAACTCATCCCTTTTAGGAACCCTGATTACGTATTGATTATATATGCTTACACAATCCGGGCTGATATACGGTGTTTTGACCACTGTATCCACGAATTTCTCATCATAAAAAGCAGCATTGCGCCGACGGGCCTCGGACCAGTCATCCAGATGCGGGAGTTTGACCAAAAGAACCGCTGCTTGAATCGGGTCAAGACGAAAGTTGCCGCCAACAAATTTATGATAATACTTGGGACTGGCACCGTGGTTTCGCATTATTTTGAGCCGGTTGTACAAGTCTTCATCGTTGGTAACGATCATACCCCCATCGCCTGCAGCGCCAAGATTCTTACTGGGAAAGAAGCTAAAACAGCCAACCGTCCCAACACCGCCTGCTTTTCTGCCTTTGTATGTACTCGTAATCGATTGTGCTGCATCCTCTATGACAGCAAGATTGTATTTATTTGCAACATCCATAATTGGGTCCATATCAGCTATTTGCCCAAATAAATGAACCGGCATAATCGCCTTGGTCCTCTTCGTAACCGCCGACTCGATAAGCTTCGCATTGATATTGAAAGTCTCAGGGTCTATATCCACGAATACCGGCTTCGCACCAACACGGACAATACAACCGACCGTAGCAAAAAACGTAAACGGCGTGGTAATAACCTCGTCACTGTTGCCGATATCCAAACTCATCAGACTGTTCAAAATTGCGTCTGTTCCGCTGGAGACGCCAACCGCGAATTTGCAATCGCTGATAGCAGTTACTTTTTCTTCGAGCTCGGCAAGCTTTGGGCCGCCTATACATCTCTGCGATTCGAGCACTCCGGAAACAGCAGTCAGAATCTCATCTTTTATAGTTGTGTACTGTGCTTTCAAATCCAATAGGGGTACCTGCATGTCTATTCTCCTATTTATATCAAGATGGTTGCTTATTTAATCTTAAGATCACGGTACGAAACCTTGCCTACGGCTTTTTCCGGCGGCAGAGAAGCATCTTCATCCAAATCCAAACATCTGAGCACATCCGGCTCGACTTCTTTGTAACGATAGCCGCTTTCCGGACAAACCACAATACCCTCAGTATCCGGCTCTGGTAGTGGAATACCGTGCCGGCTTATCCATCCAACTCGTCGGGCGGGGACACCCATCATCAAGGCATAGTCTGGAACATTCTTGGTTACCACAGCGCCGGCAGAAATAAATGAATAGCGCCCAAGTTTGATACCGCAGATGATAGTTGCATTCGCTCCAACGGTTGCTCCACGGTGAAAGATCGTCTTCTCGTAAAGATTATGACGCACAATCTGCGAGCGTGGGTTTGTAACATTTGTCAAAACACAAGATGGCCCAAGGAAAACGTCGTCCTCAATTATCGCGCCAGTGTAAATAGAAACATTGTTTTGGACTTTTACATTGTTGCCGATAACTACACCACTCGCTACATTTACATTTTGGCCAAATATACAGTATTCTCCTATCTTGGCGTTCTTCATGATGTGTGAGAAATGCCATATCTTTGTTCCCTTACCTATTTCACACGGTTCGTCAACATACGCCGACTCATGCACATAATATTCTTTATTGCGATTCATCAAAAATCCTCTGGATTAATAGGATTACCACCATTCTTTAATGATTTTTGCCCCGCTTCCAAAACTCGAACAACTCGCAAACCGTCAATACCATCGCTACGTATTGGACTATTGTCAAGCACACAGTCTATAAAGTGCATACATTCTAATGCCAATGGCTCACCGACAGGCACCTTCGGAATCACTATATTGCCAAATCGCAGAGATATTATGTCTGCGTACGATGTAGTTATGTCATGTTTTATCGCCGCACCCTTATCATAAATCCGGATTTTCTCTGTGGCTTCCATATCATCAAAAGTCACCATTTTCTCGGAACCAACGACAGTCATTTTTCTAATTTTGTGTGGGTCCAGCCAACTGCAGTGAACATTTGCCGTTTTGCCGTCTGCGAATTTAATCGTGGCAAAAACCACGTCTTCAATATTTTTCTGTAGAAAGCACTGCCCGTGCGCTGCCACCGAAACTGGTTCGGAACCAAGTAGATAACAGATAATGGAAATATCATGAGGCGCCAGTGACCACCAAGCATTTTCATTCTGTCGAACAATACCTAAATTAACTCGCTGTGTGTACATATAATAAGGTTGACCAATCTCACCCTTATCTATCAATTCCTTAAGGTAAGTCACTGCCGGATGATACTCCAGTAAATGACCTACCATCAGTTTCAAGCCGGTCTCATTGGCCAGAGTAACTAGTTCCTCGGATTCTGAAGCTCTCAAGGTCAGCGGCTTTTCTACATAGGTGTGCTTCCCTGCTTGCAAGGCTTTACGCGCCAGTTCAAAATGCTCGGGGACAGGTGTTGCAATAGTAACTGCATCCAATTCCTTATCGTTAAGAACCGTATCTATATTTACTGTAGGCTCAATAAATGGAAAGTTCCTCTTGTGCAATGTCAATAAGTTCTCATTGGCGTCGCACACATACTTCAAGTTACATCTTTTGGCTGTCGCAAAATTACGGACGAGGTTTTTACCCCAATACCCAGCGCCTATAACAGCTATGTTCAACTTGCTTTCATGCATCTAATCAGTCTCCAAATACTTTTTATATCTTAAAGAATGTGATTATTAATTGTTCTCTTCTCATGTTGTAAGGCGTCTATATCTTTTAACACTGTTACAGATATAAGCGATAAACTAATAGATGGTTCTCGAATTTATTACTCAATGTTTCCCACCGACTTTTTTCGGTCGCCTTCTGTCCTCAAGGAGGAGCAGTTGGGGCTTAGCGCTCAGCTATCAGTAGTCTGTTTGCTGGTAGCAGATGGCGATCTTGCTCCATTTCCTGGTAGGGCAACTATGTCATGCTCTTCAATCAGGCGGGTAAAGAGAGCGACTCTCCTGCCGGCGGATTCGAGAGAGTCATTCATGCAAACTTCGGCCTTTAGGTTAAAGTGTGGGCCGGTTCGACGATCTCGAACGGGAACATTTACCTTCAATAGTTTCTCCTGATCAGATCCTGGTGATTTGCTATCTTGCCGCCAGGTTAACTGATGATGGGTGCCGTCACGATTTGTAAGAGGCAAGCTGAGACTTAAAAACCCATTCTGTCCGCCGCTTTGGAAACTGCCAGCCACCATTGATGAAGATTTGCCGCTCGGCGAAAACACGGCTGGATATGGCACGATGAAATTGAAGATTGCAATGTCATCAGTTTTCGTTATGTCACCACTTAACTGGGAAATCAGGGATAATCATGACTCACTGGTTCTGCTATAATGATAACCGTATCCGTATTTTTCGTGACTGGATGAACCAATGAAGACAGTCCCTAAAAGGCGTCCCCCGGCAGAACCAAGAAAGGCGAGTGCATTAATTAAGTTCGCGCGACGCGATACAAGTTCTCGCTCCACCATAATGGTACCATCTACCTGGCTTGAAAGTATTGTTGCATCCGCCAGCGTCAGAATAGGGGAACTGTCCAGCAATATGATGTTGTACTGTTTACGCAGTTCGCCAATACAGATATCGAAAGCTCCGTTAGCTATTTCCTCAAACACCGCACCGTCATCGCCTTGCTTTCCAGCAGGCATGATACTCAGGCCGGATGTTTCCGTCGGGAAAATGTGCCGCTTGTCTATGGACCTGCGACGCAGAGATTCTATGAAGCCAAACTTATCGGGGAGGTCGAGCCGCTTCGTCAGAGTCATCTTTTGGAAGTCCGCATCCATCATGAGGACCTTCTTACCTGCCTGAGCAAAACTCTTGCCCAACATCATCGTGAAGGTCGTCTTGCCGGTCCCCGCATCGGCGCTGGTAACCAGTACAGTGGTGCTGCCCTGACCATCCAGCCGTGACAATAATGCCGTACGCACGAACCGGATGGATTCGATCGTGGCAGGACTGACTTCGTCTTCTGATGATCTTCTGGTACGAGTTACAGGTATGTACCCAAGGAATGGAACTTGCATTGGATGGGGCATGTCCTTAGGAGCATAAATGGCCTGATTCCTGCTGGCCCTTAGGAATGCCACACCACCGCCCATACCTAAGCCCATAACTAGCGCCATGGCAGTGAACACAATTCGACGGTCATTGTAAGGCCTGGAGGATATGGAGGCCCGCGTCAATACCTCGATTGAACCGGGCACATTGCGTTCCATCTTCTTCTGGTCCAGACGCTGGCGAACCGTGTTGAACAACTCACGCTTGTGCTGCAATGCGTTGTTCTCCTTCTCGAGTAATTGGGCTCTTTCGAAAAGCTCCTGAAACTTTGTCCCTTGCTCCTTGAGTTCGACAAGCAAAAGCTGCTCCTCATATTTTATCTGGGCCAGTTGATGCTCCAAGGTTCTCAACTCTTCTTCGTAATCGGGGCCGCTGTCATCGGTGACTGTTATTGGCACTCCACCAGCCGCATTTTTCGGCCAGTCGCGCCACTGCTCATCCAGTTGGGCCTCTCGCAGCCGAAGCAATTCCTCTGTAAACTCCAAATCCTTTTTCGCTTGAACATTATCCGGATGTTTGGGAGTAAGCAAGCTGGTGGCAATCTGGTGTCGCATTGTCTTGACGTTAATATCCAGCCTCCGCCATTCCGCATCCTCATAGTATTTTGGTTGCTTTTCCGTCCCGTCAGGCACATCATTACTGTCATCGGTAACGGCCTGCTTTATCAAGTCTTCCAATTTCTTCCGCTTCCAATCCAATACAGCAATACTCTGCCGCTTTTCGTTGAGACGGGCTTGTGTCGCATCCAGACGAACCCTCTGGGCCGAGACAAGCTCCTGCGGAGTTCCTGTGCCGAGCGACCTGCTAAGCTCGGCGGAAATCATCTCCAGCCCATCGATTTCGTTCTTCAGAGATGTGTGCTGGTCTACTAATTCTTTGTAGAGCTTATCCTTAGTCTCATCAGACCTTTCCCTAATGTATCTTATATAATGGTCCAAAACAGCTTTCAAAATAATCCTGGCATCTTCGGTGCGGGAGTCCACAAAGGTGACGTCAATTATCTCGGTTTCTTTTCGAGGCTTGACCAAAAGGTCATCCCTGAGCCTTTCTATATGGGAGGCAGGTGGGTTTCCGAGCAGCCTCTGCACAAGCGGTTTTGGAGACTCCTTGTACCACTGTGTCTCCCGGATTTCCTCTTGGTCCAACACACGTTGAAGGACAGTCAAACTCCTCATAATGGAGACTTGGGTGTTCACGAATCCGCTATAAAAAGGAATCGCTCCGCTATCTTCTGTCCGGAAGACCAGATACGGGATAATAGGCCGAACTTGTACTTCCGCCCTGGCTTGGTATTCGGGAACTACCTGGGTCCAGATAGCGGTGATCGCGGGAGCGGCCACTAACACGAAAATTGTCAGAATCATCCATTTGAAACGAAACATCGATTGTATAATATCGTTCCCTGACTGGACGGCTTGTGTGGGTTCCCCCATCCCCATAAACTG
>SDBT01004696.1_pt1 | contig 23115 bp, 22 predicted proteins | sample 2277101 | NCBI WGS metagenome assembly SDBT01 (sample SAMN10404973, study PRJNA504765) | marine sediment metagenome | isolation source: marine sediment core GS10_PC15, 103 cmbsf | place: Arctic Ocean: Southern Knipovich Ridge | collected 2010 | reverse complement strand
ATTAGAGCTCCCATTAAAGCATTCGGAGATGTTGCTAGACTTGCCCAACTCGGTCGACTGATTATTCCCTCCGTACTTATTGTTCCTCCTAGAAAAAATTTTCATCCTGTGAAGATGAGTATAAAACCCATTTGGATGAGAAGCTAGTTGTTGTACTAGTGGTTGATTAATTCTATACCATTGAAAAGTTTTGGTTACATCTTTTTTCCAGTAACCTGCCAAATTTCCTCCACTGCATATGATAATCCAATTTTTTGTTTCGATCATATTCGATAAAGTGGATTTATCAGGGAAAGCCCCGAGATTCCAATCTTTTTGAGTAATCATCGCTCCATTGGTTGTGTCCAATTGATGGTAACTGCCATAATAATTAACGCAATGAATTGACTCATTTTCTTCAAGTACACCACTGATTTCTTCATTCCCGAGTTTTTTTTTCCAGATTATGATTCCTTCATCTGAGAGAACGGCAATATCTCCTGTCTGGGATGTAGTAATGATTTTTTCTCTCCCCTTTTCAACCGTGGAGATGGGGGAATTAAAGAGATCGATCGAATTGACTAGTTTTTCTTTCTTGATATCCCATAATTGGAGAGATCCATCTTTCATCCCTAAAAATAAATTATTCTCAACAAGGTGCATTGCTAATATCGGAGATTTTACTGGTTTTTTCCATATTAGTGATGGTTCAGGTAGTGTATTCCAATCTAACTTTGCTAGATAGTACGAATGTGGTCCGTCCAATGTTTCACTCTCTCTGAGAGACAGAAACATTTTATTTAATGGTGTAATACATCCTTTATTGCAGTATTTGAAAGGGAATGTTCTGATTAACTTGAGTTTATTTCCTCTTGTTAAAACAAATTCTCCGATTTGGTATAGTCCAAAGAAGAACCCGTGATTAGGGTTTTCGAGATGTAAATCTAAGATATAGAAAGATTTTGTTAAAATGACACTTCTAATTCTTGCTTCTGGTGTTACAAAAAGGGTATACTTTTTTTCTTTTGATTGAGTAAGAATGAATTTATTTTGTATATCTTTCTTCACTTCAATTATCGGTTCTTTCAGCGTTTTTGTATATGTAACTTCTTGTGTTGTTTGGTCAACACATTGAATCCTTTTCCCTTCGATATGTATCTCAAGTGAATATTCTGGAATTTCAAGTAGTTTTTTCATCTTCAAGAACCTTTTCTTCAGTTAGAATACCCGTTTGTCGAAACTTTTCAACTTCTGATCTATCCACAATAAGTTTAAAGAGTGGACACGCCCCTAAACATTGATTTAAGTGTTGATCAGGATATAATACGAATTTTGTACCACTATACTTGTTATAATTATGAATAAAGTGCTTAGGAATAGTATTACAATTATATAGGCAATAACCAATCGTTTTTTCTTTATAGTACTGGACTAGAGATACTTTTCTTGCGTTATTCGGTAAAATAGATGAAACGTTGGCGATATCAACATTTTCTAATAGAGTTTGATTAAGTATAGAGCGAGTTAAATCATAAATAGTCTCTTCGAATTTTTCGAAGTTTATGATTGTATTAGATTCAGTTATCCAGACTTCATAGTATTTTTTGTTAATTTTATCTTCAAAAAATGTTCTCAGTTTACTACTGCTTGGTGTTTTAATATCTTCTTCTTGGTTTTTATTCTCAGATTTCACTTCTACAAAAAATGTGGGTATTCGTTCATTTGGGATATGTTTACGAAATTCCTTAATCCATTCTAGAGGGATACTAATGTCTCCTTCCTCATTCGATTCGAAAACAATAATAGCTCCAGATGCCCCACGATAGTAACTTGGACGTAATTTTCCAAAGAATTCTTGCCCTGCTGCATCTACTATGATCAATTTGACATAACTATCATCTACTTGAATCTTTTTTGTTGTGATGTCAACTCCAAGAGTAGGTAAATAATTTGTCGTGAATTTTCCTTCGGCAAATTGTCTAATTAAATTTGTTTTTAGTTCTGATGGGGTTCCTACAACACAAATTTTGAGTAAATATTCATTCTTTTCTTCTTTAGGGGAACTATATTTAATGAAGGGCTCTCTCGATCGTGGTTTCCTAATTACCTGTTTATCCTCCATTACCCGATCATTAAATTTCTGCACCCTTTTACTTATTTTTATATCAAGATTACCGTCCCATGATAAGTGTTTCAATTCTTTTAATTTGATTATCGATTCTGGGATTATTTTTAAGTTATTATTTCGAAGCCAAAGATATTTCAATTTTGTTAGATTTCCAATACTATCTGGAAGGGATAATAATGTATTGTAATCTAGATCAAGGCTTTCGAGATTTGTGAGCTTCCCGATCGAATAAGGTATTGAATTGAGTTGATTACCTTGAAGATTCAATGTTTTAAGGTGAGTAAACTGGTCTATCGAATCTGGAATTGATTTTAGATGCTGATTGGGGAGAATAAGTTTTGTTACGTGACTTTCTTCTATTTCTACGCTTTTTTTCCTAGTATTTAGGGGAGTTAGCATTTGAGCTCCTATTTCAAGTAAAATTTCAGCTTCAGCTGGTACTAGTTCCGATTTCAACCAGACATTACGACTATATCGTGAATCAATTTGGAATCGTTCTATAACTTTCCCCGTATCTAGATCAAAATCCTTCTGGAATGCGTATCGGTTATTTTCAATTAAAAACTGGACTACAGCTTTCATAAGGGGCTTCTCAAGCGTAAAAAATTTTTCTACTTCTTCTTCCCTCAATGATAAATACCAGGAGGAATTCTCATATTCCTTTTCAATCACCTTAGAGGTCAAATAAATCAATATTTTCTGAGAAAGGGGATATTCCTTATCAAATATCTTCTTTCTTAATTTTTCTTGTTCAAATTCCGCGGCATCTGGAAGTATTTCATCATCCAAGAAACCTATTGGTATGTATTCATCTTTTTCTTTTTGGGATGTTTGGATTTTTTTGATTATCTTTTGTTGAAGTTCTTGAAATTTCATTTTTCTCCCATTTTATCTCAAGTTATACTGAGATGATTACGATAAATTGAAGTAATTAATTAACATTAACGTCTTTATTAGTCTTTAACACAGTTCTGCGCAGTTTTTGAAGACGGTTTCTATACGCATCACTCGCAAGGATGCTTTTTGTTATCTCTCGAAAGATAGTTTCCACTTTCTCTAGATGGTTTCTTCTCTGTTTTAATTCAAAATATTTAGCATTTAATTTCGTTGCTAGAAAAGATCCGTCTTTCGTTGAGATTTTCTCTGTTTCAGTTTTTATCCCTACGATAGTGACGGGAGTTGTTGGATCAGGAATATGATATCGAAATTCTGCAAGCCATTCTTGAATAACCTCTAGTGATTTTGCATATCCTTTGTCAAACATGATAATCACTGCGGAGGCTCCTCGATAATAGCTTGGTCTCAATTTCCCAAAGAATTCCTGCCCTGCTGTATCTACGATAATCAATTTTATATTATTGTTGCCAATTTGAATTTTTTTTGTTGTAATATCTACTCCTAGGGTTGGTAATCGATTTGTGGTAAATTTTCCGTCTGCAAATTGGTGAATTATAGTAGTTTTCACTTTTTGGGGATTTCCTAACACGCAGATTTTCATCAAGTGTTCATTTACATCTTTAGTATCAGTTATTTTTCTTCCTCTCTCTACTAGATTATATTATATAATATATCCAAGAGTATTAGGACGATTTCCCTCTTGAGTGTTTCTAGAGAAATCATCCGTAGATGAGGCTAGTACTTAGTTCTGTCTCAATGATTTGGTCTATTGAATTCTGTTTTATCTACCAAAGTAAGACTTAAGACGATAAGCATTTCTTAGTTATTTCAAGGATTTGAATGTAGTGTCATACTTATTTAAAATAATGTTGTTAGGTGATCCCATAAAAGCGCAAGTAAGAGAGAGGTATCTAGGAAAAGGATACTCATCTAATTATAAGATGATGATGGGTGCGGATTTTGTACTTAAAGAAATGAAGATTCAAGGGAGGAGTATTAAATTTCAGTTTTGGGATTTGACTCATCATCCACACTCCGGAAAATCTAATAGTGTTCTTTATTACGGAAGCCTAGGTGCGATGATATTTTATAAAATAGGAGATCGGAATAGTTTTGAAGATGTCAGGCCTTGGTTGAAAGAATTAAAAGAACATAATGGAAGGGGAAGTCATATTCCTGTAGTTCTGATAGGAATTCAAGAAGATCTGGGAAGAGAAAAGATAACAAATGAGGAAATACATGCATTAATCCAAGAGGTTCAGTCACCTGTATTCCCTATTTCTGATTATATTATCTCAAAGGGTGAAGAATCAGAAACCATCACTAAAATTCTTCAGGATCAAGGAGAAATCTATCTCAATTTTATCGAATCATTCAAGGCGCATAAGAAGATTCCATTATTGTCTTATGCGGAAATTAAAATAACAGATTTTTATTCAACCTTAGCACAACAGACTGATACGGTTGCTCATCAGATCGTACAAAAAATTGACTCTCACCGAACTCATCAATACAGTGATGGCGATCCTTTTGCGTATGCTTTTACTATTAGGGAATTAGAATATCTAATAGAGATTTATCAGAACAATAACCCCAATATGGCTGATAGTATAACGGACTCTATTGAAATGCTTAAGAGTCACTGAAGTGACCGTGAGAAATCGCTATAAAGAGTTAGTGCGGAAACTTAGTATTGAGATTACGGTATAGACTGACAGAGAACTTTTTTCTGAACAAACAAATCAAATAGAGACATTATCTGTCTCAAACTCTTTTTTTCTATTTTAAATGGAAAAACGAAAATATTTTTCCCAGATTATTAGATCATTTGATGTGGAATTATCAAAGGAAATTAAACTAAAGAATGAGATAGAGATAGGAGGAAAAAAAGAAGGAAGGGGAAGAAAAAAAAGGGGGAGAAACCTCTCATATTTCCTCCTCATCATCATGATCATCATTCATATAATCCTTAAACAAATCACGAAGATCGGCCCGTTCATAGATGACTTTCCGATAAAAGCCCCCTCGACGAGCGACATTGATAGGTGAAGGTTCAATACCTTCCGCTACCAATTGTATTATGATCTTTTTGACCATAGTACGGGTAACATTAGTACGTTTGTAGGATTGCGGGTGAGATCGCATTTATTAATAGGGTTAATTTCTCTCCATAATTAATATCTCAACTCCTCCTTTTATAGTTTTTATTCATATGAAACAGTTTGAATGTGGGTTGAAGTTAAAAATAAGAAGGAAAGGATAGAAAAAGGAGAGTTGTTAGCTTATTTTATATGGGAAAATTAGATACTCATTAAAATGAAACCACGTTAAAAGGAGAGGTCTTCGTGGTAGAAAATGATAGTTCTCAAGTACTGAGTCCTTTTTTTTGTCAGCTAGATAATGAAAAGCATCCTTCGACGGAAGACCGCTATCAATGCTTGGAATGTGGGCGATTAATTTGCTCAAGCTGTTATGAAACCCAACAAATGGTCGGATTAACTAATTGTCCCTTTTGTGAAGGTCATTTAAAATTCCAGAAGAGTTTAGGAAGTATAAAAGGACAAATTATCCCTCCTACTAGTGTAAATAATCAGTCAAATACTAAAGATGTTTCAGCTGCGAAGGCATTATTTGATAAGGGCAGACAATTCGAGTCTATGCAGGAATATGGAGAGGCCTTTCTATCTTATTCCCAAGCACTTGATTTAAATCCTAGTGACGTTAATCTTTGGTATGCAAAGGGAAAAATTCTTGAAAACATAAACAAGAATATGGAAGCTCTAGATTGCTATAAGAAAGGTCTAGATTTATTCCCTCATGATGAAACTCTTTTATCTAGAACAGGATTCACATTAGGAACTCTTAACCGTCATGAAGAAGCCTTAAAATACTATCAGAAAGCCCTAGCTATCAATTCTAAGGATGGTGATACTTGGAATAATAAAGGTGCCACCCTTGGAACTCTAGGAAGGTATGATGAAGCTCTAGAGTGTTATGATAAAGCAATTCGACTCAATTCTACAGATATCGATGCTTGGTTTAATCGCGGTACGATATTAGAAATTAAGAAATATTATCGTGCTGCTCTTGAAAGCTTTATTAAAGTCACAGAGTTAGATTCTAGTGATTCTGAAACTCTAGCAAAAGTAGAATCCCTTTCAAGGAAGATTAACTAAAAAGAAGTCTATCGCTATAATTAAAACTTCATTTTCTCATATTATTGTTTATAAGACTGAAAATGTAGTATAGAAAAACACCGAAGTTACCGTGCGAAATCGCTATAAAGAGTTAGTGCGTAAACTTAGTATTGAGATTACGGTATAGACTGACAGAGAACTTTTTTCTGAACAAACAAATCAAATAGAGACATTATCTGTCTCAATCTCTTTTTTCTTCTTCAGATAGAAAAACGAAAAAAGCTGAATCTCATGGTTTTCAGCCTAGATTGGGTAATCGTGATGTTATCGTTGATGAGGTTCATACTTTGGTTATAGCCAAAGATGTGGCAACTTAAGAAGAGATGAATATTTTCTCTAATCAATCTCTCTTGTGATCCACGATCCTTCTCAAGATTACACCACCTGCCACGAGTGGACCTATCCAGCCTATCAACAAAAAAAAGTGTTCAGGTAGTGGTAATAAACTAATATATAGCTCGTAGATGAAATTGTATACTCCATTCGAGACTAGCAGTGGATAACTCCAGAACGTTAATGTCCAGGCTACCGAGCCTAGAAGGATCAAAGATATTTTATTTCTATTCTTTGATCCAGCAGTCACAGTCCTTTTCCTCCTTTTCACGATTTCACGGACAACAATTACAATACAGGCAATATCCACGAATAAAGCAATAATGCTAATCGTTTCTGCAAGTATGGCACTCAACTGGTAAGTTTGATACGCAGCTAAAGTTGCTGCTCTAGTTTCAGGTGAAAATAGATCAATCAAAGGAACAGTACGATCGCCATCAGTTAATTCTTCTGATAAACTGATCTTGACAACTTCTTGGAACTGGTGGAAATAATAAATGTATACATCACCGTTTGGTAGGTCATAGATATTAGAATAGAGGGTATTCACCTGATGGACTGCTGATAGAATAGACTGGAAGCCATCGATAGTCACATTATCCATATTATCGAGCATTCGTATGCCAGTATCATATCGTTCGCAAGGATAACGGCCATTATCAGGATTAGCACGATTAAAATTAGTCATTAGCAGGTGCTTTCCTTCCTTGCGTGTGTAAGCTAGCTCTCCATCAGAATCAATACTAATTACAACCGCATCACCTGAAGCATCAGCAAAAAGATATTGACCTGACCAGGTGTTAAAAAAGCGGGTCCTGTTGTAGAGCTGAATAACTTCCTTCACTGTTGAACAGCTCTGCAAAGCAACTTTAGCGACGTTGTCCTGCACTTCTATTTTTTCAGGATGAGAAACCAATTCAACTGGAGGCAGGGCAGTGATGTCAACGAACAACCCGACATCATTCATACCACCCTGAAACCAGTTGTCAGGAAAACCAAAAACAACCATGCCATGATGATCATTTTTCGCTGGAATGAATCGGACTTGGGTATCAACGGGATACCAGTCTTCGTTATTACCAGCAAGAACTGTGTTACCTTGAGAAGCAGTAAAAACAGTGCAAGCTGAAGAACTGCTAACAGTAATGATAAGTAAGGAGAGAACAAGGGATAATAGAATAATAACTTTTTTTTTCATCTTAGGGTAGCTCCGTTGTCTATTGTATTAACCATATTAACCATATCAGGAATCAGTAAGCTTTGCCTCTTCATCAGGTGAATAAAATGATTTAATGCCAAATATTGAGAGGACAGGCTATATCAGGTGCTTATTAAAGCTAGTATTTAAAAAAAAGCTGAAAGTGGAACATCAGGAGGTCAAAAATGCTTTCAATTGCAAGTTAAAGCCACGGTTGGCATTAAAAAGTAAAAAAAAGTAAAATCTATCGTCCGAAGTGACCGTCAGGAACCGTTACAAAGAGTTAGTGCGGAAATTTAGTATTGAAATTACGGTATAGAGTAATATAAATCCGTTTATACGAAATATAGAACACATAGAGACATTTTTTGTCTCATACTCTTTTTTTCTTCTATAGATAGGTGGAAGAGAAAGAAAAAAGGGTGGGAGGAACTTTAGTATAATGGGGATAATGCTTATAAGTTGGGAGGTAATAGACTTTCATGGGATGAACCATGATTGAATTAAAAAAGATTGATTCTCAAGGAAGGGTGGTATTGCCTCCAATCTGGCGTAAAAGACTTCTTTCCAATGAAGTGTTTCTAGTTGAAGATGGAAAAGTTTTATTGGTGATTCCCAAAGATGATCCTGATTTATCCAAGTATTTTGCTTTTCTAAAAATCGATATTCCTGATGAAATTTATTCTGATTACCATCAGTTGAAAATTTTTTTACTAGGTGGTCCGAAAGAATGACTAAACGTTTTTTTGATGCTTCAACGATACTTTATGCCATCCTTGAGCCTACAAGCCCCCTTCCATCTTCTCTTTCTCAAATGAAATCCAATGCTAAAAAGATTCTCTCCCGGATAAATGAGGGCGAAGCTGTTGTCACTAGCGTTATTCATCTATCGGAAGTTGCTAATATTCTAGAGGCTAGACGCAATCTGGTAGAAGTTTCTGATTTCCTCACTGATCTTTTGATGAAAGAATCAATTGAAGTACTCGATGTAACAAAAGCAGATTATCAGAGTGCTTCTGTAATTGCTAAGCGCTACAAAGTTGGGATTAATGATTCCTTAGCTAAAATTCTTATGACTCGTGAACAGATTTCAGAGATTTATAGTTTTGATAAGCATTTTGATAATTTAGGCGTTACACGAATAATATTATAGATATTAATGGTGGAATCAAAGACAGTACTCTTTTTTAATATGAATACATCACGATTGATTCTCAATCGTTTGAAATACTGATTGAAGATTTTTTCAATATAATCCCTGCTAAGAAGTTCCTGTGATATCAGAATTAATTGCCTAAACCATTCATTTATTAAATCAATTTCCTCCTTAACCGATTTAACTATCCATATTAATGCCTAATGATCTTGGATACCTTAGGTTCGTTAGTGAACACTGTTCAGAAACGAGGTTAAGATAGTTAAGAGAGTTAGGTTCACTATTGTAGAAAATTAGAAATTTAAATGGGAAAAATATGAAACAAAACAGTAAAAACCTTGAGGAATTCAAACAATTTCTTGTAGAGAAAGATGTACAAGAAACTGAAATCCCTAGCTTACTTGAAGCTATCACTGGCTTTAATAAATTTCTTGAGAGAATAAATGAAACAATTTCTGACTTCGCTTATGGTAAACTGATCGAATATGCTGATCAATTGTCTATGAAGGATCGTAATGCAGCAAGACAACTGATTCTAGGCCTTTGGAGATATTTTCCTTTTATAGGAAAGCATGAGCATGTCGAGGAACTCTTAGACATTGCGGAATCTTCCTCTGCTATGAACACTCTTTATCAGCGAGTTGCCGACTGGCACGGTAAAGAACTCCGAGATGAAATATTTAAAGGTATAGCAATTCCTCCTCTAGGGGCACATCCTGAGAAGAAACCACAAGTTACAAAAATTGTAATGAAGCGGTTGGAGGAAAAACTAGGTAAGGAAAAGACAAAAAAACTGCTTCGTCCTTGTTTACACGGTGGGCCTCCAGTGGGAGCTGAAAAAGAGGAGTTTCGTAAGCTTAAGAATCTAGATGAGTTTCTTAAGAAGAAACACCAGAGATTTATAATGCAGGTTGAAAAACATAGGGACGATGGAACGGCAATGTTTGCCCAATTAGTAAATGATGACATTATTGAGTATGTAAAAACTATCCCTACAATGGGCGCTGGAGTTCGGGACAAGAATAAGATTATTGTAACGAAGATTCCATATCAGATCAATCACTTCCTCAATGCTGACACAGAACCTATAAAGCGCTATTATCTTTGCTATTGTCCCTGGATAAGGGGAGCGATAAAGGATGGAACGGAAAATGAGGTTTCCCCAAATTTTTGTTATTGTAGTGGAGGATTCTTCAAATTATATTGGGATGAGATGTTTGATCACTCTGTTAATGTTGAACTACTTGAAACTGCTCTGTGGGGAGATATGGCCTGCAAATTTGCAATAGACATACCAACAGAGATCATGAACGAATATGTGTTAGAGAAATAATCGGCGGATAAATAGACCTAGTTTTTTTCTATTTAATCTAATTATTCTCTACTGTTTCTGAGAACCGGAAAATCGAAAGGAGGGAAGTTTAACTGGAGGAAAAAGTCCTGGAAGAAATGAACTACAGGTATCCTTTAACTCAGCATATTTACCAATCAAATCAATCTCATTAAAGAATCTTGTAACTTCATCCGTATATCTTAACGTTTTAACAGGGACAGTTACTTCCCCTTTTTCAATTAACCAGGTTCCATCCCTTGTTAATCCGGTAAAAACACCTTTAGATGGATTAATAGGATTTTGATAATGAAAATGGGTTACTAAAATCCCTTTTTTTGTCTCAGCTATCATTTCATCAATATTTGAATCCCCTTCATTCATAAACAAATGGGAGGGTAAAGGAAGATAGCGCTCTCCCCACCACTTTGCTTGATGTCCTGTACTGTTAACTCCATCTTTGGTTCCAGTATAAGTATCATAAACAAGAGATTTCACCACTCCTTTATCAATTAAATCCAATTTTCTTGTTGGAACACCTTCTGTATCAAATATTGTGGAATGCACACATTGAGGATTAAGTGGATCAGACCATAAATTCAGCTTATCAGAAAAAACTTTTTCTCCAATCTTATCAATCAGATAGCTTCGATATTCTTGATACATAAATGCGCTCAATCCGAAAATACTCGCAAACATTGTAAGGCCCCCAATTGCTGCCGGTTCAAGAACTACCTCATATTTACCTGGGTCTATCAATTGCGCTCCAAATCCATTGATGGCCTTTTTTGCGGCAGTAAGAGAGACTTTATCCAACATTAACTTATTGAAATCTATTCGTGAATCAGCAGACCAACCAGCTGTTTCTTCCTCACCATTTTCCGCTAGGATAGTTAGATTAATGTTGCCAGTTGTTCTCATCTGATATGCTTCAATACCTAGAGAATTTATTATCATTTTTTCTTCAGTATTATTAGATATAGCACCAGAAACAGATTTGATTCGTTTATCATAATCATGTGCATTTTTAACAACAATGTTTACAGCTTCTGCACGTTGTTCAGGAGTTACAGCTAGAGTATTCTTTGATACAAGGTCAGAGTTACTCAATCTATCTGAATAGGGTTGAGGTGAAGGTAAGGAAACAAAGTTTGAGTCTTCAGGAGTTAAACGGGCTAGTTTAACAGCTTGTTTAACAGATTTTATAATTGAAACATCATCAGGTACTTCTATATTCATAGATCCCTTACTTTTTCCTAAATAAACAGTAATTAAAACTTTTAAATGGTTTTCATAAACATTCTGATCAATTATGCTGTTTGCTAACCTGGTTAACGCAGAACGAGTGTAAATTACTGAAACTTCAGATTGAGAAGCTCCAAGGTTCTCTGCTTCCTTTAATACAAGTTGAGCTTTGCTAGCTAGTAATTCTTTGTTTGAATCCATCTCATTATTCTCCTTTACATAACTCCGATCCGTATATTGTGAAACCGTGCTGTTCCACAACCATGCCCGACATACATTACTTGAGGAGGTTGTCCTTTTCCACAATTTGTAGTTCCCCATGGCCGCCAGTCATCTTCTGATGAGGCATCCATACTTCCCCAAAATTCAGGGGTGATCCCTGTGTAGGTTGGATTCTTGATAATATGTGTTATTTCCCCATTTGTGATTTTCCAAGCTATCTCTGTTCCAAACTGGAAGTTTATCCTTTTATCATCTATACTCCAGCTCTTATTGGTATCCATGAGAATTCCATCTTTAGTATCAGCAATAATCTCGTCTCTTTTCCACCCATTTGGTTCTAAATTGATATTAACCATTCTAATCAATGGCAGTTTCTGTGGATTATCAGCTCTCATACCTCCAGAACTTTCTTTTAATCCTAAAATTGCTGCTGTTTCGCGAGAGCTTTGGTAGCCGGTAAATAAACCATTTTTTACTAGTTCGACACGTTTAGCTTTAACTCCTTCATCATCATAACCAAAAGTTCCCAATCCTCCTGGAATGGTCGAATCTGCAGTAAAGGTTACATGTTCACTCCCTAGTTGAAAATTGCCAAGAAGATCCGGGGTGAGAAAACTGGTTCCAGCATAAGCAGCTTCTGTCCCAAGAACACGATCCAATTCAGTGGGGTGGCCAATTGATTCATGAATTTGCAAATTAAGCTGGTGTCCTCCTAGAATCAAGGTCGTTCGTCCAGTAGGACACTTTGGAGCTTCAGTAATCGCAATTGCTTCCTCTGCGGTTTTCTCTGCATTGCCTATCAAATCTAATTTTTCAAAGAATTCAAATCCCTTCGTCGCAAAATCTCCTCTGAACGATGCTGGATAAGATCTTATTTGCGGAGTGCTTGTAGGACTGATAGCTACACAAGAAATTCCACCCCCACAGAATATAATTTCCTGTTCAATTGAGGATCCTTCCGAGCTAGCAAAAATTTTCTCTTCTTTATGTGCTCTATAGTCAGACTTTGAAAGCTTTATTATTCCAGGATTAAATTCACGAATTCGCTTTTCAGCTTCAATAAGAATTTCTAGCTTGTCTTCGGTAGGAATTTTGAACGGATCCTTTTTAATTGGGGTAATAAATGTGTCTACCACAGTTTTTTCTTCAATAAAGTCAAGAGGTTTCTTTCGGGTGGAAGCGGAAGCTCTCGCGATTCTAACAGCTAGTTTAGCTGTTTTTTCCACTTCTAAAGGATTTAGATTATACGATCCAGCAAACCCTAACCCTCCATCTGCTATTACACGAATGCCGAATCCTTTTACCTGAGAGAGGCTCATAACTTCAAAATTACCTCTTTTTATCATCATATTTTCTTCGGATGTTGTGACAATCCTAATGTCTGCATAGCTCGCTTTTTCTTTGTTACATATTTCTAGTGCTTTTTCAGTTAAATCTTGCATCAAAATACCCCTTAAAGCTATATTCCTAAAGAGAGAAATGACTAGTTATTTGCTTTTTTTTTGATTTAAGAGCGTATCCCTTATATCTAAAGGATACCAAACGTAACTACCTTGAAAATTCTTCTTCCAAAGTCATACCAAGGCTAATAAACCCATTAGTCCAGCAATAGCTACTAATCCTGCTAAAACTACCAATAACACAATAGTACTGATATTCAAATAATTTTCCCATTTTAATGGTTCAATTAAAAATTTTGACAACAAAACATGGATTACGCAGGCAATAATTCCTACACCTAATAGAATTCCTATTATTAAATGAACTACTACCATGAGAATATCTGAATTTCCTGCTTCAGTAGTATTAATCAATAACTCTGATGTAATATAGATTATTACAAGTAAAATTACAGAAACAATAATCGCAATGATCGGATAACTCGGTTTAAAGGTCTTATGAAGTCTATTTATTGTTCCTGGTTTATACCTTTCACTAATGAAAATCATAAAGAGAACAAAACATATTACAGAAAGAATACCTGTGATGGGATGATAAACAATATTAAGAAATGTGTCTCTTCCTAGCTCGATTTTCTTGATCCAATCCAAAACACATGCAAAACTATAAACAAAGAATAATAATGATCCAACCAGCATTATGATGATTGTCCTTATTTTTGGTGTAAATTCATTATTAGTAATAACCATTGGAGTTCACATTTTATACGCTTAAATGAAAAAGTGAGAGACTTGATTTTCGTTAAAAAAAATACGATCTTAAACATTTTGACTTAATCAAATGAATAAGAAAGATTCCAGATTGAAGTACAACAACCCAAATGGATGCTATTAATCCCCAAATTTCCTATTCAGGAATGAATTAGTGTGAGTTGCTGTTCTTGGTATATAAACAACTGCAGATGTTATATTAATAGAAGAAAAAGCGTAAATATGATTCGTAAATATTATTCGTGAACGTATAGACATCATTAGCAGCCTCTATCAATAATGAATTTAGACATCTTTACTAAAAATACTGGATATCTTGATCTTCCTGAAAAGGGAATGCTGCATATCATAAAAGATAATTGGAGTTTTTTTTATGATTATACTTTGACAGAAGTTTAATCATCGTAGCGAGATGTGGTGATAGAGAATGGAATCTATCAACAATAATAATAAAAAATTCGGTCTAGCAAAAACCCCCTGGCCACGTTTTCGTGCAAATTCCAGAGCATCAGCAAAGAGCACCTTTCCAGGTCCAAAGGGTGATAGCGTTGTTTGGAAAAGAAAAATAGGCTTAGCTTCTGGAGAACCGGCTATAGGATTGAATAGCGAAATCTATTTACCGCTGGCATCTAAAGAATTAGTCATGATCAGCTCAAAGGGGGAAGAGCTGTGGCGACAATCTTTCATGGGTTTTAGTGGGAAATCACTTCGAGGAATAACTACTCCTGTTGTGCGTGCGGATGGTAGTATTATCGCTGCAGTTTTCAGAAAAGTTTTCTGTCTAGAAACAGACGGGAAACAACGCTGGGAAAAGACTATTGATGGTATACCATCCGCGCCAAACATAAGTTCTCGAGGTACAATTTATGTCTCAGCTTGGAGCATCGACTGGGCAGGAATGTATGTCATTTCACCTAAAGGGGAATCTTCAGGTAAAGACGACCCTCGAATCAAAAAAAGGTGGAATACGGGACGATATGTGAATGTGGCTGCAGCTGCGATAGATAATAAAGGAAGAGTATATGTTCCTTATCGCGATAACATCACTCATCCAGAAGCTTACACCTGGGATCCTATTGATGAGGTGGAAGAAGAATATCAATATGAAACAATTATTTTTGATTCAGAAGGGAGTAAATTAGGAAAATATAATGCATATATTAGTAAAGTGTCATCTGTTTATCCAACTACAATTAGTATCAACAAACAAGGATTGGTACATTATTCACATGGGGGTTATCCAGGATTGGTTTCTTTTTCCTTTGATGACCCTTTACCAGGTAAAAATAGGTACAGAAAGAAAAAAAAGTGGACTTGGGACTTATATAGAGACAAAGATAATGATAAAGAAGGCCCTGCTTATAGTCATAATGCATATGGATATGTTGCGCTAGATAAAAACAGAGTATGGTTTAGAACTTCGAAAAATCTTTCTTCTACCAGAATAATTGTACAAATAAATACATCTAAAGTAGAAACAAAGAAAACAATATCGTGGAACATTTTTGATGTTTCATCAACAGCAGAAGCAGATCCCATAATAGATAATAATGGTCTTGTTTACATAGGTACTACTAATGGCAAAATACACGTTTTTAGTTCAAATGGAGAGAAAATCAGGGTAATTGATATCAAACATCCAATTTCTACAATGATTATAGGTCCAGATGCTTCTCTAGTCACTACTACCCAGGATGGGTATATCTGCTTGGTCCAGTGAACTATTGATTAAGATCCTGTGAAGCTTCCTTTCTGGACACCTTATCCTTTAGGTCACTCTAATGTTTTCCAAAATTCTTCAGGTGGATGTTCGACGGCATTTTCAATTCTTATATCGTGATCACAGAAGTCACAATAATCATCCCCTTGCATGATTGTTTTTTTCCTCGTTAATACAAAATTCGGATTCATGTTCTTCGTTGCCTCAAAATCATAGTGACAACATACTGCATAACTAATATCTGGCTCATTTAGGTCCTTCATTACTTCATACCATTTACATTTGGTTATTTTTGTTCCTTGTTTTCCCGAGTGAATCTTAAATTCTACAAAATTGTGACTCTGATACATTCGTTGAAATTCCTCAGTATCGATATCTGCTAGTTCTTTGAGATATTTCTTCGGGTCTCTTTCTTTTCTCGTATTTTAATCGATATATGCTTGAAAGTAGTCAATAGCATCATCATGAGACATAATTGTTTCTAAAGATTTAACTAGCTTGAAGCTGATAAACAGCTTTGAACGCAAATAATCTTTAACATTAATCTTAGTATCTTTTTTCTCAATTAACATGTCTGAAGGAATACTCATCAATTCCCATATTGCATTCACAATTTTCTCTTGCAGCTCTGAATAAGCATTCAATACCGAGAACTTGGTATTATCTGAGTATGGAATAACAGGGAAGTTGGAGAATTTTTCTTTTAATGTGTCAATGATTCGATCTATCTCTTCAGGGTGAGAAGTTTTCACCGTATCAAGAAATGAATTCACTTTTTTCAATATTGTAGCTAAATGTTCATCAATATTAATCTCTATAAATGCATCCTCATCGTAATATTCTTTGAAGCTTGATTTCAAGCAATCTCCTCATTTATATTTGTAATTAAACTAACTAGTGATAACAACATTGAGATACTATTTAATTTTTCTTTTTTTGAATTTACTACATCTTAAGACAATTTTCAGTGAAACGCTTTCAGGAGGATAGGCTTAATAATAGAAGTCCAGATCTCGTATCCTTTACTGTTCATGTGTATTCCATCCCACTTAAACAAATCAGTTCGAACATCCCCATCCTTATCAAGCATAGGTTCTACAATATTTATGTAATGAAGATTATCTAAAGAAGTGCAGTAGTTTCCAATGAGATCATTAGCTTTTCGCATTTCAGACCAAAATTTCTTTCGCCTTTTTGGGGGTTTTATAGAGATGAAATAAATGGGTACCTCCGAATATGATGAAGTAACTTTTTCATAAAATTGTTTAAACGAATCTCTTACCTCTTCTGCAGTTTTCTTCCTGGAAACAAATAATCCTGTAATATCATTCTCACCTGCATAAAAAACAATACCTTTCGGTTTATAGGGCAAGAAAATGCGATCTACATAATGTGTTACATCAGGAATTTGGGATCCACCGAAACCTCTATTCAGAACATTAAGTGGGGCCATATCTTCAGTCAATTTTTTCCAATAAACGATACTGGAGCTCCCAGTGAATAAAATGAAATCCTTTTTTATTCCATTTTTTTGATCCTGTTTCTCAAATTTTCGTATGCTTCGCTCCCATATTGTTGGATCTCCTTTCCTAAGTTTCCTCAAGAATATAATTACATAGATTAGCACAGGAACAATACATAAAATTATGATCAATATAAGAAAAAATAAGAATTCATTCATATCATTTCAACTCCTCTGAGGCCTTAGATTAATGAAATTCAAGAAATTTATTAACTTCTCCTTGAATCCTAACTAGTTTTTCTTAAAAGCATTTATGACCGAATTACATCTCAGTTTCAGAGACTATATTTATTAATTAGGTTTAATATTAGTAAAAACCAATATTTTCAATTCAATTACCAAAATGTTTTCTAACGGAGAAATTATATTTATGTATAAAAATCGAAAGTTAGCAGAATCCGTCGGGGTTATTGGTACAGGAAAAATGGGAACTGCGCTAGTTAAAGGGCTTTTGAAAGAGAAACTGGTTGAACCTGATCAAATATTTGCTTATGACATTCAACATGAAAATCTTATGAAACTTGTGGAAGACACAGGAATTAATGCAGCGTTGAATAATTTACCAATAGTTGAACAGTGTAGTATTATATTCATCTGTGTGAAACCCCAAGTATTCGTAACTACTCTTCAAAAACTCCAGACTTATTTTACGAATAATCATTTAATAATATCGATTGCTGCAGGAGTTCCTTTAACGGTGATTGAAAGATTAACTGGTAATGCTCGATGTGTCCGTGTAATGCCAAATATAGCACTCCAAGTGGGAGAAGGCGCTGCTGGCTTTAGTTTAGGAACCAGAAATGACAATCGAGATTCGGAGATAGTAGAAATAGTATTTGGTTCATTAGGTAAAGTGTTTCAGTTCCCTGAATATTTATTAGATGCAGTTACTGGCCTTTCAGGTACAGGCCCTGCATATGTATTTGTTATGATTGAAGCATTAGCTGATGGTGGAGTTTTAGCAGGATTACCCCGTCGTGAGGCTCTTATTCTGAGCGCTCAAACTGTAATGGGCGCAGCTAAACTACTTCTAGAACAGAATATACATCCCGGGGTTCTTAAAGATGCAATCATGTCCCCAGGTGGCACTACTGCTTCAGCACTGCAATTGATGGAAGCACGTGGTTTTCGTTCAATTCTAATAGATGCAGTAGAGGTTGCTGCCAAAAAATCACAATTCCTTGGTCAAAATAATCTTTCATTATCTGATCATTGAGGTAACGTTGCTATATATTAGATGGTGAGTCATCTTCTGTGGAAACTAAATATCATTCATCCATGGTGATAAGCGTGAATAGAGACGAACATATGATAATAGGATTCGTTATTGGGATTTTAACAGGAGTCCTCGGTAGTACTTTCTCAGAAAACTTTGATTTTATTCTCTACTCACTCTTCGTCGGTCTGACTGTTCTTGGCTCATTATTTCCTGATCTAATCGAACCACCTAACAAAAAGAACCATAGGCAGTTCTTTCATTCAATAACCCTATTTGCTTTTTTAATAATTCTTCTTATATGGGTGAATTTTGGCAATCAATCCGTGCTAACTTATCTTTCTACCAGTTTTATCATTGGTTATCTTTCTCACTTACTCCTTGATGCGACAAGCCAAATCGGTTTACCCAAATATTAAGAAGAATTGATTTTTGAAAAAATCTCACAATATAGATTCTTGACCGTAGAGTGATATTTAGTACTAGTTAGCTGGAAATTAGTTTATTTGGAATTGAGATAATCTCTCTAGAATAAATGAATAATATACGGACGTAATAGTTCTTCACATTTGACCCATACATCGCTGAGAATTTCTGGTTCATGAACTTGAGAAGATAAACGTCCTTCTGCATCTGTTTCAATGACTGAAAGCATTTTTTCATGCAATTGATTGATTTTTTTCATCGATTTCCCCTTACGGGCAATGAGAACCAATAGAATATATTTCCCATAAAGAATTTTAATTTCGTGTGTGTCTAATTCAATAAAGTGTAATTGTTCTGCCTCAATCCAAGGGAAATGACTTTTTATCTTGCTTAGAAGTGTAGCTGAAATTTCATTAAAAGCAATCGCTTTTTCTGTTAATAGATCGCTCGCTAGTGCCGAATAGATGTGTGAATACATAATTATTCGATCTAGCTGTCGATATACGAACCATGCTTGGACTCCAGCTTTTCCTGATTTATCATTCACTCATTTTACCAACTTACTTGCTTCTGATCTTTGGAGTTTTTTTCTCGGATTTTGAATAAAGTGTTTCAACCCTACTTTTGAATAAATCAAATTTGGATTATCATGCTACTAGAGACGTTATCCGTTAATAACATTCTTCCGTAATTTAATATCAAAATGAATTAATTTAATTTAAAAAAAGTTTGGTTTTTTAAGATTTTAGAATTCCTATTGTTTGTTAAAAAGAAAATATTCAGTATAATTGTTAAAAAAAATATTAATAGGAATAAGTAATTATCCTAGGTAAGTCTATTAACGATTCATGGCTGAATTATGCAGATGTCCTAATTGTAAATTTATACATCCTATTCACGATATATCTGAAGAGTCAAGCAGTATTCTGAAAAGTAGGGTTGCTATATTTATAGATGGAGGGAATTTATATCATGCTGCAAAAAAACTTAACTTTAAAGTAGATTTTCTACGATTGAGAGATTTTTTCATTCCTGAAAATTCGGAACTATTTCAAGTTTACTATTATAGTGCGTTTGATTCGACGCAGGGTTTTATCATGCGTATTCTCGATTATTTAAGACATAACAATTTCATTGTTGTGACCAAACATGTAAAAAAATTCCCAACGATGATGAAAGGAAACTTGGATGTTGAGTTGGTTATCGATATGATAGCTAATCTAGGTCATTATGATACTGCGATCCTTGTTTCGGGAGACAGTGATTTCACAAGATGTGTAGAAGAACTACAAAAGCATGGCAAAAAAGTTCAGGTAGTATCAACTGAAAAAACAGTTCCTCCTTTTCTAGCTCAAGAATTGAAACATCAAGCGGACGTATTTATCGAACTGGAGGAAATTATTCCTTTTGTAAAACAAGAGCTTTAATCTATTTATTTTTCTCTCTCTTTCGCAATTTATGTCTAAATTCAACGCTAGTAATAATCTCGGTGGCTAATAGTCGAAAAGCTTTTTCTACATTAATATCTTCTAGCGCAGAAGTTTCAACATAATTAATCGTAAATCCTTTATCTCGTTGTACAATTTCTGTCAGTTTTTTTGCATATAATTTTCCATTTTCTGCTGAAACTTGCTCCCTAAAATTTGAATCTTTTCGGAGATCACATTTTGCGCCTACAATTACAATTGGACGTTTTCCTTGCCCATTTAAATCCCAAAAGGATTTTATCCAGCCTTCTAGATTGATGAATGATTCTTGGTTGGTTATATCAAAAAAACAAAGCGCACCCACGGCTCCAGCATAATAAAGATCACTCACGACTTTGAATCGAGGTTGACCTGCTAAATCCCATATTTGATTTTTAATGGTATATTTCTCATTAGTTGGAGAATATAAGAAAGAAAATTCTTTTGACGCGAAGTCTGCACCGAGCGTCATTAAATATTGGGTTTGAAAAGTTTTATCGAGCCATGTTCGTCGAAATGCACTCTTCCCAACACCACCATCGCCAATCAAGAGTAATTTTACTCTAAGAACCCTACCAACCATCGATTTCCCCGATCTTTGTTATTGAAACGAGCTTTCATAATATCTTTTTCAAGCAAATATAAAACTATTGAGGATATCTGAAATTGCATCTGTTCGAGAAATAATTTAAACAAGGAAGGTATTGGAAATTATATTTTTTGAAGTGAAACTTGGATATTGATAAGAACTCAGATATTCAGGCTGTTCTTGCATTCGCAATGAAAGCAGAGAAAGCAGCGTACGAATTATACACCCAGTTGTCAAAAGCAGCAATTGAGGCAAAAGAGTCAAAGATCTTCCAAAATCTTGCACATATGGAATTAACCCATAAAAATAAGTTAGAATCCCTTTATGATGATATGTTCTATACAGATAATTAGTATTTGGTTTATCTGGATGCTTTAATCGAATTATAGGTAATAATCATAATATATTGTTAATTTTTCTTTTTATATAATCGAATGATTGTTAAAAATTCAGCTAAAGATGCAAAATCTGAATTTTCGATCCTATCTTCTTTAGGGTTCCATCCAAATCCTATCTTTGCTTCACTAGTAATATTTTTTATCATCCACTCGATAAATTTAATTTTTTCGTTTTGATCGTCTATAAATTCTACCTTTGCATGGAAACTTCTAAATCCAACCTGTACTTTTACTTTATCTGGATTAGCACGCATATTTCTCACCCAGTCTGTTTTTTCTCCGCGCCCAGCGGTGATATGTATCACATTATCAATTCTATGGAATTCTAATGGATTTCGACGAGTTTTTCCTGTCCTACGACCGATAGTAGTGATCATTAGGATGAAAAATCCTATACCGAAAAACGGTAGAATCCTTAGACGATATAGAGGTATCATGAAAAATCTATTCAACCGTTTAAACCATTTATAGGAACGGGGTAATTCTTTCCCTTGATGATTCATTAATCTATAGAAATAAGTATCTGGTTTTGGAAAACTAATTTTGTTTTCTTGTTTTATTGAATTCATTACACTCACAGATTCTTTGTAAGTTTCCTTTTTAATAACTCGTGCTTTAAAAATGAGGTTTTTAAATTCAATTGGAGTCTATAAACTATTATAAACATCATTCGTTCTCGTGTTAAGAAATGGTACAAGAATCCCGATTATGTGAAATAATATGGCTAACTTTGTGATTGCACTTCTTGCTGGTGGTGATGCATCTCGATATGAGAAATCACTTAAGGACTCTGAAACAGCTCAAACTGACAAGCTCTTATCCGTTCATAAAAATAAAAAACTTCTTCGATATGTCTGTGACGAATTAGAGGGATTGGGAGATATTTTGGTTGTTACAAAAGATGAAAAGAGAAAGTCTTGTTACTCTGCAATATTAGAAACAGAAACCACTCTTTCTTCTACTAATGTTATTCTTGAGGATCGTAAAAAGCCGATTGGGCCTTTGGGAGGGATACATGAAGCATTAAAACACTGTCCATCCAATCAACCAAAACTAATTTTACCTGCCGATTTACCAAATGTGAAACGAGAAGTTATAGCTGATTTTTTAATGAAAGCGTCACAGAAAAAAGCATTTGATTTAATAGCTTTAGTACATTCAAATGGCCAAGTCGAGAATCTTTCACTAGTAATCAACGGTACGAATTCTCTTCATTACGTTGAATCATTAATTGATGCTGGTATATACCGTGTATCCTCGTTAATTCGTATTATTCCTAGGAAGTGTTTCATCAACTCTGCTTATTTGAAAACTAATAGTGATTATTCTGATATTTTCGATGTGTTCAGGGACTTTGATCATATATACGATATTTCAGATAAAAAAATGACAAGTCCAAGCAATCAAAAGATATTTAATTACGTTAGCTCTCCCTTTATAGAATTCGGAGAAGATAAACTTTCTCCGCAAGATCCTTGCCAATTATTCTTTCAATTTTTCAATTGGACCAAGAAGTTTCCTCAAAATAAAGAATCTAATTCTTCAATTATTGGTATCTTGAAAAAAGAGTCAGAGATTTATAGAAGTAGAGGATTAATATCAATTTCTCTTCATTGCTTGCTTGATGCATATAAGATTGACAAAGATCCATCTCTCGCAGAACAAATTACTAATATTATATACCAGCTCGAAAAATATGATTAATTAGATTAAAATTCTTTACCGTTCTTTGATACCTATACTTTTATTGCAAGCAATAAATGCTGATCATTCCTGATTCATAGAGTCGTGCCTGGAAATACCAGGTCTTACCAACTCTCCACAAGCGTTTAAAGTCTCCGAAGAACTCACGGCGACTGAAATATCAGATTGATTGAGTAACGTATGAATAATAGGAGCATGCCAATGATAGTAATTGATTA